>Ga0265338_10002301_pt1 | contig 29046 bp, 25 predicted proteins | sample 42126metaG_FD_193579 | JGI IMG/M metagenome (GOLD analysis project Ga0265338, IMG submission 193579) | Rhizosphere microbial communities from Carex aquatilis grown in University of Washington, Seatle, WA, United States - 4-21-26 metaG | ecosystem: Host-associated > Plants > Roots > Rhizosphere...
TAGGAAAAAATCGACCTCCGTCCCTTCGCTGCGCCCGATCCAGTTGCGCTGCATGGTGCGCACCTTCTCCGGCCAGCCATCCAGCTTCGCCAAATCGTCCAGCAGTTCCTGCGCATAAGCGGTAATGCGGAAGAACCACTGCTCCAGGTCACGCAGCTCAACCTTCGTGTCCTCATGCCGCCAGCAGCAGCCGTCGATCACCTGCTCATTGGCCAGCACCGTGGCGCACTCGGGGCACCAGTTCACCTTGCTCTTCTTGCGGTACACCAGGCCCTTCTCATACATCCGCAAAAAGAACCACTGGTTCCAGCGGTAGTAGTCGGGCAGGCAGGTGGTGACCTCTGTACTCCAGTCAAAGGCCATGCCCAGGCGATTGAATTGCCGCTTCATCGCGGCAATGTTGGCCAGCGTCCACTCCCGCGGAGGCGTATTGTTCTTGAGCGCTGCATTCTCGGCCGGCAGCCCAAAGGCGTCCCACCCCATCGGGTGCATCACGTTGTAGCCGCGCATCCACATGTACCGCGCCAGCGCATCGCCAATGGAGTAGTTGCGCACGTGGCCCATGTGGAGCTGCCCGCTGGGATACGGCAACATCTCCAGCACGTAATACTTCGGCTTGCTGGTTCCGGCCGGATCAGCCGCATACAACGCAGGGTCGGCCGCCCAGCGCAGCTGCCACTTACTCTCAATCGCCGCCGGATCGTAACGCAGTTGTTCTTTCTCGTCCGCCATAAGCTTCTAGTTTAAATGGATGGGCGCGTCAGCGCGGCGGGAGCAGCGGCTTCAGCCAGGCAGGGGTTGGAGGATGGATGGCAATCTTCCGTCCTGCGTCCCTTGAAGCGACAAGGCGATAAGGCCTTTCAAGATCGCTGTTTTCATAGACGCGAATATTTCCTAATTCAAGAAATGCCCGCTGCAGGTTCTTCATTGTCCGCGAATACCGCTCGGCAATCTTATTCGCTGGAACATCGTGTCCACCCTTCGAAACACGCATCGCCACGCGCACTTCAGAGGTCTTCAGGCCATCGATACCAATAAAGACGAGCACAACCGTATAGCCCTTTGTCTCAGTGTCTTTCAAAAATTGAAGCTTCGCGCCCACAGGATCGGAGAAAACAGTCTCGAATATGAAACTTTCTCGTTGTTCTACCAGCGCGCGCCTGATTTCGTCTGCGAGTTCAGCGGTCTTGTACGCATCTACGCCAGTTTGCAGGGAGATTTGGTCCGCGTTGATGAACGGCAGTCTCGACTGTTTGAGGAACGTGGAATAAAACGAAGACTTGCCCGCGCCGTTTGGCCCCGCCAAAGCCACCATAATCGGGCGGCGTTCGAACAGTTCGTTCACCGCGCAACTCGCAACCGGGCTTGCTTTGGCTGCTCTGCGATGAACTGGCGATTGACGAATCGTCCCACGGTTTCCTTGCCATTCGCTTCGGTGCGAATCAAGAGCCCCTTCTCTTCCGGATGGACACGGTAGTGCGGATATGGCTCACTTTCAAGGAACGTTTGAAACATCTCCCGCCCCCTGGGCGTATCCACAACCTCCAGCAGTTCGCCAATCGTGGGAGCCTCTGCCGTCTTTCCCAAAGTCTCGATCTGGCGCCCGTCGAACAGACGCTCGACGGAGCGCCCAATCTTCGCCCAGAACTCCACCTGGCCGGCGATGGACCGCTCCTGCGCCTCAGCGGCGATCCGGGCTTCGAGAACGAGTGCATCCGAAAGCTTGACGGGTTGGCTCATGAGCCCATGGTAGCAAAATGCTACCACCCGGGCAAGTAGTCACTCTTTTCGCCATGATCCCTGCCTTTGAGCGGGCCCCTTCGAATCTACTTCTTCGGACGCGACTCAGGCGGCACCAATCCAGCCACGCGGTAATACACCACAAGCTGCCCGTAGTGCTCGCCGGAGTGCTCAATGAATCCCCACGCATAATCGCCCACACGCACCTGCTGGCCTGAGAATGGGTCGACAAAAATGTCGTTCAGCCCGCTGTCACCCTTGCTCGCGATCAGGGCCGCTCCATCGGCAAACGATTTCTTCACAAACGCCACCACCTCCGCCTTGGTCTTGTAGTCCGCGCGCTTGGGGTCGCCCGTGGGAGCCTTCTGCCCCGAAGCCGGATTGATGAAGAAGTAGTTCCCTCCGGCGGCATGCAAGAGCTGCTCGGCAAACGACCTCTGCGCCGGATTCGGTTTGAAGTCGTATTTGTCCTCTGGAAAATCCTCAGCCATGTCGGTCAGTTTGCGACCGATGTCATTCCATGCGGCGAGCAATACCTTTGAAGGGCTGTCAGCAGGTTTGGGCGCGGCGCTTGCTGCAGCCTGCGCATGCAAGCCACAGGCTGAGGTTAGCGCCATAAGTGTTACGGCAAGAAACGAAGCGGGCGTTTTCATTGGAATCCTCCATCAAAATGAGAGTTTGTTTTGAAATAAGCAGACCCAATGACGACGAAGTGAAGCGGTTTTTCTTCCTAAATCATCGCACAAGACTCTTCAGCATGCGCACATTCCGCTCCTCATCACCCGGCTCATCCACCGGCGTCTCGGCCACAAACGCGCAATGTTCAAACCGCGGATCGTTCAAGATCCACCGAAACGGCTCCAGCCCCATCGTCCCCTCGCCGATATGCGTGTGCCGGTCGAGCTTCGAACCCATGGCCGCCTTGGCGTCGTTGCAGTGCCACACGCGCACCGCGTCAAAAGTCACCGTAGCTGCAATCTTGTCAATGGTCTCGGCGTAGCCTTCCGTCGTCACCATGTCGTATCCGGCCACGTGCGTGTGGCAGGTGTCGAGGCACACGCCAACCGGCGCATGAGCCTTCAACCGTTCAACCAGTTCCGCCACCTGCTCAAAGCTGCCGCCCAGGCTGAACTCAGCGCCCGCAGTATTCTCAATCAGAATATGGAAGCCAGTTCCCTGCCACGCCAGCCCGTCAATCGCGCGCTCAATTGACTCGGCCGCCAGCTTCAGTCCCTCTTCGCGCGTCAATCCCTTCCACGACCCCGGATGCAGAACAAGATACTCAGCGCCCAATTGCAGCGCCCGCTCAATCTCGCCGCGAAAAGCGTCAATGCTCTTAATGCGCACGTCGTCATTTTGGCTGCACACATTCACCAAATAGCTTGTGTGGATCACCAGCGGCCCCACATCAAGCTTCGCCCTCAGCTCACGCATCCGCGCAGCCTGTTTGGGATCGACCTTGGGTGCGCGCCACATGCGCGGACTAGAAGAAAAAATCTGAAACGTATTCGCGCCAATCTCCGTCGCGCGCTCCACAGCGTTCGACGCCCCGCCCGCAGTCCCCAGGTGCACTCCAATTCGCTTAGCCATGCGAACAGTCTATCGAACAGGCTTCGCCCTGCGTCCGCTAATTGCGGATGCTGCCGGCTTGAGAGCGATTCAACCGCTCAGTGCGTCAATCCCGATATAATTCTCAATCGAACGAAAGAGGCAATGCCAGATCGAAGGGAGAAATGCAAGACAATGAGACCGATCCCTCAAGCCATTGCGATGTTCAACTGTCTTGCGCTCGTTTATTTCGGTATGCCTTTCGCGGCGGCGCAGGCCAAGCAGGCGTCCGATGCCGCCGCCACAATCGACAAACCGCCTAGCTTCGAGGTCGCAACCGTCAAGCCGAGCAAACCTGACGATGAACATCATTCATTAAGAAGTGGGGCCGACCGACTTTCCATCGAGAGTTTCACGCTTCGACAGCTTATTCGCACTGCGTACACTCTGAAATCGGAGTCGCAGGTGCTGGGCGGTCCCGACTGGATTGACAAGCAGGCATTTGATATTGAAGCCAAGTTCGACGATGCCGATGTGGCGAAGATCCAGAAAATAAATGGTCGTGAGAGGTTTCAGGAGGTGCGGCTCGCGCTGCAGTCTCTTCTCGCCGACCGATTTCAGATTCAGATCAGCCGAGAAACGCGGAGCATCCCGGTTTATGCGCTGGTCGCGACGAAGGCGGGAGCCAAGCTCACGCCATCGAGCCCGCAACTCGATGACAACGGTAAGCCACGAACCGACAAGGGTCACAGCTTGAACAACAAGAACGGGCACCTAACTGCAGACGCAATTTCAATGGCTGGTTTTGCCGATTGGTTCGTAAACTTGCCCGAATGCGACCGGGTGGTCGTTGATCGAACCGGACTGACTGGTGAATACGACTTCAAGCTGGATTGGACAGAGGATTACGGCCAGGGCATTCCGCCGGATGCGCCTCTACCTGGGTTGTTCACTGCGCTCACCGAACAACTCGGCCTGGAACTCAAACCGGACAAAGCGCCGGTAGACGTGGTCGTCGTGAAATCCGCCAAGGAACCGGAATTCGATTAGTTGCCGCTCGCTGCACTTCACAAATACTTTCCAAACGCCTCAATCTGTTTAGCCTGATACTCCCGCCGATGCACCGGCGACGACAGCACCGTCGAAGTCGAAGTTGCCCCCAGCGCCGAGAGCTTGTCGATCAGCACCTCGAGGTGCCGTATCGACACCACGTCGGCCTCAATCACAAACGATTCCGCGCCCGTGATGCGATGGCAGCGGCTGATCTCGCTGAGTTCTTTGATCGCAGTCACCGACCGGCTCACCTGCACGTCGCCGCCGGGAATAGTGAGCCGCACCAGCACACGGATCGGCACGCCCAGCTTAGTCAGATCGACAGCGGCGTGGTAGCCCGTGATCACACCCGCATCCTGCATCCGGCGCACGCGCTCGGCCACCGCCGGAGTCGAAAGCCCCACCTTCCTGCCCAGTTCCGCAAACGGCATGCGCGCATCCCGCTGCAGGTTTTCAAGTATCTTCCAGGCAATCGCGTCCAATTGTATTTCGCTGGAAACTGTTCGATGGGCCATTTGCCACCATTCCTTAGGTCGCCACGCCATAAAGCTTAACCTCTTTAGGCCTCAGCCGTCACATTCCTTATGATCGCCCTTCTCTGCACCGTTCAGCCGTCCTATCCTTTTCTCGAACGCCAAGGTTTCGTACCAGGATAGCCGCCCTCCCCCTCTCCCCAAGGCATCCCAGTACAGGAGGAATTGGCATGAGCGCTACGTCGCACGCAGTCCCGGCGAATTCAACAGCCGCATTGGAACACCCCTCGGCAACCACCGATTTTCTGCCCCTCAAGGGCACCGACCACGTTGAGTTTTACGTGGGCAACGCGCGCCAGGCCGCGTACTTTTATCGCACAGCTTTCGGTATGTCGCAGGTGGCCTATGCGGGCCCGGAAACCGGCCAGCGCGACCGCGCCTCCTATGTTTTGCAGCAGGACAAAGTCCGCTTCGTGCTCACCACGCCCATGCGCAGCTCAAGCATCATCGCCAAATACATCCATCTTCATGGCGACCACGTCCACTCCATCGCCCTATGGGTCGACGACGCGCGCCAGGCCTGGCGCGAAACCACGCAGCGCGGAGCGTTGAGTGTTGCCGAGCCATACGAGATGAAAGACCAGCACGGCAGCGCTGTAGTCGCAAGCATCGAGGCTTATGGAGATACGATCCACACTTTCGTCGAGCGCGGCAACTACAACGGCCCGTTTCTGCCCGGCTATCGCGCCATCCCCAGCGATCCAGTCGCGCGCCCAGTCGGCCTGCTCCACATTGACCACATGGTCGGCAACGTGGGCTGGAACCAGATGAACGAGTGGGTCGATTTCTACGCCAAAGTCATGGGCTTCTCGCTCTACCAGCACTTCGACGACAACGATATCTCCACCGAGTACTCAGCGCTCATGTCCAAAGTCATGGCCAATGGCAACGGCTACGTTAAGTTCCCCATCAACGAACCGGCTGAAGGAAAAAGAAAATCGCAGATTGAAGAGTTCCTCGACTTCTTTCCCGGCCCTGGCGTACAGCACATTGCGCTAGCCACGCACGACATTCTTTACACGGTGAGCAAGCTGCGCCAGCAAGGCATTGAGTTTCTGCGCGTGCCACACACCTACTATGCCGACCTGCAAGAGCGTGTAGGCAAAATCGACGAGCCAATCGACAAGCTTGAAGAACTCGGCATCCTGGTCGATCGCGACAACGAAGGCTACATGCTGCAAATCTTCACGCGACCCGTCGAAGACCGCCCCACGCTCTTTTTCGAAATCATTCAGCGCAAAGGCAGCCGCAGCTTCGGCAAGGGCAATTTCAAAGCGCTGTTTGAAGCCATTGAACGCGAACAGCAACTTCGCGGAAATCTATAACTCGGAGGAGCAAAAATGCAAATAGCAACTTTCTCCGCCGCTACGCCTTACATTATCGAGCAGGACTACTCCGCCTATACCCCTGAGCAACACGCAGTGTGGGCCGACCTTGTCGGCCGCTGCATGCCTGAGCTTGAAAAACACGCTGCGCGCGAATACCTCGACGGCTTTGAAATCATCGGCCTCGAGCGCGATCGCCTGCCCAATCTCGCCGCCATAAGCGCGCGCCTTGGCCCGCGCACCGGCTGGAGTTCAACGCCCGTCAGCGGCTTTCTTCCCGCGCCCGCATTTTTTGAGATGCTTTCCATGCGCGCCTTCCCCACCACCACCTGGCTGCGCAGCCGCGAGTCGCTTGAGTACACGCCCGAGCCCGACATCTTTCACGACGTATTCGGCCACGTGCCAATGCATGCACACAAAGTCTTCGCAGGGTTCCTTGAGCACTACGGCCGCGTCTGCGCCGCGAAAGATGATGCCGCCGCGATTGAGAAACTAGGCCGCCTGTTCTGGTACACCGTGGAGTTCGGCGTCATCCGCCAGAACAACGAAATCAAAGTCTACGGCAGCGGCCTTATCAGTTCGCACGGCGAGTGCATGAATGTAATGGACGGCAATTGCGCCATTCACGAATTCAAACTTGACGAAGTACTGAACACGCCCGTTAAAGTCGACGAGCTGCACAAGCTGCTCTTCGCCGTCTCAAATTTCGACCAGATCTTCGACGCCATGCATGAGGCCGAACGCCGCGCCATGCAAGGCCGCCTGTAATGAAGTTTTGATGACTCGCCGTTCTTGAAAGCGCGCGACTTGTTTTGAAAGGGCGAAGCCAGTTGTGAAAGGGCACGGCTTGAGCCGTGCCAAACGCGCCGTTGGCGCAACGTAATTTAGCCCAGCGCTTCAGCGCTGGGTAAGGATCGTTAAGCAAGCTCAGCCCCGTAGGGGCGATGCCGATTTCCTAAGAGGTGTAACCATGGAATCCGCCTATCAGTCCGGCTTCGGCAACGAATTCGCCACCGAAGCAGTCGCCGGTGCGCTGCCCGCCGGCCAAAATGCGCCGCAGCTTCATCCTCTCGGCCTTTACACTGAGCAGTTCAGCGGCACGCCTTTCACCGCGCCGCGCGCAGTCAACCGCCGCACCTGGACCTATCGCATTCGCCCCTCGGTAACGCACCGCCCTTACGAAGAAGCGTCTCTCGGACTCATTCGAAGCGGCCAGTTCAACGAGACTCCCACCACGCCCAACCAACTGCGTTGGGATCCGCTGCCGCTGCCCGATAAGGAAACCGACTTCATCGACGGCATCATTACCCTCGGCGGCAACGGCGACCCTGCAATGCAAACTGGCGTCGCTGTTCACCTTTACGGCATCAACGCCTCAATGCGCGACCGCTTCTTCGCCAACGCCGACGGCGAAATGCTCATCGTTCTTCAGATGGGCGCGCTGCGCTTCCACACTGAGCTGGGCATTATCGACGCCGCTCCCGGCGAAATTTGCGTCATTCCCCGCGGAGTTAAATTCCGCGTCGAACTTATCGACCCACAGGCGCGCGGCTACATCTGCGAGAACTACGGTCTCACCTTCCGTCTGCCCGAACTCGGCCCCATCGGTGCAAATGGCCTGGCCAATGCGCGTGACTTCAAAACGCCAGTCGCAGCCTACGAAGATCGCGATGGCGAGTTCCACATCTACACCAAATTCCTCGGTCGCATGTGGCGCGCGTTTATTGATCACTCGCCGCTCGACGTCGTCGCCTGGCACGGCAACTACGCGCCGTACAAATACGATCTATCGCTCTTCAACTGCATCAACACTGTCTCGTTCGACCACCCCGACCCATCCATCTACACGGTCTTGACCGCGCCCTCCAACGTGCCCGGCACTAACAACTGCGACTTCGCAATCTTCCCGCCGCGCTGGATGGTGGCCGAGCACAGCTTCCGCCCGCCGTGGTTTCATCGCAACTTGATGAACGAATTCATGGGCCTGGTGTTCGGCGCGTACGACGCCAAGGCCGAAGGATTCTTGCCCGGCGGCGCAAGCCTGCACAACTGCATGGCCGGCCACGGACCCGACGCCGAAACCTTCGAGCGCGCGTCATCTGCCGAATTGAAGCCGCAGTTTCTCGGTAACACGCTGGCCTTCATGTTTGAAACACAGCTCGCCATCCGCCCCACTGAGTGGGCCATGAACTCGCGCATCCTGCAGCACGAGTACTTCGAATGCTGGCAGGGATTGAAGAAGCACTTCACGCCCACCGAATCGAAAGCGGAGTTTGCGAAGCGATGATCCAACGGAGGGAGCAGAGGCCTTTAGGCCTCTGAATAGCGGCGAGAATGAGCTTGGGCTTTAGCCCCGGAGAAAAATGAAGGCGAGTCAGATCCAAACTGAATGCCCTATCCTGAGCGAGGCGGAGCCGAGTCGAAGGACCCGCTTTATGAATTTGGCAGCGTTTTGGGTGGGAAATAAAAAATGCGGAGGAAGCAGATGGCTCTAACCAGTTGGATCGCCTCAGCAAACGATCCCGCCTCCGATTTCCCCATTCAGAATCTTCCCTACGGCATTTTTTTTCACGCCGGCCGCAGACATATCGGCGTTGCAATCGGCAGCCAGATCCTCGACCTCCATGTCTGCGCCGATCGAGGTCTGCTCTCCAATCTCGCCCCAGATCTGCATGAAGCCTGCCGCGCTGAGTGGCTCAATCCGCTCATGGCCCTCGACGCCTCGGCTTGGTCCGAACTCCGCAATCACCTCACCGCACTTCTCAGCATCGAAGCCGACTCATCAATCTGTGAACGCCTCGCGCCCTGCCTCGTCCCCATGAGCGAAGCTCAAATGCAACTCCCAGCTCAAGTCGGCGACTATACTGACTTCTACGCTTCTATTCACCATGCTCGCCGCGTCGGCGCCCTGTTTCGGCCCGATAATCCGCTGCTCCCCAACTACAAGCACATCCCCATCGCGTATCACGGCCGCAGCTCATCCATCGTTGCCAGCGGTACAGAAATTCACCGCCCCTTCGGCCAAACCAAGTCTGTCTCAGGCAATCCGAGCTTCGGACCATCGCGCTCGCTCGATTACGAACTAGAAGTTGGATTCTTCATCGGTTCCGGCAATCGCATGGGTGAGCCCATCCCCATCGCACTGGCTGAGCAGCACATCTTCGGCCTCTGCCTGGTCAACGACTGGTCGGCTCGCGACCTGCAAACATGGGAGTATCAGCCCCTGGGCCCGTTTCTCGCCAAGAGCTTCGCAACCACTATTTCCCGCTGGATTGTTCCACTCGCGGCCCTCGCGCCTTATCGCGCCCCGGTCCCCACGCGCGATTCAGGCGATCCCGAGCCCTTGCCCTATCTGCGTCCGCCCTCGTTGCAGTGCGGCGCTTTCGATATAACCGTCGAAGCCTATCTTCAATCGCGGCTCATGCGCACCAACGGCTCTGCAGGCATTCAGCTCAGCAAGGCCAATCTGCGCAACCTGTATTGGACGCCCGCGCAAATGCTCGCTCATCACACCAGCAACGGCTGCAACTTGCGCCCCGGCGACCTGCTCGCCAGCGGCACTATCTCAGGTCCGGATGAAGGTTCAGAGGGCTGCCTGCTTGAAAAGCGCGGCAATCACGAACCCATCTGCCTGCCCAGCGGCGAACTGCGCACCTTCCTTGAAGATGGTGACTGCGTCGCGCTCCGCGCCTGGTGCCACAAGCCCGGCCTTCCCCGCATCGGCTTTGGAGAATGCACAGGAACAATCGTCCCCGCTAGCTAACCGCCAACCTAGAGGTTGAAGTCCACATTAATGGTTGTTTGCACTTCCATCGGCTGGTTATTCAAAAGATAGGGCCGATATCGCCAGTCTCTCACGGCGTCAATCGCTGCCTGCCTCAGCATTTGTGGACCGCTCACTACCTGCAGATTGGTTACAAAACCGCTCCGCGAAATAGTTGCCGCCAAAACCACCGTCCCTGAAACACGGGCTGCCTTGGCAATCTCCGGATATATGGGCCGAGTTTTGCGAATCAAATTGCAGCCCGCAACGCCGGCGGAGACGTCCAACGGGGCAACCCTCAACTTGGCCTCACTTTTGAAAGCGCTCCCAAGTGAATTTGGAGCACTCGCCGAATCCAAACCCGGAACGCCAAATCCAGTGGGAGGCGGCGCATCGGCCGGAGCCGGTTTGCGGGCCCCTTGCGGCAACTGCGAAGCCGCCGTTAGTTGCTGGTTCATCTGGTCGGGCGAAACCGGAGCAGGGGCAGGATTGTTGTACGAAGTTGAATACTGCTGATCTGCGGTTGGACTCGGCTTCGGACTGTTTGCGCTAGTTCCCGCAGGTGCGCTCGTAGTACCCACCGGCGACGGTTTCAGCGCGCTTGAACCCTCATCGATGCCGAGGGCCTTGGTTGGCGATGCAGCGGCTGGTGGCGGAGCAGCGTTCTTTCCGCGCGACAACACGGGTATGGTGATCACGAGGGCAACGCCCACTACCGCAGCCGCTATGCCACCAATCAGCACCCACTTCGGCTTTTTCCGTTCACCTGCTTCCAAATCTTCTGATTCATACCCGGTCCTGAACATTTGAACCGGCTCTGGTTGCACTGGCGCCGGCCTTAATGGCGCGGGCATCGGCTCCTGGCGAACCGCGGCCGTTCCCTGACTCGGCGTGGAGGGTGACCAGTGATTCGTTGCTTGGACAGTTTCCGGTTGCCGCGCCGGGGCTATATCGGCATTCACCTCGCTCAGTCGCCGCAAAAACGCTTCAAGATCCGAATCGGCGCCCGCCGCCGTCTTCCGGGCCGGAGCCGGAACTGGGGCCGGGGCGGGAATCGGAGCCGACTTGGGCCTTTCCACAACGCGCGCCGCTGGCGTCATCGTGATCGGAATCGGCGCTCGCTCCCGCACCGGAGGCACCACTTCCTTTATTTCGAATTTCTTTGTCTCCACTGGCAGACTGGCTGAAGAAGACTCGCCGTCCCAATCGCTGAAATCCTCCGGAAGTGTCTCCGGCACTGATTCCGGAGCTATTCGCTTACTCGGTACCATTGGCCATCGTCTCCTCTCTCGTACATCGCGCCCTTATAAAGGCGTCTCTCACGTTCAATTCCGGGTGCGGAATCAGTCGGCTGCGCCGGCCTGTTCTCACGCTCCCCGCCCGTGTCAGCAAAATAACCCCCGCCGGGGGTATTCGTCGATGACACCTTTGTGGAGGTAGGACCCTGTGAAGCAACCGTTCCCGACCTTTCAACCACCAGTGCCACTGAAGCTTGCGCCTCCTCAAACCACTCGGTGTCCTCCGGCGTAAAACTCACCGTCAGCGTATAGGTTCCCGGAGCAAGCACGCAGCCCGCGCCGGGGCTATAGACAAAGGTTCCGGGCACTGACGCTGCGGCATTCAGTTGCTCGGCGCTCAGTTGGGTACCGTAGGGTATTGGTGCGGGATTGTGCCAGGTAATCGTGGTCGGCGATATCTCGCTGACTTCAAGCGGGACTGTGGCCTCTACCACCGTGTGATTGAAGGTGTCAGCCGGAGTAAACAGCGCCGACAGCGTGTGCATTCCGGGCCGAAGCACCTCGCCCCGGCGGGGAGTATACGTAAATATTCCCGGAACCGATGCCGTCGCATTCAATTGAACGCGGTTCAGTGCCGTGCCGTGACGGACTCGGTCCGGCGCTGGCCACGTCACCGACGGTGTCGTTTTGGCCACGGTCAGCAACACCGCGGACGACGTCGGCAGGTACTTCGTCGACGCCTCCGGCGTGTACGACACTGAGAGTGTGTGCTCGCCGGCGGCCAGCAGCGCGCCTGGGCCGGGGTTATAAGTCAAAGTCCCGGGGGCGCTCACTCTTGCATTCATCTGGGTGCCGCTCAGGCGAACCCCATAGGTGATCGCTTCCGGCGTCGGCCAAATGATTTCAGGTGTCGCGCTCGCCACGGTGATTTCAACTGTGGCTTCCGCTGCCGTGTAGTTCCTGTCGTCGTTTGGCGTAAAAGTCACGGTCAGCGTGTGCCGGCCCTCTTCAAGCACTTCACCGGCCGCCGGGCTGTAGACGAACCTTCCCGGTACTGATGCTTCGGCATTGAGCTCTGCTTCGCCCAGCGCGCAACCGGTCAACGTCACTGCGGGCTCGCGCCACGAGATCGAGGGCGTCGCCTTCAAAACCAGGATCGGAACCTCGGTTTGAACCACAGGCCCGTCAGACGCCTGGTCCGGTGTGAAGGTAACCCAGATCGAGTGTGAACCTGCTGTCAACACATACCCCGGTGAGGGCGTATATACGAAGGTTCCTGAGAACGGAGCCGTCGCCGTCAATTGGCCTTCTCCCAGTTCCGTCCCGTAAACAATCGGGTCGGGCCTCGGCCACCGCACAATCGATTGCGGTCCAGAACTTGCCGGCGCCGCGTCGAGCAGGCCCAGGAGCTTGTCGTCCATGGTCGTTTTCTCCGTCTGTGTTTTTTGACTTCTGAAACTCAATGCCTTTTTCTTGTCTTCGAGAACCGAATGGCCTGTCACAGACGCGGCCATCTCCATCATCATCCGTGAGATTGCCGAATCCGTTTGCGTCGGCGCTGACGCTGTGTTCTGAATCTCGCGCATCGCCGAATAATCGTCCGGAATCTTCCAGCGCACAGGCCTTTCAATTGCCTTGTCAATCACATCCTCGGTCATTCCTGGAGAGCCGGTCTGGAACCGGTTGATCACGACTTCGAGGTTTCGGCCTCCTCCATTGAAGAACTTTGAAATTACACGATTCGAATTGCGAAGTTCTGAAATGCCCGCTTGCGTCACTAGGAAAATCGTGCTGGCCGAATTGAAGAGACTCGTCTCCATCAAATCCAGTCTCGATCCAACATCGACCACAACATTGTCATACGCCTGCCGCGCCACTTCGATCAGCTTGTCGATTCCCTCTTCAGTAGCATCAACCTCAGGAACCTTGCTGGGCGCAGCAAGCACCGACACTCCTGAGTTATGCTTCACCACCAGTCCGCGCAGCATCGTCGCATTCAACTGTTCCACGTTACCCAATGCGTCGTCGGTCGAATACTCCGCGGCGATCCCCAGGTTCAAGGCCGCATCTCCCATCGGAAGCGCAAGGTCGATCAGCAGCGTGCTCTCGCTTGCATTCTGCGCCAGCGCGATCGAAAAACCGCACGCAATTGTCGTTACGCCCGATCCACCCTTCGCGCCTAGAAACACCAGCAGCCTGCCCGACTTTTTCTGCGGGGAATGCCCTTCTGGGCGACGCGCGGCAGCGGCCCGCACCAGGGCCTCCGCAATCGTGTCTTCGTCGTAGGGCGCGGTCAAATATTCCCGGGCGCCGGCCCGCATGCACCGCACCACCAGGTTGGGGTCCGACTTGGCCGAGTACACCATTACCGTCGCCGCATCGTTCACGCTGATGCTGTCCACCAGATCCAGGGCGAATTCCGTGTCGCCGTCCAGGTCGATGATCACGATGTCGAATACCTGCTCCAGCAGTCTCGGCACCTCATCCAGCGATGTGGGATACGAAGTGAACTCACGCACATTCGTCCCCTGGCATTTGGCAAGGGCATTGGCCAAAGCCCAACGAGATCTCTCGTTCGGGCCGATCAATGCGATCGACAAGCTCCCGCCTCCGAATGTTTCGGAGCTCTCAGTGCTTCGATTTGGCGATAAGTTCGGCTCCACGGCGATTCCTCTCGGTGGCTCCACGTCTCTGCCGATTGGCTTTAACTCTTTCGGCTGAACACATTCAGGACCAACAGACACTTCCGCGCCAGCCTGCCGGCGCGGAAAGATTTACCCCAGATCCAGGAATCCCAAGGCGGACAACTCGTCCATCCGTCCCCACATTACATCCTTAGTTCCGGCGGACTCACTGTCAAGGTCTGCGGACACACTCCAGCAAACACACGAATCAGCGAAAATACCCCTCTAATGACACCAACGCGGTTTGGCGCGCGGCGATTGCGCCGGGCTGCACTGGGAGTCAGCAATACTTTGTTAACTGGTTATATCGGTGAATTGACCCTGTGTAAATCTTTGGTTTCATGGTAACCGTTACTAAAGTTTAATCCGTAATCATCAGAGCCTCCGACCTTGCCCCTTGCGCAAGTCCTTCCACGTCCTCACCAACCATTTTTCCCACCGCAATTTGATGAAGCCAGCCACATGTCATTCGTCGTACTATTGCGCTGTAAGCCCTCTGAACGCATCACAATGAGTGGCGAAGTCTTACTCGACCAACCCCCAAATGCCAGAAAACCTGACTCTCGACAACCGCCTGCGCTCCTCCCTTGACCCCGCATCCCCACGCGCCAGGTCCAATCGCACCGCCATCGAGTCGCTGCTAGCCGACCTCCGCTCCACCGAAGACGCCATCCGCCAGGGCGGCGGAGCAAAGGCTGCCGAAGCGCAGCACACCAAGGGCCGCCTTACCGTCCGCGAACGCCTAAACCTGCTCCTCGACCCCGGCACGGATTTAATGGAGCTAGGCCTTTGGGCCGCCCATGCCATGTATGCCGACTACGGCGGCGCCCCTGCCGCGGGCGTAGTCACAGGCATCGGCCGCGTCTCCGGCCGCCAGTGCATGATCATCGCCAACGACGCCACCGTCAAAGCCGGCGCGTTCTTCCCCATGACCGCCAAAAAAGTTCTCCGCGCCCAGACCATCGCCATGGAGAATCGCATCCCCACCCTCTACCTCGTCGACTCCGCAGGAGTCTTTCTACCCCTCCAGGAAGACGTCTTCCCCGATACCGACGACTTCGGCCGCATCTTCCGCAACAACGCCGTCATGAGCGCCATGGGAATTCCCCAGATCACCGCCATCATGGGAATGTGCGTGGCCGGGGGCGCGTATCTCCCCGTAATGACTGACACCGTATTAATGACTGAAGGCTCCGGCCTATTTCTCGCCGGCCCTTCGCTGGTGCAGGCCGCCATCGGTCAGAAATCCGATCCCGAAGAACTTGGCGGCGCAACCATGCACGCTGAAATCTCCGGCACCGTCGACTTTAAAGAGCCCAACGACCACCTATGCATCGCCCGTCTCCGTTCCCTCGTCGCAAAAATGGGCGAACGCACCGCTGCTCCCGAACTCTTCCGCCGACGCCCCTTCGACACCGCCTCCGACGCGCCCCGCTACCCCGCCGAAGATCTCTACACCCTGCTCAATCCCGCCCCTGGCACAAGCAACGTCTACGACATGCGCGAAGTGATCGCCCGCATCGCCGATCGCAGCGAGTTCGATGAGTACAAAGCCGACTTCGGCCGCACTGTACTTTGCGGATACGCGTGGATCGGCGGGCACGCCGTCGGCATCGTAGCCAATCAAAAAACCAACCAGATGCAAACGGTGGCTATGGGCCCTTCAGCCGGCGCATCGCGCATTGAAGTCGGCGGCGTCATCTATACAGAAGGCGCACAAAAAGCCGCACGCTTCATCATGGACTGCAACCAGAACCTTGTCCCCCTCATCTTCCTGCACGACGTGAACGGCTTTATGGTGGGCAAAGACGCTGAGTGGAGCGGCATCATCCGCGCCGGCGCAAAAATGGTCTCAGCTGTCTCCACCAGCGTCGTACCAAAAATCACTGTCATCATCGGCGGCAGCTTTGGCGCGGGTCACTACGCCATGTGCGGCAAGGCCTATGATCCGCGCTTCCTGTTCGCATGGCCCACGGCTCGTTACGCCGTGATGAGCGGCGCATCTGCCGCGACCACACTCGCCGAGGTCCGCGCCAAACAGCTAGAACGCAGCGGCAAGCAACTCTCCGCTGAAGAGAAAGCCGCCATCCAGGACCAGATCCGCGCCGACTACGATGCCCAGGCCGATCCCCGCTACGGCGCAGCCCGCCTCTGGATCGACGCAATAATCGACCCCGCAAAAACCCGCGACACACTGACCGCCGCGTTAGAAGCCTGCGCCCTGAATCCCGAAACCCCAAAATTCAACCCCGGAGTCCTCCAAACATGACCGCCGGCCGAAGCAGCGCCGCGCTCCAGCGCGGTTGTAGCGCCGGTCTCCAGACCCGCGCTCACCATAACTCGAACACTGAAGGCAACCCGAATTCCCCAAAGAGGAGCCTGCAAATGCAAACCACCCTCGAACCGGCGCAAAGCCTCTACCCCTTCGTATTAAATGAAGACCAGGAACACCTGCGCCGCGAAATTCGCGACTTCGCCGCACGCGAGATCGCACCCAACATTTCTGCGTGGGACGAAGCCAGCGAATTCCCCATCGCCACCATCAAGAAGCTCGGCGCGATGGGTCTCCTCGGCGTAATCTTCCCCGTCGAGTACGGAGGCGCCGGCCTCGGCTACGTTGACTACGCGCTGGCCATCGAAGAACTCTCGGCAGTCGATGGCTCCATCGGCCTCACCATCGCCGCGCACAATTCTCTCGGCTCCAATCACATCTTCCTCGCCGGCAATGAAACACAAAAACGCAAATACATTCCGCTGCTCGCAAGTGGCGAGTGGCTTGCAGCGTGGGCGCTCACAGAACCAGGCTCCGGTTCCGACGCCAGCAATGCCCGCACCACCGCAGTTAAAAAAGGTGACCGCTACGTTCTCAACGGCACCAAGAATTTCATCACCAACGGTCACTACGCCGACGTCACGGTCGTCATCGCGGTGACTGAAAAAACCCTAGGCACGCACGGCCTCTCGGCCTTCGCCGTGGAAAAAGGCGCCAAGGGATTTCGCGCCGGCAAGAAAGAAAACAAGCTCGGCCTCCGCGCCAGCGACACCGCCGAGCTCATCTTTGAAGATTGCGAGATCCCCGAAGAAAATCTTCTCGGCAACTTGGGTGAAGGCTTCATCGACGCCATGCGCGTGCTGGACGGCGGCCGCATCTCCATCGCCGCGCTCTCGCTCGGCATAGGTCGCGGTGCGCTCGATGCCGCACTCAAATACGTAAAGGAGCGCCGTCAGTTCGGCAAAGCCATCGCCGAGTTCCAGGGCATCCAGTGGAAGCTAGCCGACATGGCCACCGAGCTCGACGCCGCGCGCCTGCTCACCCAGCGCGCCGCCGTGCTCAAAGATGCCGGCCGCAAAGTAACTCGCGAATCATCCATGGCCAAGCTCTTCGCTAGCGAGGTCGCCGTACGCATCTGTGAGCAGGCAGTGCAACTCTTCGGCGGCTACGGTTTCATCAAAGACTATCCAGTTGAAAAGTTCTATCGCGACGTCAAGCTATGCACCATCGGCGAAGGCACCAGCGAAATTCAGCGCATGGTAATCGCAAGAGAGATACTCAAGGTGTATCCGTCGAGAGGCTAAAAGCAAGCTGCTAGCTTCTAGCCTCTAGCTGCTAGCTCTTTCGTGCCGATTCGACGCATCGTGACCCAACACGGATTAGCTAGAAGCTAGGAGCTAGAAGCTAGAAGCTTTTCCAGGATTCTTCGAGTGCCATCATCCACCACCATCATCGAATGCCCACGCGACGCCTGGCAGGGCCTGCCGCATCTCATCCCTTCTGAAACCAAGGCCGCATACCTCCGCCAACTCATCGACGCCGGCTTCACGCACATTGACGCGGTAAGCTTCGTCTCCCCCGTCGCCGTCCCGCAAATGGCCGACTCCGAACGCGTGCTCGAATTGCTGAACCCGCCGTCGACCGTTGAAATCATCGGCATCGTCGTAAACGAAAAAGGTGCAACCCGCGCCCTCGACACCGGGCGTGTGAACAACCTCGGCTTTCCCTACTCCATCTCGCCGCAGTTTCTCGGCCGCAACCAGAACCAGACTCAGAAGGAAGCTCTTTCTACCTTGGGTTCCGTTACCAACCTCGCTGAGGACGCGGGAAGAAACGTAGTCGCCTATGTCTCCATGGCCTTTGGAAATCCCTATGGCGATCCCTGGAGCATAGACGCCGTCACCCATGCCTGCAGGCAGCTCACGGGACTCGGCATCTGGCAAATCTCTCTGGCTGACACCGTGGGAGCAGGAACGCCTTCGCAGATTGCGGAGACCGTGCAAGCCGCAATTGACGTCAGTAGCGGCGCACACATCGGAGTTCACCTTCACGCACTCCGCGACAGCGCAGCCCCGCTCATCCGCGCCGCCTACGGAGCCGGTTGCCGCCGCTTTGACTCCGCCATCGGTGGTCTCGGAGGTTGTCCCTTCGCGCAAGACGATCTCGTCGGCAACATTCCCACTGAGGTTCTTTTGGCCACGCTCGCTGACTGCAGTGCGGCGCTCCCCGCGCTTACTCTCGACGATCAGCTCATCGCAACCAGCAACCAAATTGCCGCCGGCACGAATTGAAAGGCAAGGGCTTTATTGAGGGCTGCGAAAATGATGTCCGGTAAACGCGCCGTAGGCGCAGCGGATGTTAGCCCCGCGCTTCAGCGTGGGGTAAACGAACCACCTATTACCCCTGAGTCCCGTAGGGACGGCGCAAGGATATTTCATTTGCAGGAGCCATGTTCCTTTGAATTTGCCTTCAACTGAGAATCACTACAGCCATCTCGACTATCTAAAATCGATCCGAACCAATCACGAGGACCAACGTGGACTACAAAACAATTCTCATATCCGACTCCGGCCACATTCGCACCATCACCCTCAATCGCCCCGAGCGCCGCAACGCCATGACGCCCGAAATGCAGATGGAACTGATTGCCGCTTTTGAAGAAACTGCCGCAAGCGATTTTCGGGTTCTGGTCAACAGGCGCCGGCGATGCGTTCTGTTCCGGCCTCGATCTCTCCGCACTCCAAACAATGAGCGAAAAAACTGCCGCGGAGTATCGCGCCGATGCCGAACGCATCGCACGGCTTTTCCTCGCGCTATACGAATTGCTCATCCCAACCATTGCGGCCGTCCACGGTCCCGCCATCGCCGGCGGCGCAGGGTTGGCGACAATCTGCGATTTCACTCTCGCAACCCCATCGGCAAAATTCGGATTCACCGAAGTTCGCATCGGCTTTGTTCCCGCGCTCGTCTCGGCGTTTCTCGCACTGCAAATCGGCGGCAAGCACGCCCGCGACCTTCTCCTAACCGGCCGCATCATCGACGCAGCAGAAGCGCATCGCATCGGACTCATCAATGAGGTGGTTGCGCCTGAAGAGCTTTCGCAGCGTGTGAACGCTCTGGCCGAGACACTTATCGCCAACAGCCCAAAATCACTCAAGACGACCAAACACCTTATCGCTTTACAAGACAAAGAGTGGCTTGATGCCGCCATCGCGCTGGCTCTTGAAGCCAACGCCCTCTCGCGCAAAACCGCGGATTTTCGCGAAGGCATCACCGCATTTCTTGAAAAGCGCAAACCAGTTTGGTGAAGCATCGCGATTTGAATCGGATTTCAATTTGATTGAGTTGTCATCCTGACGTTGACCCTGAGCGTAGAGAAGGGGAAGCGGAAGGACCTGCGGTTGCTTTTCGGGACATTCGCCAAACCACGAAGGTCTAAATACTGTGTCCACCGCTCATCGTGCACCGTTCACGCTCTCACTGAACCGCACCGCCGCCCCAGTCCGCTGCTCCACGATCTCCCGCGTAACACCCTCAGCCAATTCCACCACTTCAAATCCCGAAGCCGTCACATCCACCACGCACAGCTCGGTAATCACGCGATGCACCACGCCCTGCCCGGTAAGCGGCAGCGTGCACTCGCGCAGCAGCTTTGCCGAACCATCCGCAGCCGTGTGCTCCATCAACGCCACCACCCGCCGCACTCCCGCCACCAGGTCCATCGCTCCGCCCATGCCCTTCACGCGCTTGCCGGGAATCATCCAGTTCGCCAGATCGCCCCGCTCTGAAACCTGCATCGCGCCTAGAATCGCAAGGTCGATATGCCCGCCGCGAATCATCGCAAACGATTGCGAGCTTGCAAAAATCGCAGCGCCCGCCACAAACGTCACCGTCTCCTTGCCCGCATTAATCAGGTCCGCGTCAACCTCGCTCTCAAGCGGATACGGCCCCATGCCCAGCAGTCCGTTCTCCGACTGCAGCGTCACCGTAACTCCCGCGGGAATGAAATTCGCAACAAGCGTAGGAATCCCGATGCCCAGGTTCACATAGAACCCGTCTTCAATCTCCCGCGCAGCCCGCGCCGCCATCTCATTCCGATTCCACGCCATAAATTCAGCTTCTAGCTCCTAGCCTCTAGCTTCCAGCCTTTGTCCTTTGGCATCATCGCAATCTCTCGCCCCTGACTCCTGCTCCTTCAGCTGCTTTATGTGCCGTCCGCGATCAACCTCTGCATCGCCCTGCACAGAAAAAGCTAGGAGCTAGAAGCTAGAGGCTCGCCCCTCTCACCGTTCTCTTCTCTATCCTCTTCTCCGGCATCGCATTGTGCACCAGCCGATGCACAAATATCCCGGGTGTATGAATCTCGTCAGGATCCAGTTCTCCCGGCTCAACAATAATCTCCGCCTCAGCCACCGTGATCCTGCCGCTGGTTGCCGCATCGGGATTGAAGTTCCGCGCCGTGCGCCTGTAAATCAAATTTCCATAGGTGTCGGCCTTCCAAGCCTTTACCAGCGCCAAATCCGCACGAATGCCGCGCTCAAGAATGTACGTGATGCCGTCAAATTCCTTGTGCTCTTTGCCTTCAGCCACTACGGTTCCAATGCCCGTTCTCGTATAAAATCCGGGAATTCCCGCCCCACCCGCCCTCATCCGCTCCGCCAGAGTCCCCTGCGGGCAAAACTCCACCTCAAGCTCGCCACTCAAAAACTGCCGCTCGAACTCCACATTCTCGCCCACGTAGCTCGAGATCATCTTCTTCACCTGCCGGCTCTCCAGCAGCAGCCCCAACCCCCATCCATCCACGCCGGCATTGTTGCTGGCAATGGTCAGGTTGCGCGCGCCCGTATCGCGCAATGCCAAAATCAGCGCTTCGGGAATTCCGCACAACCCAAACCCACCGATCGCCAGCAGCATCCCGTCGCGCACCAGCCCATCCAGTGCCGAGCGCGCATCGGGATAAAGCTTGTTCAATCCAGTTGTTTTTGAGCTGAGGGTGCTCATTCCCGCGCCCGACCTCCCGTGCGCCCAAATCAATATAACGCGTCGCAGTTGCCTTTGTACCGCCGGTCTCCTGACCGGCTGTAGTGAGGGCCTCCCGGCCCTCGCCTGCAACAACATAAAATGATCTCGGTCTGATATAGCTATCCCATCAGCTCGAATCACCTTCGAAAGGCCTCATGCCCTCGCCTTCATCCTCAACGGCACGCCCGGCATCCCCCAAAAAACCATCAGCCGCCTCGCTCATCTCATTCAGCGCAGCCACCGTCGCAATCATCGCCGCCATAGCCTGGCTCCTCGCCACCAATCAGCAAGGCGCAAAATGGGCGCAAGGCTACAACCCCACCGGAACCTGGCAGCTCTCCACGGCCCTCGCAGCACTGCCCATCCTTGTACTTCTCGGCGCACTCGCGGTTCTGCGCGTCAAGGCCCACATCGCAGCGCTCGCCGGCCTCGTCACCGCGCTAGCCATCGCCACGCTCATCTTCCACATGCCGGTGCGCCTGGCATTCACCGCAGCCAGCTACGGCGCGGGCTACGGCCTCTTCCCCATCTGCTGGATCGTCCTTCCCGTCATCTTTCTCTACGACCTAACCGTCCACACCGGCCTCTTCGTCACCCTGCAAGAGAGCCTCGCCAACATCACTCCCGACAGCCGCCTCCAGCTACTCCTAATTGCCTTCGCCCTCGGTGCATTCTTTGAGGGCACCTGCGGATTCGGCACTCCAGTCGCAGTCTGCGGAGCCATCCTAATCAGCCTCGGCTTCCGCCCCCTGCAGGCCGCCGCCCTCACCCTGCTCGCCAACACCGCGCCCGTCGCCTTCGGAGGCCTCGGCATACCCATCGTCGCCCTCCACGGAGTCACCGGCCTCGACACCTTCGCCCTCTCAAAAACCATCGCCGTCATTCTCGCGCCCTTCTGCGTGCTCATTCCCTTCTGGGTCATCTGCGCCTTCGCCGGATTCGCCGCCATGCTTGAAGTGTGGCCGGCCGCGCTCCTCGCAGGAGTCACCTTCGCCACCGCCCAATGCCTCGTCAGCATCCTCGCTGGCCCCTCACTCTCTGACATCGCCGCCTCCACGTCCACCATCGTCGCCCTCGTCGTCTTCCTTCGCTACTGGCATCCGCGCCGCACCCTCAACGCCACCGGCGAAGACATCTCCCATCTCACTCACCAGCGCTTCGAACACAATCCCCGCCGCATCTTTCAAGCATGGCTGCCGTGGCTGGTCCTCAGCCTGCTCGTCTTCGCATGGGGCATTCCCGCCTTCTCCTCGTGGATGGACTCCCACACCACCATCAAGCTAGCCATCCCCGGTCTCCATCAAATCGTCCAGCGCACTCCGCCCGTAGTCCCGCAACTCACCACTGAATCCGCCCTCTTCACCCTCAACTGGCTCACCGCAACCGGCACATGTATCTTCATCGCGGCCATCATCGCTGGCCTGCTCATGGGACTCAAACCCGCATCCCTCATCTCGCTCTTCATCCGCACCCTCACCAACATCCGCTTCACCATCGTCACCATCGCCGCCATGCTGGCCATCGGATACGTCACCCGCTACTGCGGCCTCGACGCCACCCTCGGCCTCGCCTTCGCCCGCACCGGCCCTCTCTACCCATTCTTTGGAACCCTGGTAGGCTGGCTAGGCACAGCCTCCACCGGCTCTGACACCTCATCCAACGTCCTCTTCGGCAGCCTCCAAACCATGACCGCCCGCCAGCTCCACATCTCGCCCATCCTCATGGCCTCAGCCAATACCTCCGGCGGAGTAATGGGCAAAATGGTAGCCGCGCCCAGCATCGTAGTAGCCACCACCGCCACCCAAACCTACGGACAGGAAGGCGTCGTCCTCCGCCGCGTCCTGGGCCACTCGCTTGCCTTCGCATGTCTGGTAGGAATCCTCGTCTATCTGATGGCCTACGTAGCGCCCTTCACAAATCTAGTAGCGAACTAGCACCAGGCGATTGCGCCGAACTCCAGCAGTAGCGCCGGGCTCCAGATCGGCTGTAGTGTGGGTCTCCAGACCCACACTTGCGTGTTAGCATCGTCTCCGACCAATCCGGCGCAGCAAATCCGCCGCCCAACATACTTTTCGGAGCCCCTCTCATGCCCATTCCCGATCTCCTCCGCCGCGACTTCCTCCGCATAGGCAGCCTAGGCGTAGCCGGCGCAATCCCAGCTCTCACTGCTGCCCAAAACGCCATCGCACCGCAGGTGCCCGCTCATGCTCTCGACCAAGACATCAAGTTTTTTCTGCAGATCAACGTCCGCACACAAGGCGCAACCGGCGACGGCAAAACCCTCGACACCGCAGCCATCAACAACGCCATCGACATAGCCGCAAACCAAGGCGGAGGCACCGTCTACTTCCCCGCCGGCGTCTATATAACCTTCTCCATCCACCTCCACAGCAACGTCCATCTCCACCTCGAGCAAGGCGCAACCATCCTAGCCGCAGACAGCCCCAAGCCCGGCGACACCACCGGCTACAACGGCGGAATCTATGATCCAGCAGAGCCCAACATGCCCTGGGAACCCTATCAGGACTACGGCCACAACCACTGGCACAACTCGCTAATCTGGGGCGAAAACCTCCACGACATCTCCATCACCGGCCCCGGCCTCATCTACGGTCGCGGCCTAAGCTTCGGCGGCGGCGCCAAAGAAGGTCCCCGCGGCGACTACCCCATCTACATAGCCGAGCAGCCCGGCGTAGGCAACAAATCCATCGCCCTAAAAAACTGCCGCAACGTCCTCCTCCGCGACTTCTCCATCCTCAAAGGCGGCCACTTCTGCCTTCTGCTCTCTGGCGTTGACAACCTAACCATCGACAACCTAACCATCGACACCGACCGCGACGGCATGGACCTCGATTGCTGCCAGAACGTCCGCGTCTCCAACTGCAGCGTCAACTCGCCGTGGGACGACGCCATCGTTCCCAAGTCAAGCTACGCGCTCGGCTACGCGCGCCCCAGCCGCAACATCGCCATCACCAACTGCTACGTCGCAGGCTGCTTCGAACTCGGCTCGCTGCTCGACGCCACCTTCCGCAAGTTCCCGCAAGGCAAGCGCTCCTACGGAACCGGCCGCATCAAGTTCGGCACCGAGTCCAATGGCGGATTCCAAAACGTAGCCATCTCCAACTGCGTCTTCGAGGGCAGCATGGGCTACGCGCTCGAAACCGTCGACGGCGCAATCCTTGAGGACTTCGCCATCACCAACACCACCATGCGCGACCTCAGTTGCCCGCCACTTTTTCTGCGTCTAGGCGCACGCCTGCGCGGCCCCAAAGAGTCCACGCAAGTAGGAACATTCAAGCGCGTCTTGATCTCCAACCTCGTATGCCACAACGCGCCAGGATGGCAAAGCTCCATCATCAGCGGAATTCCCAACCACCCAATCGAAGACCTCAAGCTAAGCGACATCTACGTAGAACACGCAGGCGGAGGCACAGCGCAGCAGGCCGCAACCCAAGTGCCCGAGCTGATCGACGGCTATCCCGACCCAGGCTCATTCGGCGTAACGCCCGCGTCCGCATTCTTCCTGCGCCACGTGCGCAATCTTGAAATGAGCCATGTGGAAGTAGCGCACGCCACGCCCGAAGGCCGCCCAGCGTTTTATTTGCAGGATGTAGAGCGCGCCGACTTCCTAGCCATCACCGCGCCGCGCAATGCAGACGGAGCGTTTGCGCTGCATAACGTGAAGGATCTGCGCATAGGCTGGAGCCGCGCGGCTGCTGACACAGTCCAAGCCACCGCCGACAACAAGACAGCCTAACCTCGCGCGGCGCGCTGTCCTGTAACAGGGCATGGCTTCAGCCGTGCCGTACCAAGCCGTTTTCCCCAAAAAACAAAGAACGCGGCGCAGCCGCGATGAAATCCAATCAATGCGCCCCCGCCCGTAGCGCCGGGCTCCAGTCCGGTTGTCGAGCCGGTCTCCCGTCCGGCTCTAATGCAGACATCCCCACCCCGCAACCCCGCGCCACTGCGCACTCCCACAGCCTGTCATCCTGAGCGGAGGTCGCCGCAGCGACCGGAGTCGAACCCGAAGGGCCGCCGCAGGCGGGGATCTGCAGTTGCCTTTCGCGCGTCTATCGGCGAATTGTCTTGTATCAGGGCACGGCTTAAGCCGTGCCAAACCGGGCCGTTTCTCCCAAAAAACTAAGAGCGCGGCGAAGGCGCGATCCCGTACATCGGTGGTTCGTGCGTATAATGTTGGCACCGTGGCAGACAGATTTCGGTTCCGCAACACCGATACCATTGGCGTCGCCGATGCCGAATCCGACCATGCCTTCCTTCACGACTGCTTCGTCGATGACGGCATTGTCGATCTCTTGCTCGACTGTGAAGACCATCGAAGGATTGTCCTTGGTCGAACCGGCGCAGGGAAAACCGCGTTGTTGAACAAGCTGGTAGAAAGAGCGTCGACGGCGATCACGGTTCAGCCAGAGAGCCTGGCTCTTGCATACATATCAAACTCCACAATCCTGCGATTCGTACATGACCTCGGTGTCAATCTAGATGTATTTTTCAAACTTCTCTGGCGCCACGTTTTCACCGTCGAGATAATAAAAGCGCACTTTCACCTCGATTCGGCAAGAGGATCAGAAAGTGTCTTGGACTGGATTCGAGGACAATTTTCCGACAAGAAACGACAACACGAGAAGGCCTTGGCTTATCTCGAGACCTGGGGAAGCAAGTTTTGGGAACAAACCGACTATCGCATAGAAGAACTCACCACGAAACTTGAGCGAGATCTAAAGGCGTCCATTGGCGGCGCACTGCACATAGCAAATTTTGATATCTCCGGCGAACAGAAGCTATCGCAAGAGGAAAAGGCGAAGGTCGTGGAGCGCGCCATGTTCGTCGTAAACCAAGTGCAGATTCAAGAACTTTCCTATGTTCTTGATCTGCTCGATTCGATTCTGGAGGACCCACAAAAGCAATACTACATCGTAATCGATCGCCTCGACGAAAACTGGGTCGAAGAGGGACTGAGATATCTCCTTATCCGTGCACTCATAGAGACGGCGAGGGATTTTAGGCGAGTCCGGAACGCAAAAATTGTTATCTCATTGCGCTACGACCTGATTGACAGAGTTGTCAGAATGTCGCGCGATGCCGGATTCCAGGAAGAGAAGTATGAGTCCCTATATTTCGATTTGAACTGGACGCGCGAGCAACTCATCGACCTGCTTGACCTTCGGATAAACAGACTAGTGAAGCAGCGTTATACGAAGCAAGCTGTCACCCACAAGGACGTGTTGCCGAAATCGGTCGACAAGACCTCCGCGATCGATTACATCCTCGCGCGTACCCTAATGAGGCCACGCGATGTCATCCTTTTTTTCAACGCTTGCATCCGACAGGCGTCGAACAACGCCGAGATCACACCACAAATGCTCAAACAAGCAGAGGGCGAATACTCGCGCTTGAGATTAAGGTCGCTCGCGGACGAGTGGAACGCTGACTTCCCTGATCTCATGCTATGTTCGGATTTATTAAAAAATAGACCGTCAACCTTTGCCCTGACGGAAATTTCGGACGACGAATGCATCGATTTAACGATCAAGTTGCTCGGTCAGAAATCCCAACGGGGTGGTGAATTCGCGGAAATTCTTGCAGATATCGAGAAGGATCCTACCAAGACCGATTCTCTACGAAAAACCCTCGCATCGATGTTCTACCGAGTCGGCTTGGTCGGACTGAAACTGGAGGCCTACGATTCTTTTGTTTGGTCAACAGGCGGAAGGCGATCAGTTTCAGCCGCAGAAATCCAACCGCGAGTGCACCTTTCCGTTCACCCATGTTTCTGGCGCAGCCTAGGAATTAATCCAGAGGCAAACAAAGTTTGACTGGCAACACGCACTTCCATCAGGCCCCTTGCTATCGGCTGCGTCGCGTTCTTCGTCCGACATTCGCTAGGCACTTTATCTTCCAGTTCGCATGCGGTGCCGATTTATGCAACTTTTTCGGTGAAAACCTGTGGAGAAGCGGATCGTAATTGATCGCTCTAAATCGTTTAGAGAAATATAGTTAGCACGTTTTCCACAAAAAACGAGCTAGCCAAGCTCTTTAATTTCGCACTTTCGCTATTTATTCCCTCTTGCGCTCCAATCAAAATGAAACGACAGTTTTTGTATCCCTATTTGATTTTATGAGGAAGTGCGGGCGTCAGCTCGCCTACTCGTCTGAATGCAACGGAGGATCAAATGGGGACCGACCACCTTTTGCCATTCCTATCCCTAGTGAAAATCTACGCAGTTGAGATCTGCGGGACGGTTGTGTTTGTCGTGTTCGTGGCTGTTGAGGCGATAAAGGCGATCCATCACATCTTGCGCCCCGATCGGCTTAGAGCTGTCCCCCGAAAGAGTGTCGCCTCCGGAGCGAAGGGAGGACCGCCATGAGCAAAAAACGACTCGGCGCCCGGGATCGGCACGGCAACCACGTTTGCTCGCCGGGCAAGCAGAGGGCAAGCAGAGGGACACGTTCCCTGTTCCGCGGTCCCTCTACTTCTCGATGTCGATCTCCGGATACTTTCTCCGTACAGCCGACACCACCGCGGCGTGCTCGGGTTTTCCACTGGACCGGGCAAGGGCATCGCGGGCGTGGGCGGCGTCTTCGATCGGGTAGCGGCGGGTTTCGGGAAACACGAATTCCTCGTTGGAAAGGTTCTCCCGTTTCGCATGGGTAAGCTTCGTCATATTGATTCCTCCGGCCTGGTTTCGCACTACAGCAATTGGATAACCGCGTTAACCGGGAAGTCCTGGACGGACAACAGGCGCAGCTTCTACTTTCTCGCCTTTGGGCGTTTCCACTTTGGTAGACTCAGCCGCTGCCTTATCGACCTGCTCGGAGTGCTTCAGGGCATTCCGAGAGAGCTCGTCAGCCTGCTTGCTGAGTTCATGGGCGGATAGATGATCTGCGTTGCTGTGGGAGGCAGCTGCGACCTCGTGGGCGTGCGACGACAGATTGTGAAGCTCTGCGGTTCGATCATGCGAACTCTGAGGCATGGTGTTCTCCTGCCCTATTCGATGCGAACTGTCAGGCCAGGAGCGACCAAAAAATGGGAAGCAGAGGGACATGATACCTATTCCCATATTCCCGACGAGCCTCCACCTGAGCTAACCAACCGTCCTGCCGAACTTTTGCCCCGCACCCCCCGCCCCCCGCCTTCCGTCAACCCCCATCCCCTCACCACCGACAATCCAAACCACTTTCCGTTGCGTGCAATTAACCCCATCCGGCGCACAATCATAAATAGGAAGGACCGCGACCGAAACCATGCGAAACATCACCGTATCCGTCAGCGACAAAGCCTATCAGGATGGGCGCATCTGGGCTGCTGCCCACGGAACATCCATCTCCGCCATCGTGCAGCACTGCATTCAGAACCTGCCCAACCTCAAATTCACCGGCGCCGCCGTCATGCAAATGGTCCGCATGAAACGGGAGGCCCTCCTCAAAGACGAAGCCGCCGTCAAAATGATCCTCTCGACCCCATCCGATTCGCAGGCCCCGTCCGAGTCCCCCGAATACCACGCCTTCCACTCTGAGAAATGAGCCGCCACAGTCAGTCCGTGAAACTGTGCATCGCAGCCCCTCAACCGGGCAGCAAGACCCCACAGCTTCACAGTCCAACTGTGAAACTGTGCCCCGTTTCCAGGTAATTCAGCCCAATTCCCCGAGGGCTCCAGACAGAAAAGGGGGGGGCCCCCCCTCCCCCTCCCCCCAAAATCGCCTGAAAATTCAAAAACATGCCAATAACTACAATTAAATCAACTAGTTGAAGAATGTGATTTATGAACAATGACCCCCAAAAACACCCCAAAACAGCCCAAAATGCCTTTTTGGCGCTGTGCAGCAAATTTCCCAGTTTGAAAGAGTCA
>Ga0265338_10002302_pt1 | contig 29033 bp, 33 predicted proteins | sample 42126metaG_FD_193579 | JGI IMG/M metagenome (GOLD analysis project Ga0265338, IMG submission 193579) | Rhizosphere microbial communities from Carex aquatilis grown in University of Washington, Seatle, WA, United States - 4-21-26 metaG | ecosystem: Host-associated > Plants > Roots > Rhizosphere...
TCGCCTTCGAGGTTGGCGAAGTTCGCGGCGGAAAGATCAGGTTGGAAGAGGCCGTGGTGCCTTGCGGTATGAAAGCCGGGCTAGCCCCGATCCTGATTTTGATTAACGACCAAAAATTTACGAAGACGGCGAACTGTTGGGGAGTGGACAACAACGCCAAAGGAACGAATACGAACCGCATTGTCGTGTTTCAAAAGAGGTAGTTGGCAGAGGACCCTCCCGAGTATGCTCGGAAAACGTTTTTAACTGATTAATACTGCCGCTGGATGTTTGGCGGACTGATCCAGAGTCGCCCATCGCATTCCATGTTTATGTGCCAAATTCGCCAGATACCAGTCGGTAGTTTTTGCAGAAGTAGGCGCCGCGGCTCCAGCCAGAGCGCGGAGATCGTCCGGGATAAATTCGGCGGACCCAATAAAGTCCTCTAACAATTTCGGGGCATCCGCCATCGATAGATTAAACGCTTTGCTCGTGGACACGCGGGTGAAACCAAGCTCCGTGATCGGACATACAGCGAGTTTCTTTCCTTTTGCCCAGTCGGATACCTTGGCGTGGTCAGCATGCGTCCGCCAAAGGAAAGCAATGATCGTTGAAACGTCCAGCAGATAGGTCACGGAAATTCAGCCATTACTTTCTGCGTGTCTTCGTTAGTCACTTCGGCGCCCGCCGCCAATAGCCTGCCGCCGACTTTGACAAGGCGGGCTTTGGGAACTTTGGTTTCCTTGGGGACCATTTCCACCAGAACAATTCGATCACCTTCCGTCTCAGCCTGGTAATCGGTGTTAGGCTTCAAAACATCCCGACCGTAGAGCCGCGCCCGGTTGTCAGTTCTTAACTTCACACGGGGAGGTTCCCACAAATCCTCCCAAGCTTCAAGCCTCAGGGCCGGTCTAAACCAACCCCTCCAGCACACTCGGCAATCGTTCCAGGCTCCGATGCAACGAGGCCCGCGCGATCGCTTGCTCCGCTTCCTGCGCGTTGGGAAACAACACACTCCAGCCGGAGGCACTCAGGCATTGCTCGCGCGTCACTGGCATGTAATTTCCACTGCAACCGATCTTCTCGCTGCGCAATAACAAATCCGCGATTTGCACCGAGGCAATCTCATGCTGAAAACGATCCGCCTTTTCCGGGTGATGATGAAAACGCGCCGTGCGGATCATCACATCCGGCAATCGATGCCGCTCCAGATACAACGCGCCCAGTTCCGCATGGTCGATGCCGAGAACTTCCAATTCGATCTTAGTCAGTTCCTCGGTCCCCAGTACCGCCTGCCGATGGATTTCCGAAAAATGCTCCGGGAACGACCACGCCATCACGATTTTACCGACGTCATGGACGAGCCCGGCTACGTAATCCGCTTCGTCGTTCGGAGTTTGCACGGTGCTGATGACTTCGCGCGTCAAAATCGCGGTGCCGATGGAGTGCTGCCAGAATTCGCGCCAGGGAAACGCGCACTGCTTCGTCAACCGTTGAAAATCCTCGATGATGGGTGTGACCATGGTGAGCTGGCGAATCTGCCGCACACCCAGGTAAAAAACCGCTTCCTCGATGCTGTTCACCGGGGTGGTAAGACCGTAATAAACCGAATTCACGAGCCGCAGCAACCGTGAGGTCAGGCTGGGATCGCGCCGGATGATTTCGGAAATCTGCGCCGAAAACCGCTGCTCGGCATGCAGAAGCCCTTGTAACGCTTTGTTGATGCTCCCCAAAGACGGCAGCGAAGGGCAAAGTGCCAGTTGACACTCAATCTCTTTGAGATCCAGTTTGCTCACCGCAACCGGCACTGAAATTTGTGTCATAAGAAATCTCGCCGAACACCAGTCCGGCTGACGCATTATCGGCGTCTACAACAGGAACTTAAGCAAGAAGTGGGGGCGCACTTCAGAAACGACGCACGCTGATACCCGTAGGAGCCGGCGAAGACGCTCTGATATTTTCCATGGCAAACCGTAGTGAGCCTCTCACGTCATCTCCCACACAATGTGATAATCTCTTCTCAAGCCCCGGCAATTTTTGCCGATGAATGATTGGATTTGTTTTGATTTCATGGAAATATTGAATGTTCGCAAGCTATTCGCCGTGGCGTTTTTTGTGTGTGTCGCACATCAAACCCGCGGAGTTAGCGATTATTTGAAGGAAGCCGGCCCGGTGCCATTGCGATTTTCACTCGCTGCGGCGGCTCCCCTGTCGTTCATTCTTCCCGATTCGCTTGTGGAGCGGCAGAAGCCCACAAATACGGTTCAAGTTGCTTCTTCTTCAACCACTTCCGCAAATACAAACACCGTCGTGTCCCCGCTGCCGTCGCCTTCCACAACTCCCGGCAATCCAGTCGTTCACACCACCACCGATCCTCAAAACGGTTCCGTCCCAACCCCTTCGGCAAGCGATATGCTTGTCGTCTCTCCGCAGATGCTGACGGAATTTTTTAAACCAGTAACCGACGGAACCAATTCGCCCGGGACCGTGATTGTACCGGTGCCGGTCGGGTTCACTCCGCCGTCGGCAAAGCCTTCGAGCCGGGCAACTTACAATAGTCCATGAGTCTGATTTTCGCGATTCCTTCGCGACGGCACACCGAAAATTGGCTTTTCCGGTGCGGCATAGCTTTGATAACGCTGTTGCTGCTGTGTCATTCAACGTTCGCGCAAGAGACCAACCGCGACGCTCTGGCAACGACCAATCAAACTCCGGCGAATACGAATCTCGCCGCGCAAATCAATCTCCCCGTTACCAATACTGCGCAACCGTCTCCCGGCTTGCTCCTCACCGACACCAACGAAATCGTGGCGCCGAAATTGAGTCGGCCCGGGTTGGCCGAACAACTCCGCTCTATGCTCGAAGATGCGCGCCACCTTCGCCTGATGCGCCAACCCCTGACAGCCGAGCCCATTCTCGAGAGCCTGTTGGCCGAAGGCAACCCGGAGCCCATCCAACAAGCCGCCCTTCTGGAAATGGCCTTGGTAGCCCAGGACCAAAATAATCCCGTTCGCGCCGAGCAGATTTACGCGCAATTCGTCAACCGCTGGTCCACCGACAACCGGGTTCCCGAAGTCTATCTAAACCAGGGGCGGTTATTCCGGCAGATGGGGTTGAACAGTCTCGCCTTCGCGAAATTTTACAGCGTCATGACGGCCGCATTGGCCGTCAAAAATGATCAGCTGGCCTACTATCAAAAACTCGTCCTGGACGCGCAAATGGAGATTGCCGAAACGCATTATCAATCCGGGCGTTTTCCCGAGGCTGCGGATTTCTATTCGCGCCTGCTCAAGCAGGACAACCCGGCGTTGAACCGCCCGGAAATCCAATTCCACCTCATTCGCTCGTTGCAGGCGGCCGGCAATCACACCGAGACAGCCGCCCAGGCATCGGATTTTCTCACGCGTTTCCCCAATTCCCCCAATCAACCCGAAGTGCGATTTTGCCTGGCCCTGGCGTTAAAAGATCTCGGCCAGAATGCCGAAGCGCTCCAGCAAGTACTTTCACTCCTGAAGGAACAAAAGGCCCAGGCCCAGGACCATCCCGAGGTATGGGCCTATTGGCAGCAACGCACCGGAAACGAAATTGCCAACCAGCTTTTTCGCGAAGGCGATTATCCTAAAGCCCTGGACGTTTATCTGAACCTCCTGCAACTCGATCGTACGGCGGCCTGGCAACTGCCGCTCAAATACCAGATCGGCTTGACGTACGAGCGGTTGCTCCAGCCGGAAATGGCCACGCAGACTTACAGCAACATCGTGGTTCGCCAGGTCGACCTCGGCACCAATGCGTCCCCCGGCCTGAAGGCCATCGTTGAGATGGCGCAATGGCGAATCAAATTTATCCAGTGGCAAAACCACGCCGACGACATCAACCGGGAGCTCAACGACTCGCCTTCCTCGAAGAGCGCATCCAAAAAGCCCGCTCCCTCTACCACCGCCGTTCCATGACCTCCGAACTTCCCTTCACCGCCGAAATGATTACCGATCTTCGGATGTACCAGGCGATTTGCGATGAGGCGTTGACCCTCACCACGCGTGAAAACCAGGCCCTCTCCGCGGGCGGCGATTATCAGCCATTCGAGTTCTACCAGCTTAGAACAGGCTTGCTTCCGCGTTTGGAAACTGTTCTTGTACGGCTACGCAAGTGGCGGGAAATTTGGCTGCGCGTTTCTCCCGCGGACCGTGCAGGTTGCTCTGAAGTGAAAGAGTTGTTTCAGTCGGTTCAAGGCCTGTTGATGAAGCTGCTGCTGCTCGATCGCGAAAACCAGCAAGCATTGCTGCGGCGCGGACTCGTGCCGCCGCGCCACCTTGCCGCTGCCGCCACCCAGCAACCCAACTTCGTCGCCAACATGTACAAGCGCCACATCTCAAGTTGATTTATGTCCATCGAGAAAGTCATCGTCCTGGAAGACGATTTAATCGTCCGCAATAACCTGGAACAATGCCTGCGCCGCCGCCGTTACGACGTCGCCTCCGTGTCCACCATCGCCGCCGCCCAGGAACTTCTCGGCAAGGACAATTTCGATCTCGTTTTTCTCGACATGCGTCTGCCGGATGGCGACGGCACCGACCTGCTCAAGACCATTCAACAGCGCCCGCAAAAGCCGCTCGTCGTGGTGACCACCGGCTTCGGCAGCATTGAGTCCGCGGTGGAATGCATGAAGAACGGCGCGTTTGACTACGTCATCAAGCCCTTTTCCAACGAACAAATTGAGTTCACACTGCGCAAAGCCGAGGAGTTCACCCAACTCCTGCGCGTCAACCGCTTCCTCAGCCAGGAAAGCGACGACGGCTCCAGCGAATTGCTCGGGAACAGTCCCGCCATGGAAACTGTCCGGCAGCTCATCCGCAAAGTCGCGCGCACGCACGCCACCGTTTTGATCCACGGAGAAAGCGGCACCGGCAAGGAACTCGTCGCCCGCGCGCTTTATCTCGAAAGCCCCCGCGCCAGCGCGCCGTTCATCCGCGTCAATTGCGCCGCCGTGCCGGAAAACCTCATCGAAAGCGAATTCTTCGGCCACGAAAAGGGCTCCTTCACCGGCGCTTTGAACAAGCGCGAGGGCCGTTTCGAACTGGCCCACGGCGGGACCATTCTCCTCGATGAAATCAGCGAAATTTCACCCAACGTGCAGGCCAAGCTCCTGCGCGTGCTCCAGGAACGCGAACTCGAACGCGTCGGCGGCAATCGCACCATCAAAGTGGACGTCCGCGTCATCGCCACCACCAACCGCAATTTGGAAACCAGCGTCGAAAAGAAGGAATTCCGGCAGGATCTTTATTTCCGTTTGAACGTCGTGCCCATTCACGTTCCCCCGTTGCGCGAACGGCTCGAAGACGTGCCGTTCCTCAGCGACGAATTCATGAAACGTTTCGGGCGCAAACACGGCGTGCCCATCAAGGGATTTTCCGACGAAGCCATGCGCGCTCTCAAGACGCATAATTGGCCGGGCAACGTGCGCGAACTGCAGAATGTCATCGAACGCGCCGTCATTCTGTGCGGCGACAGCGGTGTTTTGGAACCCGAACATCTGGGATTAACTTCATCACCCACGCAGCCCGAGGCCACCAGAGCGTCCTCGTCCTCCTCCTCGTCGTCCTCGAACAGCCCCCTGCCCCCGCTCGCCGAAATGGAAAAACGCCATATCCTCGCCGCGCTCGATCAATGCAAAGGCAACCGCACGCACGCCGCGAAACTTCTCGACGTCAGCATCCGCACCCTCCGCAATAAATTGCACGAATACAACGGCACCTCGCCCAAAGCGGAAGAAGAAGCGTCGGTTGAGGATTGATAATCGTCCTCGCTCTCGTCGTCCCTCGATTCTCGAATGATGAATTTCGAATGACGAATGACGAATGGACATTGAATACCCCCTAACCCATTCCTCATCATTGGCTTAACACGCAGCACGTAATATGGAACACCCATACTTTTGGCGACCACGCCACCATCGACAGCTTCCGAGACAAAGCAATCCCAACCCGCCCGCGAATGCACCGTAAACACCGGGTTCGGGGACTGAGCTGACGAAGGTATAGGTGTAGCCGAAATCGGATGGCACATTTTGGCCTGTAAAATAACCCGGCTGTGCGTCGACTGGGGTGTAAGTAGCTACACCGGCCGAATTTTGAGAGATTTTTACCAGGGAGGAACCCGTAAATATGGCGTCAATCTGCGGCGTCGTGAGCCAATGGTCAGCCAAGGATCCGTTGTTGTGGCTGGAATAATAGAAAATCTGCTGAAACGAATTATTCTGACCGCTCCCAACGAATCCGCCAAAATGAATTAAATCGGAAAGGTGACTCTGTGCTCCATCCTCGTAAATGGCCACCCATCCTTGTGCAAGGGTATATCCCGCCGCCGGAGGATTGAGAGGCCACAAATAATCCAAGGTTGTTATACCCGTATTGCTATCCGGCGCCTCTTGGTGGCTCAAAGACAAACCGGGTGCGCCTCCGTTCCCGTTCTCATCGAACCCCCAACTTAGAAGGGCGGCGTTTGCTGAACCTTGCATCAGCGCGCCTGCTGCCTGAATGACCAGTAACAACTTTACTCTATTCATATCATTTTTGAGTTTCCGCCATCCCCCTCTTCGTTTTCCACGAGACCTTTGGCGGTTATTCGTATATCAGACACTTAAGAATGGTTCATCAACTCCGGGGCCATTGTTATCCGCCTTTAGGACTTTTTCGTTTTACCTGCCCGCCAATGGGCAAGTATTTGTCGTTTGCCGGAGAGCCGCGCAATACGTCCGCTGATTTTGCCTATTCCGCTCCCGCACTCGGTAACATTTTCCTACTTCGATACGTTTCAATCGCAAAAACCCCTATTTCATGGGCTTTTTTGCCGCTGGCACCGCCGCTGCTAAACACGCTCAAAATAGATTGCGATGATCGAAGGCCTGTTCAACCAACCAAGCTATCTGGCGGCGAAAAAAACGCTGGACGCCGTCGCCGTACGCCAGGAAGCGATCGCCAACAACATCGCCAATCTCGAAACTCCGGGCTATAAGCGCATGGACCTGGCGCCCGCTTTCCGCACCGAACTGGATCGCGCCTGCGCTTCAGGCGACGCCCAACAGATCGCCGCTCTCAAGCCGACCCTCGCCCAGGACACCACCGCCGTGGCAAACAGCCGCGATGGCAACACCGTCAGCCTCGAAAACGAGATGATGCAGCTGAGCCAGAATGCGATGACGCACACGCTCGAAACCCAAATGGTCAGCAGCATGTTGATGCGGATTAAAATGGCCATCACCGGCAAATCATCCTAACGATTATGATTCAAGCTCTCTCCGGAATCCAAAACACCGTCGCCGCGCTCGACGCCGAACGCACCCGGCTCGATGTCATTGCGGAAAACATCGCCAACGCCAATACCACGCACGGCATCGACGGCAAACCCTATCAACGCAAAGTCGTCGTTTTTGAAAACGCGTTGCAACAAGCGATGGGCTCGGGCGGCAACGGTTCCATCACGACCCAATTGCGCGTTGCCCGCATCGAGAAGGACACCCGTCCGCCGGTCGAGATTTATGAGCCGGGCAATCCTGACGCCGACGCCCGCGGCATGGTTGCCACGCCGAACATCAATGTTCACGAAGAAATGGCCGACCTCATTTCCGCCTCGCACGCCTTCGAGGCAAACCTCGCGGTGATAAAAAACGAAAGATCCATGGCCATGCAATCGCTTTCCATCGGCAAACACTAATTTAACGAATCACTCATTTAACGATTTAACCGATCACCATGTCTCCCCTCTCGGCCATCCCCAAGGCAGCAACGTTCAACTTCGGCACCCTGCCGGGTACGGACGCCGTGCGACCGGGGGCGATGCCGACGCCGGGGATTCAAGCGCCGACGCCGCTGGGACAACCCGGGGAAATCAACCCCAGCCAGCCCGCGGGCGATTCGTTCGGCAATGTCCTCGGCAAACTGATTTCCGACGTCAACACGAAACAGAATGCCGCCACAGCCGCCGTGGATGGCCTGCAAAGCGGCCAGCCGGTCCCCTTGCACCAGGCGGTGATTGCGATGGAAGAAGCCAACGTCTCGTTCCAATTGATGGTCGAAGTGCGTAACAAACTACTGGATTCCTATCAGGAAATGATGCGGATGCAGATATGAAGCCGAAACCCGAAATCGGAAATTCCGAAGCCCGAAAGAAGCCCGAGATTCAAAAATCAATAACCGCGGTTGGTTCGGGGAAGCAAACGCTTCAAAGCGACGGGACAGAAACGGAAAATTTCGGATTTCAGAGTGCGGATTTCTTCCGGATTTCGAGTTTCGAACTTCGAATTTCCGCCGAGTCCACGTCACTTAAACAATTTAATTCAGAGTTTTAAAGTTTCGACACGCGCATGAACCAAAACCTTTCCAAGTTGGGCGGACAATTGCGGGACATCTGGGGCCAACTCGGCGCGGGCCAGCGGCTCACCGTCGGCGCGGCCACTTTCGTCCTCGCAGCGGGCCTCGCGGCCATCGCCTTTTGGTCTTCCCATGGCGACTACGGTTTGCTCTACGGGCGTCTTTCCGACGCCGAATCATCGAAAGTTATCGCCGCTCTCGACGATGCCAAGGTGCCTTACAAGATCGGCTCCGGCGGCGGCTCCATTTTGATTCCGGCGGACAAGGTCTACCAGATGCGCATGCAACTTGCCGGCCGGGGCATTCCGCAAGGGGACGGCGTGGGCTTCGAAATTTTCGACAAACAGAATTTCGGCATCTCGGACTTTGTTCAGCGCGCCAATTACGTCCGCGCCGTCCAAGGCGAACTCGGCCGCACCATCAGCCAGATCAACGAGGTCGAATCCGCGCGCGTCATGATTGTGCTGCCGGAAAATCGCCTCTTGCTGGATAAGGATAAATTTCCGACCGCCTCGGTCTTCGTGCGCGTCCGCGGCAACACCCAGCTCCAGCCGCAATCCATCAATTCCATTCGCTTCCTCGTCGCGAATTCCGTCGAAGGCCTCAAGCCGAATCACGTCACGGTCGTGGATAACCTCGGCAACGTGCTTTCCGAAAACAGTGATAACGATTCCCTCGCCGGCCTGACCAGCAACCAACTTGGCGCCCGCCGCAACCTCGAACAATACCTCGGCAAAAAAGCCCAGGACATGCTCGAAAAAGTCCTCGGCCCGGGCCAGGCCATCGTGCGCGTCTCGGCGGAAATCAACTACGACACTATTTCGAAGACGGAAGAAAAATTCGATCCGGATGGCCAGGTCATTCGCACTCAAACCAAAAACGACGAAAACACCGATTCCATGACCGCGAACCCGGCGGGGCCCGTTGGCATTTCCGCGAACACCGCTGCCGAGAGCAACACCACCGCCACTGCCGCCGCGCCGGTGACCAATTCAAAAAACCACAAGAGCGTCGCCAATGTTGAGTACGAAATCGGCAAAACCACCAGCAGCACGGTCCTCGCCGCTGGCGGCATCAAACGTCTTTCGGTCTCCGTCACCGTCGCTGCGCGCACCGAAGGCACGGGAGCGGATCGCAAAGTGGTCAACCGCACGCCGGAGGAAATCGAAAAACTCCGCCGGATCGTCACCACCGCTTGCGGCGTTGAAACCGGCACCGAAAACACCCGCGGCGACGCCATCACTCTCGAGGAATTGGCCTTCAACGATCAATTCGCCACCGACGTCACGCACGAACTCGATTTGCAGCAGAAGCACGAAATGTGGTGGAATCTCGCCCGCAGCGCCACCTACCCCGCCCTCGGGCTCGTCGCCCTGCTGATCCTGTTCCGCCTCTTTAAACGCACTCCCATCCAGGACATCCCCATCGGAATTCCCGTCGGCCGCCTGATGGCTCACGCCAACGGCAATGGAAACGGGAATGGCAACGGCCACGGTAACGGAAACGGTAATGGAAACGGACACAAGGTCTCTGTGTTCGACCCTGAGCCGGGCGTGGTAACCGTCGACGTGCTCAATCGTCTCATCAAGGAAAATCCCGCGAATATGACCCAGGCAATTCGCGATTGGATGAACAAAGACCGCGCTCAAGGACGCTAAATGAAATGGCCCAAACCCATCTCGTTTGACGCTTGGTTGAGTGACGTGCGCCTCGTCAAGCCCGCCGGTGAGCCGGAGGCCGTTGACCTCGCCGCCGAGCGCGAGAAAGCCGCCTATGAGCGCGGCCGGCAGGAAGGCGAAAACGCCCTGCGCGAGCAACTCATCAGCCAGCGCAACGAAATGGCCAGCCTCCTCAATGGCGTCATCGATTCGCTTCGCAAAACCGTGCCGCAACTCGTCCAGGAAACCGAAAGCGCGTTGATCCAACTCGCCCTCGAATCCGCGCAGAAGCTGGTCGCCGGCCTGCCGGTGAATCCGAAGTTGGTGGAAGCCGTCATTCGCGAGGCCTTGCAGCAGGTCGAAGATTCCCCCGACGTGACGATCCAGCTTCATCCCGACGATCTCGCTCTATTGCAAAAGCACAAATCGGACGTGCTCAAAAACGCGCCCGGCTCCAAGCCGCTCCAGTTTTCCACTTCCGCCGAGGTCACCCGTGGCGGCTGCCTCGTCCGCACCCGCTTCGGCGTCGTGGATGCCCGCCGCGAAACCAAGCTCGATCAACTCCGTGAAGCCATCGCCGCATGACTCCCACCCTTCCATGCAGCCGGCTCAATTCCGCGCTCAACCGCGTGCGCACCGCCAGCGTCACTGAATCCTGCGGACGCGTGGTGCAATTGATCGGTCTCGTCGTCGAATCCGAAGGACCCGCCGCCGCCGTCGGCGAAGTGTGCCGCATCAAATCCGCCAACCGGGATGGCGACACGCTCGCGGAAGTCGTCGGGTTCCGGAATCACCATTTGCTCCTGATGCCCCTGGGCGAAATCCACGGCATCCATCCCGGCAGCGAAGTCGTTGCCACCGGCAGCCCGCTTCGGGTCGGCGTCGGCGCGGCGCTCCAAGGCCGCGTGATCGATGGCCTCGGCAAACCGCTCGATGATCTGGGCCCCATTGTCACCCAGCAAACCGTCGGCCTGAATCTTCGCCCCCCCCATCCGCTCAAGCGCCAGCGGATTCATGACACTTTCCAGACCGGCATCAAGGCGCTCGACACTTTCACGCCGTGCGGACGGGGCCAGCGCCTTGGCATTTTCGCCGGCAGCGGCGTCGGGAAATCCACCCTGCTCGGCATGATCGCCTCGCAAGCCGAAGCCGACGTCAACGTCATCGCGCTGATCGGCGAACGCGGCCGTGAAGTGCGCGAATTTCTAGAACGCGACCTGGACGAACGCGGCCGCCGCAAATCCGTCGTGGTCGTCGCCACCTCCAACGAGCCCGCGTTGAACCGCGTCAAAGGCGCGTTCCTCGCCATGGCCATCGCCGAATATTTCCGCGATGCCGGCCAGAACGTCCTGTTGATGATGGATTCCGTCACGCGTTTCGCCATGGCCCAACGCGAAATCGGACTGGCCGTCGGCGAACCACCCAGTTCCCGCGGTTACACGCCTTCAGTATTTTCCCTTTTACCCCAGTTACTCGAACGCGCCGGCACCGGCGAGCAGGGCTCCATCACCGGCTTGTTCACCGTGCTCGTCGAAGCCGACGACATGAACGATCCCATCGCCGATTCGGTTCGCTCGATTCTCGATGGCCACGTGGTCCTCACCCGCGAACTGGCCACGCAGAATCATTACCCCGCGATTGATGTGCTGGAAAGCGTGAGCCGGCTGAATCGCGATTTGCTCCAACCGCCGCAGCTTGAATTGACCGCCGCCGCCCGCGAACATCTGGCCATCTACCGCAAGAACCAGGATCTCATCAACATTGGCGCGTATCCCGCCGGCAGCAATCCGGCCATCGACCAGGCCATCGCGCTGCACGACCCGTTAAACCGTTTCCTGCGCCAGTCCGTCACCGAAGGCCTCACGGCGCCCCAAAGCTGGTCATTGTTAAAACAGACCCTTTCAGCCCCCACCCCGTCCGCAAAAATCGCCGCCATAAAAAAATAACCCACTATGAAAAGCTTCCACTTCTCCCTTGCCGCGCTCTCGGTCCTTCGCGAGCAGCAAGAGCAGGCGGCGCAAAAAAAATACGCCGAGTCGCTCCGCTTTTGTGAAGAATCCGCCGCGCACGTCGAGGCGGCCAGTCGCGAACTCATGACTTGCTGGCGCGACCTCACCGGCAAACTTGCCGCCGGGGTCTCCGCCATGGAATTTCTCCGCGCCCGCGCCTGGTGCAACGTCCTTGAACTCCGCCTCAAGGAACGCACCGCCGCGCTGGAACAGGCGCGCCTCAAAGTCGATGCCGTCTGGCAGGAAATGCTCATCGCCACGCGCGACCGGGAATCCCTCGATCGTTTTCACGATAAGAAACGCCGCGCTTACAACACCGATGCGCAGCGCAAGGAGCAGAAAGAGCTGGACGAATTGGCCGTCCAACTCGCCGCGACCCCGGGCCCGCTCCACTTTCAACCGCACGCCGGCCTTTAACCCTTAACGACCATGATCCGTTTCCTTCAATCAGCCTGGATGACAATGCTGCTCGGCGGACTGCTGTTCTTCGGCACCACCGCGGCGCTGTTGAAGCCCTCGCAGTTGCCCGCCATCACCGCCGCGTCCACCGCTGACGTCCCACATCCGGGTAGCAATGAACCCTCGTGGAAATTCCGCAACCCGGAGATGGATCAATGGATCGTCGAGATCAAACGCGAGAAAGAAGCTTTGAACCTGCGCGAACAGCAGCTCAAAGATCTCGAAACCCGCCTGAACGCCGAACGCCAGGAACTTTCCGTCGTTACGCAGGCGGTGAATCAGATGCAAGTCGACTTCGATAAAAATGTCGTGCGCCTCAGTGCGCAGGACTCGGACAATCTCAAGCGGCAGGCCAAACTCCTCTCGGCCATGTCACCCGAAGGCGCGGCCGCCACGCTCGGCCAAATGAACGACGACGACGTCGTGCGCATCCTGTTCACCATGAAAGCCGACGACGCGAGCATCGCCCTCGACACTTTGAGCAAGGGCGGCAAAGAGCAGGCCAAGCGCGCCGCGACAATCATCGAGCGCATGCGCCACACGCTCCCGCCATCCGCGGCGCTTAACAAATAATGCAAACCTCCAGCCTCGTCCCCTCGCACCCCGCCTCCACCCGCAACGCCACCGATAATTCCGTTTCCGAAAAGCCCGCGCCGACCGCCGAACCGTTCGGCGAGGTCATGCATCGCGCGCTCGGCGGCGCCACCGCAAAACCGAACCAGCAAAATCAACTTCCCTCGCCCTTGGCGGATGAAACCGCTCGCGAGAATAAAAGTGATTCTGACAAAATCAGCACCGACAAAAAGCGCGCCCGAGCGAGGAAAAATTCCGAACCGGCGCCGGCGTCCATGGCGTCGCAATTTCCTGGAATTGCCGGAGCGCCACCCGCGACTCCGCAACCCACCGCTTCCCCCGCCGGCAACACTCACGATTCGGGTGACACGAAAGGAAGCACCACGCTGGTTTCCGACGATTTTGCCAAGCCCGAAAAGACAGAAACCGTCGAAGCCCAAACTGTGGATCAAACCCCCGAGCCACCCGCCAATAATAAGCCCGCGGCCCCGCTGACAATTCCGCCCCCGGTCACGCCGGAGCTCGCGGCACAGTCCATCGACGCTAATTCCGATGTCGCGAACCCAGCCGAAGCTGCGGTTCCCCTGGAGGTTGATCCGCCAACCGTGTCGATTACCGATTCAAAACCCTCGATCGCCCAGGCAGGAGCCGCTCCAACTTCCGCTCGTGGCACATCCGCTGCTAAACAGGACATGACGATGAAAAAAGCCGAAAAAACGCCGAAAGTTGCCGGTTCCGCAGAGCAAGATTTGCCGGGTATCACCGCCCTCGGCGGTGAAGAAACGCCTAAAGGGCAAAAACTTTCCACAAAGGAAGCAGTTCATGACAGCGAAAAGCTCGAAACTGCCGCCGTGGAAATGCCCTTGCGCATTTTAACCCCTTCCGAATCCCCCACGCCCACGGTGACTGCCGCCGCCCCGGCTTCATCGCCGACCCTGGATCCCCGCGTCCTGGAACGCACGCACGATATCGTCGCGTTGCACGCCATGCGCGTAGGGGAATACACCGCGGATTCCTTGCACGTGGTCGTCAAGCCGGGAGCCGGAATTCAGCTCTCACTCGAATTGCGCCAGAGTGCGCGCGGCATCGAAGTGCGCGCTTCGCTGCATAAGGGTGATTTCGAACAACTTAATCAGCACTGGCCGGATTTGCAGCAGCGCCTCGAAGCCCGCGGAGTCCGCCTGGCGTCGCTCACGACTTCTGAAAATTTCTCGAGCACCAGCCACCAGCAATTTCAACAATCCAAACAACAATTTCCCAACCAGGATCCGCTGTACGCCGGCGCGTTTGCAGAATTCGCACTGGCCGGTTCCATGAACGAAGCGCCCGCCGCCCGGGCCGCGCGCGCCACCGCTTACCGCGGCTGGGAAACCTGGGCCTGATTTATGAGCTTCCCCATTGTTACCAACGCCACCAGCACCTCGACCGCCGCCAGCAACGTTCCCGTGCCCACCGCACAGATGTTGTCGCAGCAGGATTTTTTGAATCTCCTGGTGGCCCAAATGACGGCGCAAGATCCGCTGAAGCCGACCGACAGCCAGGATTTGCTCGCGCAGATGACGCAGTTCAGCACGCTGAACGCGAACAACTCGATGCAGACCCAACTCGCGCAGATGCAGCTCTCGGGCGAATTCTCCGAGGCAGGTTCACTTTTGGGCAAACAGGTCACGCTGCAACTGGATTCGAAGACCACGGCGCAAGGAACCGTCACGGGCATCGATACCAGTTCCAACCAGCCGCAAATCATTGTAAACGGGCAGTCGTACACCTTGGACAAGGTGATCTCCATCGCGAACCCTACCACCACTCCATGAGAACCATCCGACAAAACCACCAGATGTTGTTCACCTCGAACTGCATCACGACCACCAACGATTACCAGCTCGGCGAAGTCCGCGAGCACCTCGCGCAGGCGATGGTTGGCAAGACCGTTGACCTGCTCAGCGGCCGCGCCGTGGCGCATGGTGTTGTCAGCGGCGTCATGCTGCTCGCCGGCAATCCCAAATTGCTCGTCAATGGCCGCGCCTATGATTTGAACCAGGTCGTCACGGCCTCACCCGCTTAATTTAACCAGTCAAACAAATCAAACTATGATCGGCTCACTTCAAACCGGCGTCAGCGGACTCCAGAACTTCCAGCAAGACCTGGAAGTCATCGGCAACAATATCGCCAACGTAAACACCTCGGGCTACAAATCAGCCAGCATGCAGTTCGCCGACACGTTCAGCCAGAGCTTCGGCAATACCGGCTCCGGCAGCGCCATGCAAATCGGCACCGGCGTCGCCAGCGCCTCCGTCGAATCGGACTTTACCCAGGGCACCTTTAATGACACCGGCATCAAAACCAACCTGGGCGTCAGCGGCAATGGCTTCTTCGTCGTCAAAGATCCTTCGAGCGGCGTGAGCTTCGTCACGCGCGACGGCGGGTTCAAACTCGACAACAATGGCTATATGGTCTCCGCCACGGGCTACCGCGTTCAGGGTTATACCGGCACGGCTCCCTATTCGTCCGCCAGCCCCATTGGCGACCTGCAAATCACCGACGCCACCGCCATCGCTGCGTTGAATGACACCACCGACCCGGCCCCGACGATCGCGGATTATAGCATTGATTCCGCCGGCCAAATCAACGTCGCCTTGAGCGACGGCACCACCGGCGCCATCGGCCAGGTCGTGCTCCAGAATTTCACCAACCCGCAGGCATTGCAGAAAGAAGGCAATAATTTATTTTTCTACACCACCGATGCCGGTCCCTTGAGCGCTCCCGGCGCACCCCATGCCGCCGGCCTGGGATTGATCAAATCCGGCACCGTTGAATCTTCCAACGTCGACCTCGCCACCCAGATGGCTGCCATGATCACCGCGCAACGCGCCTTCGAAGCCAACGCCAAAATCGTCACTACCAGCGACGAAGTGTTGCAGACCCTCGTCAACCTCAAACGCTAATTCTCGATGCCCCCCGCACCAGCCAATCGCCCCGAAGCCAGCCCGGCGGACGATGCCGCCGAGACCCCTGCCGCCGCCAAAACGTCCACGTCAGGTGGGTTCAAAGCCTGGTTGCCGCTCATCATCATGGTCGTGCTCATGCCCGCCCTGGCCTATGCCACGACCATCTTCGTCATCGTTCCGAAATTACAAAAAGGCCTGGGCGGCGCCACCGCCACAACCCCCGTCGCCACCACCGCCGCGGCCGCTGGCGAATCACCGGCTAAATCGAAAGGCCCCGCCGTCAAGAAAGAATCCGTGCCGTTGAACAAACTTCTCGTCAACGTCGCCGGCACGCAGAGCGCGCGCTACCTTCTCGTCAGCCTTTCCGTCGTGGGCGCCGGCCCCGATTTCAAGGCCCAAATGGAAGCGCATGACGCCCAGTTGCGCGACATGGCCCAGGGCGCACTCCGCACCAAAACGCTCGCCGACCTGGAAAAACCGGCCGCGCAAAACATGATTCGCAACGAGCTGATCTCCGGGTTCAACAACATTCTCGGCGACGGCTCGGTTGAGGAAATTTATTTCCCCGAATTCGCCGTCCAATAAGCGCTCAAGAACCGCGCCACCAACTATCACGATTTGAATTCGATGAACGCAACCGCTGAAAATCCGACCAACCTCAATCTCGTTCTGGACGTGCCGGTGAGCCTCAGCGTCGAACTGGGCTGCTCTCAACTGGCGATGCGCGATGTGCTCCAGCTCAACATCGGCTCCGTCGTGCAACTCGACAAATCCGCCGACGCCCCCGTCGAGATCAGCATCAACGGCAAACTCATCGCCCGCGGCGAAATCGTCGTCATTGAAGATCGCTTCGCGGTCAAGATCACCGAAATCATCGGCGGCGCTTCCGCCGCTTAAGGATGCCGATGCATGAAGGCCACCCCATTTCAAAGCTGGCAGGGCGCGTCACCCCGTGCGCGCCGCGATTGATTTTTTCTGTCGTCATATTGTTTGCCAATGCCGTCTCGGCCGAGACCACCAACTCCCCGGCTCCGGCTCTGACTCTCCCGCCCCTGCCCGGTGCAGGTCCCTCCATCATTCGCGTCATCGGCGCGCTGGCATTGGTGTTGGGAATTTTTTTTGGGGGTGCCTGGCTGTTTCGCAACTGGCAACGCCTCACGATTCAACGTGGCCGCGCGCCAAAACTGAACATCATTGAAACGCGTCCGCTCGGCGGCAAACACGCGCTCTACGTCATCGGTTACGATCAGGAACGTTTTCTCCTCGCCGCCTCTCCGACCGGTGTCAATCTCCTCACCCATTTGCCGGCTGCCGCGGAAACCGACGGCCCCGGCGACTCCGCCGCCGCGCCCGCCGCGCTGCCCTCCTTCGCCCAGGCCTTAACCAAGGTGCTCAAAGGGAAATGAAGGCGACCCCCAACAATCTTTGCGCCGGCCGCATTACCGCAGCCGGTGGGGCGAGCGTCCTCGCGGGCCGCCTTTTGCGAATCAAACCCGCCAGGGCTCACCAGAAGTCTCGCCCCGCCAACACGGCCGGTTGGAAAAAATTTCTGCCGATTTTTGGGATTTTGTTTTTTACAGCATTCACGGCCTCGGCGCAAACGAACCTGACCACCGGTTTTGGTCCCGTGCAAATCACCCTCGGCGCCCACAATGGCCCGCAGGATGTCGATACCGGCGTCAAGCTGCTCATCACGCTCACACTGTTGACCCTGGCCCCGTCCATCCTGTTGCTGATGACTTGTTTCACGCGCGTGGCCATCGTCCTCTCGTTCGTCCGCACCGCGCTGCAACTTCAGGGCACGCCCGCCAATCAAATCATCATCGGCCTGTCGTTGTTCATCACGTATTTCGTCATGGCGCCCGTCTGGGAAAACATCAACCGAGACGCCCTGGCGCCGTACCAAGCGCAGCAAATCACCAGCGAAGTCGCCATGGACCGCGCCGCCGGTCACCTCCGCACCTTCATGCTCAAGCAAACCCGTCCCAAGGATGTGGAATTGTTCGTCGCCATGGCCAAGTTGCAACCCACCTCGCCCGATGCGCTCCCGCTGCGGGTCGTGATCCCCGCCTTCGTCATCAGCGAATTGCGCACGGCGTTTCAAATGGGCTTCCTCATTTTCGTTCCTTTCATCCTTATCGATCTCGTCGTCGCCACCGTGCTGATGAGCATGGGCATGATGATGATGCCGCCGACCACATTTTCGATCCCCCTCAAGCTGCTCCTGTTCGTCCTCGTGGACGGCTGGTCGCTCGTCGTGCAATCCCTCGTCCGCAGCCTGGGGATGTGAGGAAGGCCAAATATGTTAAATCAGTTAAATAAGTTAAATGAGTGGGGAGAGCGCTTCGGCACTTATTTAACCAATTTAACTCATTTAACCGGTTTAACCGATTTAACTCATTTAACCGGTTTAACCGATTTAACTCATTTAACTTTCCAAAACCCATGAACCCCGAATTTGCCATCGAACTTCTCAAGACGATGATTTATCAGGCGCTCGCCATCGCCGCGCCCATATTGATCGTCGCGATGATCATCGGCCTGGCGATCAGCTTGTTTCAAGCGGTGACGACCATCCACGAACAGACGCTCGCGTTCGTGCCAAAAGCGCTCGCCGTCGTCGGCGTCGTGCTCCTGCTCCTGCCCTGGATTGTCCGCTCCCTCGTCGAATTCACCGCCGCCGTCATCCAAAAAATGCCGCAAATGGTGCAATGAACCCGACGGACCTGATTCCGGATTATTACAATTGGCTGCTGGTGTTCATGCGCATCAGCGCGTTTCTGCTCGTCCTGCCGTTTTTTTCCGCCACAAACTTTCCCGTCACCATGCGCGTCTCGCTCGGCGCGCTCGCGGCCCTGCTCCTCGCTCCCACCCTGCCCCCTTTCCCGATGGGCAATCTTCCGTTTTATACATTGCTCGGCGTCATGATCCAGGAAATCGCCATTGGCCTTCTCCTCGGGTTCATGGCGCGAATGGTTTTTTATGCCGTCGACCTCGCCGGCAATATCATCGCCACCGAGATGGGGCTGCAAATGGGCTCCATCTTCAACCCCCTCACGCAAGCCAGTTCACAGGTCCCGGCGACGATCCTCTTTTACCTCGCCGCCATCGTCATGCTCACCCTCGACCTGCATCACTGGATGCTCATCGGCTTTGAACGCACTTACAGCGTCCTGCCCATGGGCGGCGCCCATCTGAGCACCGCCCTGTTCGAGACGGTCGTCAAACACACCAGCCAGATTTTCATCATCGCACTGCAAATTTCCGCGCCCATCATTGCGGTTTCATTCGTCGTCACGGTTGTCTTCGCCGTGCTCAGCCGGGCCGTGCCGCAGATGAACGTGTTCGCCGAAAGCTTTTCCTTTCGCATCGTCGGCGGCCTCATCGTCTTCGGCTTCACCCTCCAACTCACCGCGCAACACGTCGTCAATTATCTCAATCGGCTCCCCGACGACCTCCTGCGCGTCGCCCAATTGATGGGAGGATAGCCGCCATGAAGTTAAATCGGTTAAATATGTTAAATGGGTTAAATAGGACGATGGCGCGCGCCAGTACCTTATTTAACCCATTTAACTCATTTAACCGGTTTAACCGATTTAACTCATTTAACTTAATTAACCTGCCTAACCGCCTCACCCCATGAGCGAGCAAAACGGCGAGAAGACAGAGCAAGCAACACCAAAGAAGCTCGAAGATGCGATCAGGAAAGGCCAGGTCGCCCGCAGCCCGGAAGTGCAAACTGTCTTCGTGCTGCTCGGCGGCTTGGCCGCACTCACCTTCACCGGCAAAGACACGTGGCAGCAATTAGTCAGCGCCACCGTCATGACCTTCAGTCACCTGCACGATACCTCCATCACGTCCAACGCGCTCCAGGGTTACGCCGTCAGCGGCTCACTCGTCCTGCTCCGCTGCGCCGGACCCGTCGTGCTCGCCACCGCGATCTGTGGATTGCTCGCCGGCACCATCCAAAACAAATTCAACACCGCCTCCGACGTCCTCACCCCTGATTGGAACCGCGTGAATCCCGTGGAAGGCTTCAAGCGCATCTTCTCGATGCGCTCCGCCCCGACCACCGCCATCGCCATCGGCAAATTGTTATTTATCATTGCGCTGACCTACAATGAAGTGCTCAAGGTCCTGCACGATCCGATTTTCACCACCTCCGTCAACGTCTCGCGCATGGCTGCATTTCTCGCGGATGTTTGCCTCCGCATTTTTCTGCGCGTCAGCCTTTGCCTCATCGTCATCGCCGCCGGGGATTACGGCTATCAATGGTGGCGCACCAACAAAGACATGATGATGTCCAAAGAAGAGGTCAAAGAAGAACTTAAGAATTCCGAAGGAAATCCCCAGGTCAAAGCCGCTCGCCGCCGCCGTCGCACACAGAGCAAAGCCAAGCAACTGGCTGAAGTGCCGCAGGCCGATGTCATCGTGACCAACCCCACGCACATCGCGGTCGCGTTGCGTTACGATCGCAAAACCATGCGCGCGCCTAAAATTGTGGCCAAAGGCATCCGCTTGAACGCCCAAAAAATCCGCGAGATTGCCCAGCAACACCAGATCCCGATTATCGAAAACAAACCGCTCGCTCGGAGCCTGTTTAAACACGGCCGCATCGGCGGTGAAATCCCCGCCCAATTCTACAGCGCCGTCGCGGAGGTTCTGGCATGGGTGTACCGGGTCAATCGGTACCGGTATTATACGCAGCAGGGCTAAACGGAAGACGGAGGCCGGAGGCCGGAGGTCGAAGCGCGGAACGGGACGAAAACCGTGCCGCCCGCATCCTTCCGACAGGTCCACCTTCTGACTTGCGCCCTCCGCCCTCTGACCTCGGCCTTTTGGATCCGCCTACGTCTCACCCAGGGGTTAATCCCCCTGTTTCTCAAAATCATCACCGGCGTTAGCGTTCCAAAAGTTATGAACGAAAATCCTCAGACCGCGAAATCCAAAATCGAAGAATCCACGGCCGAAGCTCCCCCCGTGCGGGAGCCGGACATCGAATTGACGCCGAGAGCGAAGGCGAAAGCGGCCAACAAGCTGCCGCGAGCCGAACAATTGGAAAAGTTCGAACAATACCTGGAAGTCCACGTCACCGGCAATCAGGGCGCTTGAGGGCCGCAATTCGCGTAGCGGCTGGACCAGCGACCGCCGCCTTTTTCGAGCAAGCCGGATTTTTATAATCCGGATTGGTTCAGATGAATCGCGAATGACGGTTCCGCCCTTCAACCTCTCGCACTTTTCGGACCGAGAGACATGTCTCCCCGTTTCAAAGGGTCCCCCATGGCGGAATCCGCTCTCTAAATCAACCGGCGGTCCAGCCTCCTTCCGACCTCCGACCTCCGACCCCGGAGCGCTCATTTTTTGAGGGGCTCTGGCCGGGCCGGCGAGGTGCCTAAATTGGTCAATCAATCAATGCTTTGCCGCGAGGCCTCCAGCATAACGTTTCATAATTCACACGCGCCCCAGGCTCACAACGTCCTTATGCATGCATCAGCTTTCCTTTGCTATGAGAAAAACAAAAGGCGTCCGCACGTTCCGCGAGGCGCGGACTCCGCCGCCAGACGCAGTCCGCTGAGTTCCCCGGCGGGAAAATTCGCGCGCGACAAAATGCTTCGCTTTCTAGGAAATAACCAGGGGACCTGCGGTGGGACCCTGACTTGGCATCAGGGAATCCCCTATGCCACATGGTCCCGACCGGCAGTTTTGAATCAGGGACCTCCCCAATTGTTGAATGTTGAGCCTTGCCCTAATTTGCTCACATGCAAACAACATTGGTAAGACAAGAAACGGTAGGTCGGACGGATTCTCCTGAGGCCCGCCGTGAAGCCGGCCTGTTCAGCGGCGAATCACACAGCGGCGATTTGAGCCTGAAACGGGACGGTGCTTTCAAGTCTAAAAACCCGTTTGCAGCACCCGGCAACGGCAATGGAAATAGCAGCGGCCGCGCGTTGATCGAGGCCATGGTCAACTCCAAAATTTACCAGGATTACGAAAAAGCTTTTAGCGAGGCAACCGGAATGCCGGTGGCTTTGCGCCCGGTGGAATCGTGGCAATTGCCTCATCATGGCAAGCGTAACGAAAACCCGTTCTGCCAGATGATGTCTCAAAAGAGCCGCGCCTGCAGCGCCTGTTTGCAGGTGCAGGAGGCTCTTTCGCAAACCGCCACGATGGAAGCCCAAACGATTACCTGCTCGGTGGGCATGTGCGATACCGCGGTGCCAGTGCGGCTCGGCGATCGTTTGATTGGTTTTCTCCAGACCGGCCAGGTTTTCCGCAAGAAACCCACCGCGAGTCAATTTGAACGGACAGCGAAACTCGCCGAAGAATGGGGAGTGGTAACGGATCGCGCAAAACTCGAGGAAGCCTATTTTGACACCAAGGTTATTTCCAACAAGCAGCACGATTCGGTGGTCAAACTGCTCAGCATTTTCGCCCTGCACCTCTCCATGTTGAGCAACCAGGTGGTGGTGCAGCAGGAAAATTCCGAACCGCCGGTGATCATCCGCGCAAAGGAATATATTCATGAGCACCAGACCGAGGAGCTTTCGCTCGGCCAGGTGGCCAAGGCCGTGAACACCAGCACTTTTTACTTTTGCAAGATGTTCAAGAAGGTCACCGGGATTAACTTTACCGATTACCTGTCGCGCGTGCGGATCGAAAAGTCCAAGAACCTCCTGCTCAATCCGAATCTGCGGGTCAGCGAAATCGCCTTCGAGGTCGGTTTCCAATCGCTCACGCATTTCAACCGGGTTTTCAAAAAAATCCTGGGGCAATCGCCGACGGAATACCGGGCGCAGTTGCTGGGACATTAACGATTCTGGCTGTGGAAACGCAGCCGCGAGCCCACCCCTGCCCTCTCCCATTCGTGGGAGAGGGAACGGTTTTAACGCTGCAATGCAGCGAACACAGGAACATTTACTTTAACCGCAGCCGCGCAATTCCTGTTGGAATAGCCCGCAATTTTCGGGATATTGCCACTGATGAAGCCATACGATCTCGAGAAGATGTCTCGGGCCAAATTAATTGCGCAGCTCAAAGCCATGGAATCCGCGCGGGACACTGTTAGCGCGAACCACGCACGAGAATTGATTACCCAGCAAGAGCTTGCCGACGCGGCGGTTAAAGATCGCGAGGAACGCCTCCGCGCGATTCTGGAAACGGCGGTGGAAGGCATCATTACCATTGACGAGCGTGGCATCATCGAATCGGTAAATGCCGCCGCGGAGCGTATTTTCGGCTATTCCGCCGCCGAAATCGTCGGCAAAAACGTCAGCCTGCTCATGCCTTCCCCTCACCGGGCGGCGCATGATGGCTACCTGGAAAATTACCGCCGCACTGGCCAGGCGAGAATCATCGGCATCGGACGGGAAGTGGCCGGACTGCGCAAGGATGGCAGCACGTTTCCGATGGATTTGTCGGTGAGCGAGGTGAAGCTCGCCGCGCGCCGCATGTTCACCGGCTTCATCCGGGACATTACCGAGCGCAAACAGCTTGAAAAGGAAATCCTGGAAATCAGCGATCGCGAGCAACGGCGTATCGGCCAGGATCTGCACGATGGATTGTGCCAGCATTTGGCGGGAATCGAGTTAATGAGCCAGGTGCTCGCGCAAAAGCTGGAGGCAAAATCAAAAATTCACGCCCAACAGGTCAGCGAGATCGCCAGCCACGTTCGCGACGCCATCAGCCACACGCGCTCGCTTGCGCGCGGCCTTTCGCCGGTGACGATTGAGTCCGAAGGTCTGACGTCGGCGCTGAACGAACTCGCGACGAACACGGAAAAGATTTTTCACATCGCGTGCCATTGCGATTTCGATGAGCCGGTGGACATTCCGGACCACTCAGCCGCCACGCATTTATTCCGCATCGCCCAGGAAGCCGTTTCCAACGCGATCAAACACGGCAAAGCCAGCCGGGTGGCGATCAGCCTGCGCAAGGCGCGCGGACGAGTCGTTTTGAAGATCAGCGACAATGGCGCCGGCCTGCCCAAGCAGCCCGCGAAAAACAAGGGGATGGGGCTGCGCATTATGCAATCGCGCGCGAGCATGATTGGTGGCACCATGGCCGTCGAACCGAACGGCGGCGGTGGCGTCGACGTCACTTGCGCAATTCCCGAGAAACGAGCCAACACAAAACCACCCAAGCACCATGCCCCCAAAAACTAAGAGCGCCTTCAAGCGGGTGATGATCGTGGACGATCATCCCATGATGCGCCAGGGTCTGGCGCAACTGATCGACAACGAGCCCGACCTCAAAGTGGTGGCGGAAGCCGATACCGGCGGACAAGGGCTGGATATTGTGGTCAAACAGAAACTGGATTTGGCCCTGCTCGACATTTCGTTGCCGGACAAAAACGGGTTGGAGCTGATCAAGGATATTCGTTCCGTAAGACCCGAATTGCACATTCTGATTGTCTCGATGCATGACGAAGCGCTGTACGCCGAGCGCGTGCTGCGCGCGGGCGCCCGTGGCTACATCATGAAACAGGAAGGCGGGAAGAAATTGTTGCAGGCCATCCGCCAAGTGTTGACCGGGCAAATTTATGTCAGCGAGAAAATGTCCGCGCGGATCCTGGAAACCTTCTCCGGCCATGGCCCGGAGCAATCAGCCTCGCCCGTGGCGCGGTTGTCTGACCGCGAATTCGAAGTGTTTCAATTGATCGGCCAGGGCAAAGGCACCAAGGAAATTGCGCAGCACCTGAATCTCAGCGTCAAAACCGTCGAAGTGCATCGCGCGAAGATCAAAGAGAAACTCAGCCTTCAGACCGCCACCGACCTCGTGCGTTACGCGGTGCGCTGGGCCGAAGCGCAAGGCACATCGTAGCGCAACCGGAAGGGTTGGTCGGGTGCAACTCCTCACACGATCAGGAGGCTTATTGGTGGGGCGAACGTCCTCGCGAGCCGGGTTTAGTCAAGTCGGTGATGTAAGAGTCCCGCCAGCCGTTCCCCCATCAAGTCTCAGCGTCACTCAGTTGAACCGTTCAATATTATATCCACCGCGCCACGCTTGACCCGTCCATCGTCGCTGCTACACTCCGAACGAACTCAATGAGATTTCTTTGCGCGATTTTAGTGGGAGCGATTTTAACCGGCTTCGGATTTAAGGCCGACGCCGAGCTCGTGGATGGCATTGAAGCCATCGTTCACGACTCGGTCATCACTTTCCAGGAAGTGGCCGACACCAGCGATCGGATCGTGCAGCAACTGCACCTGGAATACGAAAGGCAACCCGAAGTTTTAAATCGGCAAATCGCCACGGCTTACAAGGAAACTCTCGAGGAATTGCAGGAACGCCAGTTGATTTTGCACGAATTTCAAACCGCCGGTTACAACCTGCCGGAAAGCGCCATCGACGAGCAGTTCGAGAATTACATCAAGGAAAAAAACCACGGCGACCGCGTGGCCTTCATCAAGACTTTGCAGGCGCAGGGCGTCACGCTGGAAAAAGCCCGCCGCGATTACCGCGATACGTTCATCGTGGAGCAAATGCGCTACAAAAACATCTCGAGCGCCATCATGATTTCGCCGCACAAAATCGAAACCTATTACGTCGACCACAAGGACGATTTCAAGGAAGAGGACAAGGTCAAGCTGCGCATGATTGTTTTGACGAACGCCCCCGAGGCGGACACGACCCAGACGCGCAAGCTGGCGGAGGAAATTGTGGCCAAACTCAAGGAAGGCGCTTCTTTTGGCGAAATGGCGAGCATCTATTCGCAAGGCTCCCAGGCCCGGCAACAGGGCGAGTGGGATTGGGTGGAAAAATCCGTGCTCCGCAAAGAGCTCGCGGATGTAGCCTTCAGCCTCAAGCCCGGTGAACAAAGCGGCGTGATTGAGACGCCGGGAGCTTTCTACATCATGCTGGTCGAGGACAAGCACGAGGCGCACGTGAAACCGCTGCCGGAGGTGCGCGACGAAATCGAAAAACTTCTATTGGGGAAAGAACGCAGCCGCCTGCAGCAGGCGTGGATCGATAAGCTGAAAAAGAAAACGTTCATTCGCGAGTTCCCTTACTGAGCGGCGCACCTCGTGGTTCGCCATCATCCCGGAAATGTTTATTGGGATTACACTTGGTGACGTCACCGGCATCGGGCCCGAAGTGACCCTGAAAGCGCTGGCAAAGGAAGCGCCCTCTGACGACGCGCGTTATCTCATCATCGGCGACGCCGATTGCGTGCGGCGAACCAACGAACAACTTCAGCTCCAACTTCAGTTGGCAGACTATCGCGACCACGATTCTTCCGCTCGCATTTCCGTTTACAATCCGCTCTCGGAATCATTATCCGCGGACCTCGTGGCCGGTTCACCGGCGGCGGCCCGCGCGGCAGTGTCCTGGTTGAAAGAAGCCGCCGAGCGCTGCTTGAGACACGAACTGGATGCCATGGTCACGGCGCCGGTCAGCAAGGAAAACATCATCCGCGCCGGCCACGCTTTCATCGGCCAGACGGAGTTTCTCTCGCAAATTGCCGGCACCGAACGCACGGTGATGATGCTGCTCGGCCACGACGAGCGCGGGCGCTGGTTGCGCGTGGCGCTCGCGACGACGCACGTGCCGCTCAAGATGGTTTCGGAGCAATTAACCCGTGCCAAAATCGAGCTCGCGATTGAACTCGCCGCCCAAGCCTGTCGCGATCTTCGCCTGCCCCGCGCGCGCGTGGCCGTCTGCGGACTCAACCCCCACGCCGGCGAAGGCGGTGAGCTGGGAACCGAGGAAAAAACCACCGTCGGTCCCGCCGTGCTCGCCTCACAACGGAAACAAATTGACGCCCGGGGCCCATTCAGCGCCGACACGCTATTTTATCACGTATACCGCGGGGATTACGACGCCGTGGTGGCAATGTATCACGACCAGGGCCTATGCCCGCTAAAGCTGATCGGGTTCGAGACCGGCGTGAATTGGACCCTGGGATTGCCCTTCATTCGCACCTCGCCGGACCACGGTACCGCCTACAACATTGCAGGCGAAGGCATCGCCGACCCGTCCTCGATGATTTCCGCGATTCAGCTCGCCAAACAACTCGCGGCAGCGCGCGCGTTAGTGTAAATAGCCCTGCCATAATCAGGTTCGGATTATCTATTGGACGCTTCGCTGTTTTCGGTGAATATCGCCACATCGACCACGCCGGAAAACAACGATGACTTTTAAAGGTTATCAGAGCTGACTAATGTAACATTTCGTTCAATCGCGTTCGCCTCAAAAGACGAGCCGTCGACTATTTTGCGTTTCGTTTGTTTCGGAGCATGAACGCAGCAGGTACACCGACAAGAACAGCGAGGGATACGATTAACAAGAGAGTTCGTTTTCTTGATCTTTGCGCAGCAGCTCTCGCGGCTTTTTCCAGCCCTAGCTTCAGATCGTCATCCTCCAATTGCGTCAGTGCGTGAGGCTCTGGTGACTGAGACACAACCTTACTGAACGATAACTTCTTCAATGTCATGAAGTTCGTATCACAGAATCGTTCCGGGGCGAAAATCAGTAGTTCATCGGCGGGATTTGCCGGAACCATTTCGTGAATGATCACCTTTGAAACACAAGGCGAATCCCTGCCCACCATGGTAATTTCGGAAGGAATCCCAAACGGCACGTTGTTGGACTCCGAGTATTTGTAGGTCCAGACACCAGCCCCCCTTGCCAACATTTTTGTAACCACTCCGCCTTCCACCGTGATTTCTCCTTCAAACTCCGGAATACGCCCGGCGCCGGTCAGCGCTCCCTTGCACTTAAAATAATTTCCGTTCCACACAAAACTACCCGGCACCACGTACTGAGAAGTGGTGAGACTTACGATCCCACCGACCAGACTCCGCATATCATCGCTCATGCCAGCATAAGGATCTGGTTGCGCCGGATCGGGGTGCTCCGAGATAGTCAGACGAGATCCCGCAATCTGCCATCGGGCGTCACCCACCCGACCCACAAACAGCGAATTACCCTGGAGAAAGAAGCTGTCTCCACAATAGCCAGCGTAATTGGTCCGGGCGATGGTGCCGTTGCAGGACGCTTCTGAATAAATGATTCGGGAAAAGCTGGGCGGACTTGAAAGATGCTTTTTGAACGCGGCGACCGCGTCCTCCTCGGCGACGGCCGAAATCGCCGTGATTTGCACCGCAATGATGAGCGCGGCAAAAGAGAAGAAACGGTGAGACCGCCACTTGCCCTTGGGAGGATGGCTACATTTTTTGATGTGTTGTGTATCGGCTTGCATGCACCACCCTTTCATGACAATGAATTATCGCACCTGTTAAACCCGTTCTTCTCATACCCCCAAGCCATCACTGGAACGAGATGAAATATAGGCCCACAGCACGGTTTCAGTCCGGTTACTTTTGAAGATAAGACCGTTTCTCGGCAATTATTTCCAGATCGGGAAAGCCGCCTCACCCCCCTCTCATCGGACTGAGTCGGACGGTGCGACTCCTTCTTCGAGTAACGAATGCGGAACCCAAATTGTGGGACGAGAGAAGAAGGCAAAAAAGATCTTTTTACTCTCCAAATTCCTAAAAAATAAACGCAAACGGGTCCCGGACAATCACATATTTATAGACCCGTTTACGGCCCGTTCTTCAATGCAGCTCCAACTCGTCGCGGACTGGCAGTGGTGGGAATTTCCTGTGGGGCTCGAACTGGTAGTGTCCAAATTAGCTCACAGAGAATCCCGCAATTCAACAAAAAGGCCAACGTTTTCAGGCCTCTTAATTTGGACAGCGAGCATTAGGCTCATTGTAGTCTGTCCAACCCTTCCTGTTCCCGGGCCTGAGACTTAAGCCGTAACCATGCAGTTGGAAATGGGGAGCACACGCCTCCGGCGTGTGGTTTGCGGCGTCTCGCCGCAAACTTCGTCTTACCATTTTGCCGAACTAAACAGTGGAATAGATAGTGGGTACGAAGCCGACGGCGAGACGCCGTCGGCAACACGCGAGACGCGTGCGCTCCCCAAATCCAACTGCATCGTTCGGGTTAAGGTCATCAGCGGGTCGAGATTACGCCATTGATTGATCCTTTCAATAGGCAAGGCGTGTTGCGGATCGTGCCACGACCCGTGCA
>Ga0265338_10002303_pt1 | contig 29010 bp, 26 predicted proteins | sample 42126metaG_FD_193579 | JGI IMG/M metagenome (GOLD analysis project Ga0265338, IMG submission 193579) | Rhizosphere microbial communities from Carex aquatilis grown in University of Washington, Seatle, WA, United States - 4-21-26 metaG | ecosystem: Host-associated > Plants > Roots > Rhizosphere...
GCCGGACTCCTCGATCAGGCCGAGCTCAGCCAGGCTCTGCACCGCCGACTCCGAGGAGACGCCGCGAATGCGGGCGACCTCGGGCCGGGTGACCGGCTGCAGGTAGGCGACGATCGCCAGGGTCTCGGCCTGGGCCTGGGTCAGCGGCGGCGTCCGCGGCTTCGCCAGCAGCCGCCGCGCCGCCTCCTCGCTGGCCGGGTCGCTGGCCAGCGCAAAGCCGCCGCCGACCTCGCGCAGGACGACGCCGCGCCTGCCCTCGGCGAGGTCCTCGCGCAGCAGCCCGATCGCCTCCTCGACCTGGCCCGCGGTCGCCTCGGTCGCCTCGGCGAGGTCGGCGACGGCGACCGGCTGGGCGGAGAGGAAGAGCAGCGCCTCGACGGTGCGGGCGAGGTCGCTCATGCCCGCCGCACCTCGATCGGACCGAACTGGCGCGGCTGCTCCCAGCTGATCTCGCCCTTGCGGTAGAGCTCCAGCAGGCCGAAGATCGTCACCGCCTGGGTCAGCCGGTCCTCGCCGCCGAACTCCTCGTCGAAGTCGAAGCTGGAGCGGCGGCGCAGCACGTCACGCAGCGCCCGCAGGCGCCGCTCCAGCGAGACGGTCGGGCGGATGTGGCTGATGTCGACGTCGGGCGGCTCGGTCAGCAGGTCGCCGAGGGCGGCGCCGAGGGCATCGGGGTCGTAGACCGCGGTCGCCGCCTGGACCGCGACCCGGCGCAGCTGCGCCGGCAGCGGCGCCGCGCGGTAGAGGTAGCCGCGCTGGCTCTCGAAGCGGTCGGTCAGGACCCGCGAGGCGTCGCGGTAGCGGCGGTACTCGAGCATCCGCGCGATCAGCTCCTCGATCGCCTCTTCGGGGCTGAGCTCGTCGAGCCCGTCCTCGGGTCCCGGCAGCATCAGCCGCGACTTCAGCTCCAGCAGCGCCGCGATCAGGACCAGGAACTCGGTCGCCACCTCCAGCTCCAGCTCGCCCTCGCGCTCGAGGTGCTCGACGTAGGCGACGACGACCTCGCCCAGCTGCAGGTCGAGCAGGCTCACCTCCTCACGCAGGACGACCGCCATCAACAGGTCGAATGGCCCGGCGAAGATGTCGAGGTCGAGATCGAGGTCGGCGACCGTCATCGCCTGAAGCCTAGATCGAGCGTGGGATACTGCGGCCGGTGATCGACCCGAGTGCGCCGAAGCTGGTCGAAAAGCCGTGGGGCGAGGAGCTCTGGTTCGCCGCGACGCCGCTCTACGCCGGCAAACTGCTGCGGGTCAGAGCTGGCCATCGCCTCTCGCTGCAGTACCACCGGCGCAAGGACGAGAGCTCCTACCTGCTCTCCGGCCGCGCCCTGATCGCCCAGGGGCCGAGCGCGGAGGAGATGGTCGAGCGCGAGATCGGCCCCGGCGAGTGCTGGCGCAACGAGCCCGGCAGCCTGCATCGCTTCGAGGCGCTCGAGGACGCGGTCGTGGTCGAGGTCTCGACCCCCGAGCTCGAGGACGTGGTCCGGGTCGAGGACCGCTACGGCCGTGCCGAGGCCGAGCCGGACCGCCCGCGCGCCGACGCCTGACCCCGGGAGCGCCGCCTAGCGCCGGGCCGGGCCGATGCCCATGCGGTCGCGGACCTCGGCGACGGTGGGGACGGCGAGCGCCCGCGCCTTCTCGGCCCCGGCGGCGAGCGCCGCCTCCAGCGCCGCCTGGTCGGGGCGCAGCTCGGCGTAGCGCTCGCGGACCGGCGCCAGCAGCTCGACCACGGCCTCGGCGACGGCGCCCTTGAAGTCGCCGTAGCCGGCACCCTCGAACTCGCTCTCGACCTGCTCGGCGCCGATGCCGCGGGCGACGGCGAGGATGTCGATCAGGTTGGCGATCCCGGCCTTGTCCGGGCCGCGCCGCACCTCGCGGCCGGAGTCGGTGACGGCGCTGCCGAGCTTCTTGCGGATCGCGTCGGGCTCGTCGAGGACGAGGACGGTGCCGGCCGCGGTGCCGCCGGTGGTCGACATCTTCCGCTGCGGCTCCTGCAGGTCCATGATCCGGGCGCCGATCGCCGGCACCCGCAGCTCCGGCTCGACCAGGGTCGGGCCGAAGCGCTCGTTGAAGCGGCGGGCGATCTCCCGCGTCAGCTCGATGTGCTGGCGCTGGTCCTCGCCGACCGGGACCTCGGTGGCGCGGTAGGCGAGCACGTCGGCAGCCTGCAGCACCGGGTAGAAGAAGAGCGTCGAGGGGACCAGCTCGCGCTGGCGCGCCGACTTCTCCTTGAACTGGGTCATGCGGTTGAGGTCGCCATGGGCGGTGACCGCGGAGAGCAACCAGGTCAGCTCGGTGTGCTCGCGCACGTCGGACTGGCGGAAGAGGATGCAGCGCTCGGGGTCGAGGCCGGCGGCGAGCAGGATCGCGGTGGTGTCGTAGAGCCGCTCGCGCAGCTCGGCCGGGTCGTAGGGGACCGAGATCGCGTGCAGGTCGACGATGCAGAAGATCGCCGGGGCGCCCCGATCCTGGCCCTCGACGTACTGCTGGATCGCGCCGATGAAGTTGCCGAGGTGCTTGCGGCCGGTCGGCTGGATGCCGGAGAAGACGATCGGGCTCTCGCTCACGGCGCCAACCCTACGCGTGGTCGCACCCGGCGCGGGTTCTCGATGCCGACCCCGGCGGCGGCGGCGCCGGCGATCATCAGCAGCGCCGCGATCAGGATGCCGAGGTGGAAGGCGGCGGTCGAGGCGCCGGCGGCGGCGGTCCGCACCCGGCGCGCTTCGGCCGGCGCCAGCGAAGCGATCGCCGGCACCGCCAGCGGCTTCGCCTTGGCCCTGGCGACGGCGTCGGCGGCGGCCGGCGCCAGCGGCCGCGGGCCGAGGTCGGCATCGAGGCTGGCGGCGAAGTGGGCGGAGATGACGGCGCCGAGGACGGCGATCGCCAGCAGGCCGGCGACCCGGGAGACGCCGTTGTTGACGCCGGAGGCGATCCCGACCCGGCGCTCGGCGACCGAGTCGAGCACGGTCGCGGTCAGCGGCGCCACCGTCGCCGAGAGGCCGAGGCCGAAGACGAGGACCGCCGGCAGGACTTCGCTGGCGTAGTCGGCGCCGCCGCCGACCCGCAGCATCAGCAAGAGGCCGAGGCCGCCGACGACCGGCCCGGCGCTCATCGGCAGCCGCGGCCCGGTGCCGGAGGCGAGCCGTCCCCAGCGCGGCGAGAGGGCGAAGAGCAGGATCGAGACCGGCGTCGTCGCCAGCCCCGCCTGCAGCGGCGAGTAGCCGGCCACCTGCTGCAGGTAGAGGCCGACGAAGAAGAGCCCGCCGATCAGGCCGGCGTAGGTGGCGAGGGTGGTGACGTTGGCGACGGCGAAGTTGCGGATGCGGAAGAGGCCGAGGTCGAGCATCGGCTCGCGCGCCCGCGCCTCGTGCAGGAGGAAGAGCGCGAAGCAGGCGACGCCGGCCAGCAGCGGCGCCCAGACCAGGGGGTCGCCCCAGCCGTGGGTCGGCTGCTCGATCAGGGCGAAGACGGGGCCGCCGAGCCCCGCCGCCGAGAGCGCGATCCCGAGCCAGTCGATGCCGTGGAAGGCGTCGGGGTCGCGGCTCTCCGCCACCGCCCGCAGGGTCAGCCAGACCGTCGCCGCGATCAGCGGCAGGTTGACCCAGAAGATCGCCCGCCAGGAGAGCAGGCCGATCAGGGCGCCGCCGCCGGCCGGGCCAAGCACGGTCGCGATCCCGGTCCAGGCGGTCCAGGTGCCGACCGCCTTGCCCCGCTCGGCGCCCTCGAAGGTGGCGGCGACGATCGCCAGCGAGCCCGGCACCAGCAGCGCCCCGGCGATCCCCTGCAGGGCGCGGGCGCCGACCAGGAACTCGTCCGAGGGCGCGACCGCGCACAGCGCCGAGGTGGCGCCGAAGCCGACCAGGCCGAGGAGGAAGATCCGCCGCCGCCCGAACTGGTCGCCGAGCGAGCCGCCGACCAGCAGCAACGAGACCATCGTCAGCAGGTAGGCCTCGACCACCCACTGCTGACCGGCGAGGCCGGCGTGGAGGCCGTCGCCGATCGCCGGCAGGGCGACGTTGACGACGGTGCCGTCGAGGAAGACCACGGTCGAGCCGAGGATCGTCGCGATCAGCGTCAGGCGCTGCTGGCGGGACACGGATCGAGTCTAGGCCGGGGCCGCGGCCGGCCGGCGGCGGCACGCAAGAACGCTGCCGCGGCGGCGCCCCGGGGTGACGCGCCGGCTTTCGGCTGGAACAATCGGGGTAGGTGATGCGCTGATGGCGAGAGCGATTTGGTCCGGTTCGATCAGCTTCGGGCTCCTCAACGTGCCCGTCAAGCTCTACAGCGCCGTCGCCCGGCGCAGCATCGCCCTGCGCGAGATCCGCGACTCCGACAGCGCCCGGATCAAACACCGGCGCGTCGCCGAGGGGACCGACGAGGAGGTTCCCTACGAGAACATCGTCAAGGCCTACGAGCTCTCCCCGGGCCAGTACGTGCCGCTGAGCAGGGACGAGATCGCGGCGCTGGCGCCGGAGAAGACGCGGGCGATCGAGGTCCAGGACTTCGTCGACCTCGACCAGATCGACCCGATCTACTTCGACAGCCCCTACTACCTCGGTCCCGCCGACGGCGCCGAGCGGGCCTACGCGCTGCTGGCGCAGGCGATGGAGTCCTCTGGCAAGGTCGCGATCGCCCGCTTCGTCTTCCGCAACAAGGAGCACCTGGCGGCGATCCGCACCAGCGCCGGTGTCCTCACCCTGACCACGATGCGCTTCGCCGACGAGGTGGTGCCGACCAGCGAGCTGGCGGAGGTGCTGCCGGAGCAGGCGCCGAAGGTCGCCAAGCGCGAGCGCGAGATGGCCGAGCAGCTGATCGACTCGCTCAGCACCGACTTCGACCCCGGCGCCTACCGCGACGAGTACCGCGAGCAGCTGCTGGCGCTGATCGAACGCAAGGCCGAAGGCAAGGAGATCGTCGCCGTCGAGAGCGCGGAGCCGCAGGCGACCAAAGCCCCCGACCTGATGGCGGCGCTGGAGCAGAGCATCGCCGCGGTCAAGGACCGCGAGGGCAGCGCCCGCAAGCCGACGAAACGCAAAGCCGCCGCGAAAAAGAGTAAAGCGGCGGCGAAGCCGAAGCGTTCCTCCGCCGGCGCCAAAGCCAAGTCCTCGAAGTAGCCGTGGCCGCGAGCCGGCAGGTCGAGGTCGAGGGGCGGAAGCTGAAGCTCACCAACCTCGACAAGGTCCTCTACCCCGCCGCCGGCTTCAGCAAGGGTGAGGTCGTCGACTACTACGCCAGGGTGGCGCCGGCGATGGTGCCGCACCTGAGCGGCCGCGCGGTGACGCTGCGCCGCTTCCCGGAAGGGGTCGACGACCTCGACGCCGCCTTCTTCGAGAAGCGCTGCCCCAAGCACCGGCCCAAATGGGTGAAGACGGCGCGGGTCGAGGCCGGCCCGCACGCCGGCAAGATCGACTTCTGCGTCTGCGACGGGCTGCCGACGCTGGTCTGGATGGCGCAGCTGGCCTCGATCGAGCTGCATCCCTCGCTCTCGCTCTCGCGGGCGCCGAAACGCCCGACGGTGCTGGCCTTCGACCTCGATCCGGGGCCGCCGGCCGACATCGTCGACTGCTGCCGGGTGGGCCTGCGGCTACGCGACATGTTCGGCCACTTCGGCGTCGAGTCCTTCCCCAAGACCTCCGGCTCCAAGGGTCTGCAGATCTACGTCCCGCTCAACAACAAAACCTCCTACGAGGTGACCAAACCGTTCGCCAAAGCGATCGCCCAGCTGCTCGAGAAGCAGACCCCCGACCAGGTCGTCTCGAAAATGAAAAAGGTCGAACGCGAGGGCAAGGTCTTCGTCGACTGGTCGCAGAACCACCCGCGCAAGACGACGATCGCCGTCTACTCACTGCGCGCCCGCGACCGCCCAACCGCCTCGACCCCGGTCACCTGGGAGGAGGTCGAAGCGGTCGCCGACAGCGCCGACGGCTCGACCCTCGTCTTCGAGGCCGGCGAAGTCCTGAAGCGCATCGAGCACCACGGCGACCTCTTCGCGCCGGTGCTCGAACTCGAGCAGGAGTTGCCGGAACTCTGAGAGCCCACCTACAACGCCTGGCGGACGACCGGGCGGCGGGTAGCCCTGACCTCATCTAGGCGGCGGACCGGGGTTGTGTAGGGAGCGCTCTTCGCCACCTCGGCGTCCTCCTCGGCCTCGGCGAGGATCTGCTCGACCGCGTCGGCGAAGGCGTCGAGGCTCTCCTTGGTCTCGGTCTCGGTCGGCTCGACCATCAGCGCCTCCTCGACCAGCAGCGGGAAGTAGACGGTCGGCGGGTGGAAGCCGAAGTCGAGCAGACGCTTGGCGAGGTCGAGGGTGGTGAGGCCCAGCTCGCGCTTCATCGGCTTGCCGGAGAGGACGAACTCGTGCATGCAGTGGCGGTCGAAGGCGACCGGCAGCCGCTCGCCGGCCCGGCCCGCGGCCAGGCGGGCCTTCAGGTAGTTGGCGTTCAGGACCGCGGTCTCCGAAGCCTCGGCGAGGCCGTCGGCGCCGAGGCTGAGGATGTAGGCGTAGGAGCGGACGAAGACGCCGAAGTTGCCCTGGAAGCCGCGCAGGCGCCCGATCGACTTCGGTCGCTCGTGGTCGAGGTCGTAGCTCGGGCCGTGGCCGTTGCCGCCCTCGCGCCGGACCACCTGCGGCCGCGGCAGGTAGGGCTCGATCCGGTCGGAGACGGCGATCGGGCCGGCGCCGGGGCCGCCGCCGCCGTGGGGCTGGCTGAACGACTTGTGGAGGTTGACGTGGACGATGTCGAAGCCCATGTCGCCGGGGCGCGAGTGGCCCATCACCGCGTTGAGGTTGGCGCCGTCGTAGTAGAGGGTGCCGCCGGCCGCGTGGATCAGCCGCGCGATCTCGGCGATGTTCTCGTCGAAGAGGCCGAGCGTGTTGGGGTTGGTCAGCATCAGGCAGGCGACCTGCTCGGGGTCGGCGTCGATCTGCGTCCGCAGGTCGTCCATCTCGACCCCGCCGCGCTCGTTGGTGGCGACCTTGACCACCTCGTAGCCGGCCATCGTCACCGAAGCCGGGTTGGTCCCGTGCGAGGTGTCGGGCGCCAGCACCTTGGTCCGCCGTTCGCCGCGGTCGGCGTGGTAGGCACGGGTCAGCAAGAGGCCGGCGAGCTCGCCGTGGGAGCCGGCCGAGGGCTGCAGGCTGACGTGCGGCAGGCCGCAGATCTCCGCCAGCGAGCCCTGCAGCAGCCACATCAGCTCCAGCGCCCCCTGCGCCCGGCGTGGGTCCTGGGCCGGGTGCAGGCGGGCGTGCCCGGGCAGCGCCGCGACCCGCTCGTTGAGTCGGGGGTTGTGCTTCATCGTGCAGGAGCCGAGCGGGTAGAAGCCGCTGTCGAGGTCGAAGTTGCGGCGCGAGAGCCGGTTGTAGTGGCGGACGATCTCCGGCTCGGCGATCTCCGGCAGCCGCGGCGGCTCGGCCCGCAGCAGACGCACCGGAATCAGCTCCGCCAGCGGCGACTCCGGCACGCCGGCGGCCGGCAGGGTCGCGGCGCGGCGGCCCGGCTTCGACTTCTCGAAGATCGTCTCGGCGCGTTCGCGCTGCATCGGCGTCTCCGCGAGCGGGGTCACGCCGCCACCCCCTCGCGCTCGGCGGCGATCGCGGCGCCCAGCGCCTCCGCTAGGGCGTCGATCTGCTCGCGGCTGCGGCGCTCGGTGATCGCGACCAGGAGGCCGTCCCCGTGCTCGGGGTAATCGCGGCCGAGCGGGTAGCCGGCGGCGATGCCGCGCTCGGCGCAGCGCTCCAGCACCGCGTCCACCGGCGCCGCGAGCCGGACCGCGAACTCGCGCACGACCGGAGCCTCGTGCAGCGGCTCGATCCCCTCGACGGCCGCTAGGCGCCGGCGCGCGTAAGCGGTGCGGCGGGCCAGCAGCTCGCCGAGCTCGCGGAAGCCCGCGCGGCCGAGCCAGGCGAGGTGGACCATCGCCGCCAGCGCGTTCAGCGCCTGCGCGGTGCAGATGTTGTTGGTCGCCTTCTCGCGGCGGATGTGCTGCTCGCGGGTCTGCAGCGCCAGGACGAAGCCGCGGCGGCCGTCGACGTCCTCGGTCTCGCCGGCGATCCGCCCCGGCATCCGCCGGATCTGCGCCTCGGTGGCGCAGAAGAAGCCGAACGAGGGCCCGCCGAAGTCGAGCCGGTTGCCGAGCGGCTGGCCCTCGCCGAGGGCGATGTCGGCGCCGCACTCGCCGGGCGGCTTGAGGATGCCCAGGGTAATCGGATCGCAGGCGACGACCAGCAGCGCCCCGTGCCGCTTGGCGACGGCGCCGAGCGCCTCGACGTCCTCGACCGCGCCGAGGAAGTTGGGGCTCTGGAGGAAGACGGCGGCGGTCTCGCCGTCGACCGCGGCGGCCAGCGCGGCGGCGTCGGTGAGCCCGCCCTCGAGCCCGACCTCGACGACCTCGGCGCCGTAGCCCCGCGAGTAGGTGACGAGGGTCTCGCGGCTGTGCGGGTGCAGGCCGCGGGAGACGACGAAGCGGCGTCGGCCGGTCGCCCCGATCGCCAGGTAGCCGGCGGAGGCGACCGAGGAGGGGCCCTCGTAGAGGCCGGCGTTGGAGACCGGCAGCGCGGTCAGCTCCGACATCGCCGTCTGGAACTCGAACATCACCTGCAGGCCGCCCTGGGAGATCTCCGGCTGGTAGGGCGTGTACGGCGTCAGGAACTCCGAGCGCGAGGTGATCGCGTCGACGATCGCCGGCACGTAGTGGTCGTACATGCCGGCGCCGAGGAAGCAGACCTGGTCCTCGGCGTCGGCGTTGCGCTCGGCCAGCGCCGCCAGGCGCTCGCAGACCTCAGCCTCGCTGAGGCCGTCGGGGAGCTGCAGCGGGCGCCCCAGGCGCAGCGGCGCCGGGATCTGCTCGAACAGCTCGGCCGGGTCGGAGACGCCGATCGCGGCCAGCATCTGCGCCCGGTCGGCGGGCGTCGCGGAGGTGTAGCGGGTCACCTCGGGAAGGCTACGGAAGTGGCCGGGCGGGCCGTCCGGCTCAGCTTTCCAGCAGCTTGCGGTATTCGGCGGCGCCGAGCAGCGCCTCGGCCTCCAGCGGGGCGCCGAGCCGGACCTTGACCAGCCAGCCTTCGCCGTAGGGGTCGGCGTTGATCAGCTCCGGGCTGTCCTGGAGCGCGTCGTTGACCTCGACCACCTCGCCGGAGAGCGGCGCGATCACGTCGGAGACCGCCTTCACCGACTCGACCTCGGCGTAGGAGGAGTCTTTGTCGATCGCCTGGCCGACCTCGGGCGGGTCGTAGAAGACGACCTCGCCGAGCGAGTCCTGGGCGTACCAGGTGATCCCGAAGACGGCGTGCTCGTCGCCCTCCAGCCGCGCCCAGTCGTGCTGGTCGTGGTAGAGCAGGTCGTCGGGGTAGTTCGCCTCGGCCAAGGCTCAGCTCCTTCGTGGACGCGGTGAGTAGAGGGGCCTGGAAGCTACCCGGGCGGGGCGACGCTTGCCGCGCACGTCGATCTCCAGCTCGGTCCCCGGCGCGGCCAGCTCGGCGCCCACGTAAGCCATCCCGGCACCGAGCTCGAGCGAGGGCGCGAAGGTACCGCTGGTGACGGCGCCGGCCGGCTCGCCGCCGTGCAGCACCGGGTTGCCGGCGCGCGGGATGCCGGGGCCGGAGATCGTGAAGGCGACCAGGCTCTCGGCCGTGCCCTCGGCCCGAGCGCGGGCGACCGCCGCCGAGCCGAGGAAGCCGGTGGCCTCCGCGCAGCACCAGCCGAGGCCGGCCTCGATCGGGTTGCGGGCGGGACTGAGCTCGTTGCCGTGCAACGGGTAGCAGACCTCGAGCCGCAGGGTGTCGCGGGCGCCGAGGCCGCAGGGGACGATGCCGGCGTCGAGCAGCTCGGCCCAGATCGGCGGCGCCACCTCGGGGTCGAGCAGGAGCTCGACCCCGTCCTCGCCGGTGTAGCCGGTGCCGCAGGCCAGCGCCGGGCGGTTGCCGACCCGGACCGCGGCGACGTGCAGGCGCGGCGGCAGCTCGATCCTCAGCGCCGCCGCCAGCACCGTCCGCGCGTGCGGGCCCTGGACGGCGAGCATCGCGTAGCGGTCGGCGACGTCGCGCACGGCGACGTCGAAGTCGCGGCTCCAGCGGCCGAGCCAGGCGAGGTCGGCGGCGTGGTTGGCGGCGTTGGTGACGATCAGGTAGCGGTCGCCGCCGAGCCGGTAGGCGAAGAGGTCGTCGAGGACGCCGCCGTCCTCCTGGCACAGGCACGAGTACTGGGCGCCGCCGATCTCGATCTTGGCGACGTCGTTGGAGAGGACCAGCTGCAGGAAGGCGAGCGCGCCGGGCCCCTCGACCTCGACCTCGCCCATGTGCGAGACGTCGAACATGCCGGCGTGCGTGCGCACCGCCGAGTGCTCCTCGCGGATCCCCTCGTACTGCACCGGCATCTCCCAGCCGGCGAAGGGGACGATCCTCGCCCCCAGCTCCAGATGCTGCTCGTAAAGCGCCGTCCTCACGGCGCCCAAGGCTATTGGCTCAGTCTTTGAGGAAGCCGGGCACGTCGATGTCGTCGTCCGAGACCCGCAGTTTGCGGATGTCGGTGTCCTCGGCGGAGACCCGCGGCCGGCTCTCGTAGCGGCGGCGGACCCGCTGCGGCGAGCGCGCCAGCAGCTCGAAGCCCTCGAAGCCGGTGGCGATGACCGTGACCCGGACCTCGTCGCGCATCGACTGGTCGACGACCGAGCCGAAGATGATGTTGGCGTTGTCGTCGGCCTCGGCCTGGACCAGCTGCGCCGCCTCGTTGACCTCGAACAGGCCGAGGTCCTCGGGGCCGGTGATGTTCAGCAGCATCCCGGTCGCGCCTTTGATCGACTCCTCGATCAGCGGCGAGGTGATCGCCGCCTTGGCGGCGTCGAGGGCGCGGGCCTCGCCGGAGGCCGAGCCGACGCCCATCAGAGCCGAGCCGGCGTCGCGCATGATCGTGCGCACGTCGGCGAAGTCGAGGTTGATCAGGCCCGGGATCGTGATCAGGTCGGTGATGCCCTGGACGCCCTGGCGCAGGATGTCGTCGGCCTGGCGGAACGCCTCGAGCACGCTGGTCCGCCGCTCGACCGCCTGCAGCAGCTTCTCGTTGGGGACGATGATCAGGGTGTCGACGTTGTTGCGCAGCTTCTCGATCCCCTCGAGCGCCTGCTGCATCCGCCGTTTGCCCTCGAACTCGAACGGCTTGGTGACGGCGCCGACCGTGAGGGCGCCGATCTCTTCCTTGGCGATCTCGGCGATCACCGGGGCCGAGCCGGTGCCGGTGCCGCCGCCCTCGCCGGCGGTGACGAAGACCATGTCGGCGCCCTTCAGCGCCTCCTTGATCTCGTCGCGGCTCTCCGCCGCGGCGCCCGCCCCGACCTCGGGGTTGCCGCCGGCGCCGAGGCCGCGGGTCAGCTCCTGGCCGATCGAGAGCTTGATGTCGGCGTCGCAGGCCTGCAGCGCCTGAGCGTCGGTGTTGACCGCGACGAACTCGACGCCACGAATGCCGGCGTCGATCATGCGGCTGACCGCGTTGGTGCCGCCGCCGCCCGCGCCGACGACCTTTATGACCGCGAGGTAAGTGGATTCCATGTGAGTTGAGCCCTTGTTCCGTCCGAGCCTGGAGCGATGCTCAAGGGTTTGAGCCTTCGCCTCAAGAGCGGAAATTGCGCTGAACGTAGGGCATTGTGACGGGTCTGTCAAACGGAAGAAACGCATCCTGCATGCGCGAACTCTCGATGCTAACTTGAGGGTTTGGCTATTCTCACTCTAAGGTCGAGCCTTTGCCCGGGCGGCTCTGCGGGGCGCCGTAACCGGCTTGCAGGGCGGGATCGCGGGCGCTGCGACGTGGTTGGGTTGCGAAGCCGGCCGGGGCTCACGGCGCCGGCGGTAGACTGTGGCCGGAGCCGCCGACCCCCGGATGCCCGGGCGAGTGCAGGTCTACATAATCGAGCGCGGTGATCGTCGGATCGGCCAGCACCGCCGCCGCCGCCTTCCACTTCTTCGCCGCCTGCGAGTCGTCGCCGAAGCGCAGTTCGATCCCCGAGCTGAGTTCGACGTCGACCCCGCTTTCGCCGTAGTAGCTACGGGCGACGTAGCGGCGCAGGGCCGGCGGCACCGCCCCCAGCACCCGCGCCTGTTCGAGCATCGGGCCGGCGAGACGCCCGCCCGGCGGCAGCTTGCCGGCCGGCAGCGCCGGCAGCGATCCCGGCGGTGGCGGCAGCCAGGCGAGGACGGCGCCTTCGGCGCTGACCCCGACCACGCTGGAGCCGCTGGCGATCGTCGCCGTCGCCGCCGGCGCGCTCAGCGTCGGCGTCACGCTGCTGGGCCGGTACAGCAGGAGGTAGGCCGCCACGACCGTGACGGCGAGCAGGGCGATCGCCGCCAGCCAGCGCCTCACAGCTCCCAGTCGCCGGGCCACTCGACCTCGCCCAGCAGCTGGACCTCCGGCTCCAGCTCGACCCCGAAGCGCTCGTGCACGCGGCGGCGGCCGGCGGCCATCAGCGCCAGCACGTCGGCGGTGGTCGCCTCGCCCTCGTTCTCGACGAAGTTGGCGTGGACCGCCGAGAAGCGAGCGCCGCCGTGGCGCAGGCCGCGGCAGCCGGCGGCCTCCAGCAGCTGCCCGGCGGAGCGCCCCTCCGCGCGCTCGTCATCGGGGTTCTTGAAGGTCGAGCCGAAGGTCTTGATCCCTTTCGGCTGGGCTTCGTGGCGGCGCTTGCGCAGCGTCGCCATCGTCGCCCGGATTGCCGCCGGGTCGCCGGGACGGAGGCGGAAGCTGGCGCGGGAGACGACCTCGCCGGCGCCCAGGTTCGAGTCGCGGTAGCCGAAGCCAAGCTGGTCGGGGGCGCGGCGGGAGGCGCCGGCCGCCGTGCAGACCTCGACCCACTCGAGCACCCGCGCCAGCTCGCCGCCGTAGGCGTTGGCGTTCATCCGCACCGCCCCGCCGGCGGTGCCGGGGATGTTGACCCCGAACTCGATCCCGGCCAGCCCCCAGCCGGCGGCGCGGCTGGCCACCGTCGGCAGCCGGGCGCCGCCGCCGCAGCGCAGGAGCGCGCCCTCGCGCTCGATCGTCGCGAGCTCGCCGTCCAGCTTGATTGCGAGGCCGTGGAATCCATCGTCGGCAACCAGCAGGTTCGAGCCGGAGCCGATCGTTCCTACCGCCAGCCGCTCGGCATCGGCCCAGCGCAAGAGCTCGACCAGCGCCTCGCTGTCGCTCGGGCTGGCGAACCAGTCGGCAGCGCCGCCGGTGCGCACGGTCGTCAGCCGCGCCAGCGGGTAGCTCTTCCGAACGCCCGCGGGCAGCGCGGTCACGCCGCCTCCTCGACCAGCGCCTCGCCGAGCCGGAAGACGTCGCCGGCGCCGATCGTGACCAGGACCGTGCCCTCTGCCGCCGCGCCGAGGCGATCCAGGCGCTCGGCCAGCGCCCGCTGGGCCGCATCCGCCTGCGGCAGCCACCAGACCCGGCGGCCGCCGGCATGCTCGGCCGCGGCCTCGGCCACCCGCAGCCCGCTGACCCCGGCCAGCTCGCCGACGGGCTGCTCGCGGGCCGGGTAGACGTCGAGCACGGCGATCTCGTCGGCCAGCGCCAGCGCCGCGCCGAACTCCTCGGCGAGCGCCTTCGTGCGCGAGTAGAGGTGGGGCTGGAAGACCGCGATCAGCCGCGCCGGCCGCAGCTCGCGCAGAGCGGCGAGCGCGGCGCGGACCTCGGTCGGGTGGTGCGCGTAGTCGTCGTATATGCGGACGCCGCCGCGCCGGCCCTTGAGCTCGAGCCGCCGCCGCACTCCCGGGAAATCGCCCAGCGCCGCCGCGGCCGCTTCGAGGTCGAAGCCCGCCAACTCGATCGCCGCCAGCGCGGCGCGGGCGTCGAGGCGGTTGTGGAGCCCGGGGACGCTCAGCGGCAACGCCGGTGGCCCCGGCGACTCGGCGTCGAAATGAGCCAACCGGACCCCGGCATCGGCGCCGCCGTAGAGGATCTCGTCGGCCCGTTGCAGATCGCGGCGGATCGGGGCCGGCGAGCCCGCCCCGAGCGGGATCGCGATCGCCCGCGCCGGCGCGGCGAAGCGGCGAAAGGCGTCCTCCAGCTCGGCCAGGGAGCCCCAGCGGCTGTGGTGGTCCATCTCGACGTTGGTGACGACGGCGATCTCGGGCCGCAGCTCGAGGAAGCTGGCATCGCTCTCGTCGGCCTCGGCGACGACCCACTCCCCCCCGCCCCAGCCGGCGTTGGCGGCGGCGCCATCCTCGCCCAGCCCGGGGACCTCGCCGCCGACGAAGAAGGCGGGGTCGGCGCCGAGCGCCCGCAGCGCCCAGACCGCCATCGCCGTCGTCGTCGTCTTGCCGTGGGTGCCGGCGACGGCGATCAGCCGCTTCTCGGCGCAGAGCTCGGCCAGCAGGGCGCCGCGGTGGATCGGCTCGACCCCGCGCTCGCGGGCCAGCGCCAGCTCCGGGTTGTCGGCGCCGATCGCGGTCGAGACGACGACCTCGGCGCCCTGCGGCAGGTTGGCGGCGTCGTGGCCGACCGCCGGCCGCAGCCCGGCCCGGCGCAGGCGCTCCATATAAGAGGAGTCGGCGCGGTCGCTGCCGCTGACGCTGGCACCGAGCCCGGCGCAGACCAGCGCCAGCCCGCTCATGCCGGCGCCGCCGATGCCGATGAAGTGCAGCCTGCGCCCCGCCCAGCCGCTCATGAGGCCGCCGCCAGGACCTCGTCGGCGATCCGCCGGGCCGCGTCGGGCATTGCCAGCGCCCGCGAAGCCGCGGTCATCTGCTCCAGCCGCGCCGGGTCGCCGAGCAGCGCCCCCACCGTGGCGGCCAGGCGCTCGGCGCTGAGCTCCTCGTCGCGCAGCACCGTCGCCGCGCCCGCCCGCCGCATCCAGGCGGCGTTGGCGCTCTGGTGGTCGGCGGTCGCGTGCGGGTAGGGGACGAGGACCGCCGGGCGCCCCGCCGCCGTCAGCTCGAAGATCGAGCCGCCGGAGCGGCCCAGCACCAGGTCGCAGGCGGCGAGGACGTCGCCGAGGTCCGGCTCGTAGGCGAGCAGCGTGTAGCGCTCGCCGTGCGCCGCCGCCGCCAGCCGCGCCCGCAGCTCCTCGTAATCGCGACGCCCGGCGAGGTGGAGGACGTCGAAGTCGCGGCCGTCGCGCTCGGCGAAGGCCTCCAGCGCCGCGAAGTTGACCGAGCGTGCCCCCTGGCTGCCGCCGACGACCAGCAGGCAGCGCGCGCCCGCCGCGATCCCGAAACGCCGCCGGGCGGCGTCGCGGCCGGCCGCGACCACCGCCGCCGGCACCGGCCTGCCGGTGAGCAGGTAGCGCTCGCCCTCGCGGCCGGCGACCGGGAAGGCGAGGCAGACCCGCCGCGCCCGGCCCGCCAGCAGCCGGTTGGCGAGGCCGAGGTGGCTGTCGGCCTCGGTCAGGACCAGCGGCGTCCGGGTCAGCGCCGCCGCCAGCCCGGCCGGCCCGGCGACGAAGCCGCCGCCGCCCATCACCACGTCGGCGCCGCGGCGGCGCAGCGCCGCCCGGGCGCCGCCGACCGCGGCCAGCGCCTCGGCCGCCGCCGCGGCCGCCCGCAGCGGGTTGCGGCGGTCGATCCCGCGCACCTTGACGAAGTCGATCTCGTAGCCGGCGGCCGGGACCAGCTCGGCCTCGATCCGCTCCCGCGTGCCCAGGAAGGAGACCTCGGCGCCGCTGGCCCTAAGCTCGGCGGCGACGGCCATCGCGGGCACGACGTGCCCCGCCGTTCCCCCTGCCGCCACCACCACCTTTGGCTTTCCTGGCACCGCTCGCTCGGCTCCTTTCGCGCGCGGGCTCGCGCCCGCCTTCGACGACGCGCAGTTTGCCAGTGCCGGAGGATCGCGCCGTGCGGCGCTTGCCGGAGCCGCGGTCGACGGCCGCCACCGAGGCGGTGCCGCCGCGGGCGACGTTGAGGATCAGCCCGACCGCGAACAGGGTCGCCATCAGGCTGCTGTTGCCGTAGGAGACGAAGGGCAGCGGCACCCCGGTCAGCGGCGCCAGCCCCATCACCGCGAAGAGATTGATCGTCGCCTGGATCAGGATCAGCGAGGTCAGCCCGGCGACCAGCAGCTTGCCGTAGCTGTCCTTCGCCCGCTGGGCGACTTTGAGCCCGGCGTAGCCGAACATCGCGAAGAGGCCGACGACGCCGAAGATGCCGATCATCCCCAGCTCCTCACCGATCACCGCCGAGATCATGTCGGTGTGGGCCTCGGGCAGGTAGTAGGCCTTCTGGACGCCGTTGCCGATGCCGACGCCGAAGATGCCGCCGGAGCCGAGCGCGATCTTCGCCTGGGCGGCCTGGAAGCCGGTCCCGGCGGCGTCGGCGCCGGGGTTGAGGAAGCCGGTCAGACGCGCCATCCGGTAGGGCTCGACGATCGTCATCAGCAGCGCCGCGGCGCCGATCGCGAGCGCGATCAGGCCGAGGTCGCGGGGGCGGGCGCCGGCGGCGATCAGGGTGGCGCCGACGGCGAAGGCGATCACCATCGCCGTCCCCATGTCGGGCTCGACCAGGATCAGCAGGCAGGCGGCGCCGACGACCAGGAGGAAGGGCATGAACCCCTGCAGCGAGCGCGCCCGCGCCGGCTTGCGAGCCAGCAGGTCGGCGCCGTAGAGGATCAGCGCCACCTTGGCCAGCTCCGAGGGCTGGATCTGCAGCGAGCCGGAGCCGATCCAGCGGCTGGCGCCGTTGACGGTCGAGCCGACCCCCAGGACCGCGACCAGGAGGAAGAGCGAGGCGCCGAGCAGCAGCGGCGTCAGCCGCCGCACGGCGACCAGGCCGTGGCGGGCGACGAGGTGCATGATCAGCAGCCCGACGGCGCCGAAGATCAGCATTCGCTTCAGGTAGTAGGCGCTGCTGGAGAGGTTGCCGTTTTCCAGCACCTGGGTGGTCGAGCTGGCGGAGAAGACCATCACGGCGCCGAGCGCGAGCAGGCAGAGGGTCGCCGTGAGCAGCATGTTGTACTCGGTCGAGGGAGCGGCGCGGCGCGCGCGCTTGGCCGGCCTGCGCCCGGCCTTCGCCGGCCCCGCGAGGCGGCCGAGGGCGAGCGGGAGCGAGCTCATCGCAGGCCCTCGACGAGCTCGCGGAAGCGATCGCCGCGGCGTTCGAAGTTCTCGAAGGCGTCGAAGCTGGCGCAGGCCGGCGCGAGCAGCACCGTCTCCCCCGGGCCGGCCGCGGCGGCGGCGCGGCGGACGGCGTCCTCGAGGTCCTCGCAGCGGTGCAGCTCGACTCCGGCGCCGAGCGCCGGCGCCAGCTCCTCGGCCAGACGCGTCGCGGTGGCGCCGATCAGGTAGCAGGCGACGCAGCGCTCGCGGACCGGATCGAGCAGCGGCGCGAACGGCTCGCCCTTCTCGCTGCCGCCGAGGATCGCGTGGACGCCGCCGGCGAAGGAGCGCAGGCCGACCGTCGCCGAGGCGACGTTGGTCGCCTTGGAGTCGTTGACGAAGCGGACGCCGGCGATCTCGTCCACCTGCTCGAGCCGGTGGGGGACGCCGGCGAAGGAGCGCAACCCGGCGCGGACCGCGTCGCGGTCGATTCCCAGCGAGAGCGCCGCCGCGGCGGCGGCCATCGCGTTGGCGACGTTGTGCTCGCCGAACAGCCCCAGCTCCGCGACCGTCAGCAGCGGCTCGCCGTCGTAGAAGATCGTGCCCGCGGCCAGCGCCACCTCGCAGTCGGGGCCGGCGCCGCGGCAGAAGGCGACGCGGCGGGCGCAGCCGCCGAGGTCGACCCCGGCCAGCTCCGGGTCGTCGCCGTTGTAGACGGCGACGTCGTCGTTGCCCTGGTTGGCGAAGATCCGCAGCTTCGCCGCCAGGTAGGACTCGAGGTCGGCGTGGCGGTCGAGGTGGTCGGGGGCGAGGTTGAGGAAGACCGCGCACTCGGGGGCGAAGAGGGAGGTGTCCTCGAGCTGGAAGCTGGAGGCCTCGCAGACCACGGTCGCCTCGGGCTCGACCGCGCCGACCAGCTCCGAGAGCGGGGTGCCGACGTTGCCGGCGACGGCGACCGGCTCGCCGGCGCTGCGGTAGAGGTGGCCGAGCAGCTCGACCGTCGTCGTCTTGCCGTTGGTGCCGGTGACGGCGAGAAAGCGGTTGGGCAGCGCCCGCCAGGCCAGCTCCAGCTCGCCGACGACCTCGACCCCGCGCGCCAGCGCCGCGGCCACGACCGGCGCCTCCCGCGGGACCCCGGGGCTCTTCACGACCGTGCGAATTCCGTCGAGCTGGGCCAATCCATCCGCATCCAGGAAGACTTCGACGCCGACCCCCCGCAGCCCTGCCGCCCCCCGCGGATGCCCGGAATCGACCCCGATCACGCTCTCCCCCCGCGCCGCCAGCAGCCGCGCCGCCGCCTGCCCCGACCGCGCCAGCCCGACCACCAGGAACGGCCCCGCCGGCAAGGGCGGGCGGATCTCCTTCGGCGGCGGTCCTGGCATACCGCCTATCTTCGGGGCTTACGCACCCGCTTCCTGTTCGACTCGAGCTCTTCTTCCGCCTCGAGCATGTGGAGGTGGAGCAACGTGGACAAGCCGATCACGGCAAGCCCCATCCAGCCGAGCGCCTGTCGGCTCCACCCAAGCGCATCGACGAGGAAAACGAGCCCCAAGACCACGGCCAAGCTGATCCCGGTCGGCACGATCCAGGAGCGTCGGCGCACTCTCAGAAGAGGCCGGAGAACAAGTTGAAGAAGACGAATAAACATATGGTCACCCCCGTTCCGTAATAGCTTCCGACAAGAACGGTCCGCAGACGCTTGTCTGCATCGTAGCCCAGCCAGCGGGCACGCGTCTCGCCGAAATAGCCGCCCAGCGCAGCGCCGAGAGCGACGATGTTCGGGCTGGAGAGATCTGGCAGAGCGGCCGCGGGAAGCACCGAACGACCGTAGGAACAGCCGGCGCACACATGGCGCGCTAAATGCAAATTCTCTCGCCCAGATTTGCGCCCTTCAGCGCACGAAGTCGCGGATCTCGGCGGCGAGCGCCTTCGGCTGGTCGAGCGGGATCAGGGTGTAGCAGTCGGGCAGCTCGACGTAGCGGGAGTCGGGGAAAGAATTCGCCAGCTCGCGTCCCTCGGCGTTGGGCATCATCTTGCCCTCGCGGTCCCAGACGACCAGGACGGGGCGCTCGAAGGAGCCCAGGGCCGGGGCCGCCGCCCGGATCGCCTTCTTGCCCCGCATCGCGTCACCGGCGTACTTGCGCAGGTCGCGGCGGATCTCGGGCCGGCGCAGAGGCTCCAGCCAGTCCCGCATCAGCTCCTCGGGGATGCCGCGCTTGCTCATCTGCCCGTAGACGAACGGCAGCCGCCGCAGCCACGGCCGCAGCAAGGTCTGGCGCATCATCGCCAGGCCGCCGGGGAGCTTGCAGGAGAGCCAGGCGGCGTGGCCGCCGAGGCCGGGCGGGTAGTTGCCGGCGGTCTCGCAGGAGACCAGGACCAGCCTGCCGACCCGCTCGACGCCGCCGTCGGCGATCATCGTCTGCGCCCCGCCCCAGTCGTTGAAGCAGAGGACGACGTCGCGCAGGTCGAGCCGCTCGAGGAACTCGGTGACGATCCTCCCCACCCCCCGCAGCGAGAGGTCGGCGTCGGCGCGCAGCGGCCGGCGGTGGGCGCCGAAGGGCAGGACCGGGGTCAGGCAGCGGTGCTCGGCCCGCAGCGCGTCGATGACTCCCTGCCACTGGCGCCCGTCCATCGCCAGGCCCGGCAGGAAGACCAGCGGCGGCCCCTCGCCGCCCGTGTCCCCGTACTCGACGACCCCCACCGAAAGCTCAACTTCCGCCATCCGACACCAAGGCTACATGGGCACTGGGGGTCAGCAGATCCTCGCCGAGGCGAGCGCACTCTACGGCCTCCTGTTGGCCGAGCTCGCCGGCCCCGAGGGGCGCCTTCGTCCTCTCCCGAGCCCTGCGTTCGACCGAGCCCGTGGAACTTGCCGGAGAGGCATCGGTCGAAGCGATCGAAGCCGAGCGCCGACGCCAGAAGGCCGGGGGTGCCCCTCCAGCGCAGCGGCGTCCCTGATTTTCGCAGTGCCCGTCGGCGAGAGACGCAGCGTTAACGGCGAAAATCCCAGCAAGCGGGTGGGGCACCCCTGGCCTTCCCCGCCCGCTCAGCGCCCGATCGACTGCTGGTAAAGCGTAAATCCGATCCCGCTGCAGACGGCAGCCACGATCCAGAACCGCAGCATGATCTTCGTCTCCGACCAAGCCATCATCTCGAAGTGATGGTGCAGCGGCGCCATCAGCAGCACCCGCCGCCGGAAGGTCTTGAAGGAGAAGACCTGGATCGCGACCGAGAGCGCCTCGATCACGAAGATGCCGCCGATGATGATCAGCAACACCTCGGTCTGGGTCATCACCGCCAGCGCCCCGATCGCCCCGCCCAAGCCGAGCGAGCCGGTGTCGCCCATGAAGATCGAGGCCGGGAAGGCGTTGAACCAGAGGAAGCCGATGCAGGCGCCGACCAGGCAGGCGGAGAGCAGGGCCAGGTTCTGCTGCTGGTTGGCGACGAAGGCGATCGCCGTGTAGGCGAGGAGGACGATCGCGCAGGAGCCGGCGGCGAGGCCGTCGAGGCCGTCGGTCAGGTTGACGCCGTTCGAGGTGCCGGCGATGACCAGGAAGACGAGGACGAAGTAGAGGACCGGGCCGAGGTCGACGCTGCCGCCGCCGATGCGGAAGTAGAGGATCGGCTCCAGCCCGACCTCGTGCCGCGCCACCCACCAGAGGCCGAGCGCCAGGATCAGCTGGAAGAGCAGCTTCCAGCGCGCCGAGAGGCCGAGCGAGCGGCGTTTGACGATCTTGATGAAGTCGTCGGCGAAGCCGATCGCGGCGCAGCCCAGGGCGACGCCGAAGACGGCCAGGCTCTGGGCGTCGCGGTCGGAGAGGACCAGGTAGGGGACGCAGATCGCGGCGAAGATGATCAGCCCGCCCATCGTCGGCGTGCCGGCCTTGGCGTGGTGCTCCTGCGGCCCGTCCTCGCGGATGTGCTGGCCGAACTCGCGCACCCGCAGGTACTCGATGAACTTCGGGCCGAGGAAGATGCAGATCAGCATCGCCGCCATCCCGGCGATCAGCACTTCGCCCATCAGACCTGCTCCAGCAGCGCCGGCAGCGCCTCGGCGACGGCCTCGAGGCCGGCCGAGCGCGAGCCCTTGACCAGCACCGCGTCGCCGGGCTCCAGCAGCGCCGCCAGCAGCTCCGCCGCCTCGGCCGGGTCGGCGACGAGCTCGTCGGGGTCGTAGTCGCGGGACGGCAGCCCGACCCCGATCAGCAGGTCGGTGCCGGCGGCGCGGGCGTGGGCGCCGACCTCGCGGTGGTAGCCGGCGGCGCCGGGCCCGAGCTCGCCCATCTCGCCCAGCACGGCGACGCGGCGCGGCGCCTCGAGCGTCGCGAGATGGTCGAGCGCCGCTCGCATCGACACCGGGTTGGCGTTGTAGCAGTCGTTCACGAGGACGATCCCGTCGCCGAGCTGCAGTCGCTCGCCACGGAAGCGGGAGAATCCTATGCCCGCAGCGCGGTCGGCCATCTCGGCCGGCGACGCGCCCAGCGCCACCCCGGCGCCGATCGCCGCCAGGGCGTTGGTCAGGTGGTGGGCCTCGACGAAGGGGAAATGGAAGCGCTGCTCCCCCAGCGGGGTCGCGATCAGCGCCTCGGTGACCCCCTCGGAGACGCTCGTCTCCAGCGCCGCGACATCGCCGCCGGGGCCGAAGCGCAGCAGCCGCGGCGCCCGCTCCAGGTGCGGCTCCAGCTCGCCCGCGGCGACCGGCACGACCGCGGTGCCGTCGGCCGGCAGCGAGTCCAGCACCTCGGCCTTGGCGGCGGCGATCGCGGCGACCGAGCCGAGCAGCTCGACGTGGACCGGGCCGACGTTGGTGATCACCGCCACCTCGGGCTCGGCGATCGCCGCCAGCTCGGCGATCTGGCCGGGGCCGCGCATCGCCATCTCCAGCACCAGCGTCTCGGTCTCGGCGGGGGCTTCGAGCACGGTCAGAGGCAGCCCGATCTCGGTGTTGAGGTTCTCGCGGTTGGCGTCGACGCGGCCGGGCAGGAGCGCCCGGGCGATGTCCTTGACCGAGGTCTTGCCGACCGAGCCGGTGACGCCGACGACACGGGCGCCGAGCGCCCGCCGCCAGGCCCGGGCCAGCGCCTGCAGCGCCACCAGCGGCTCGGCGACGGCGAAGACCCAGGCGCCGTCGAGGCCGGCGGCGCGCTCGGCGCCGACCACCGCCCCCCAGGCCCCGGCCGCGATCGCCGCCGCGGCGAACTCGCCGCCGTCGCGGCGCTCGCCGCGCAGGCCGAAGAAGAGGTCGCCGGAGCCGCTGGCGCCGGAGTCGATCGTCGCCCGCCGCGGCGGTCCGTCCTCCCCCTCCGCCACCACCTCGGCCCCGAGCGCCGCCGCGATCTCCGCCGCCGTCAGCCTCACGCCGGGTTGCCCAGCTTCCGCAGCTCGGCGCCGGCCACCTCGCGGTCGTCGAAGGGGACCTTGCGCCCGTCGGCGAACTCCTGGCCCTGCTCGTGCCCCTTGCCGGCGATGACGACGGTGTCGCCGGGCTCGGCCCGCGCCAGCGCCAGCGCGATCGCGGCGCGGCGGTCGACCTCGATCTCGACCTCGGCGCCGGGGTCGGCGCCGGCGGCGACCTCGGCGACGATCGCCTCCGGGTCCTCGGAGCGGGGGTTGTCGGAGGTGACGACGGCGAGGTCGGAGAGCTCGGTCCCGGCCCGCCCCATCTTCGGCCGCTTGTCGCGGTCGCGGTCGCCGCCGGCGCCGAAGACGGCGATCAGCCGCCCAGCGGTGATCCGCCGCGCCGCCCGCAGCACGTTCTGCAGCGAGTCGGGAGTGTGGGCGTAGTCGACCAGGACGGCGAAGCCCTGGCCCTCGTCGACCGGCTCGAAGCGGCCCGGCACCCGCGCCGCCCGGGCGAGGCCGCCGGCCGCGGACTCGGGCGGCAGCCCCAGCGCCGCGGCGGCGGCGAAGGCGCCGAGCGCGTTGGCGACGTTGAAGTGGCCGGGGATGCCGGTGCGGACCGCCGTCTCCCCGGCCGGGCCGGTGACCACGAACTCGGCGCCGGCGGCGTCGAAGCGGACCTCGCGGGCGGCGTAGTCGGCCTCGCCGCCCTCGGCGGAGAAGGTGACGCACTCGAATTCCTCCGCGAGGCGGCGGCCGTAGGGGTCGTCGACGTTGACGATCGCGGTCCCCGGGCCGGCCGCGAAGAGGCCGCGCTTGGCGAGGAAGTAGTCCTCCATGTCGGCGTGGAAGTCGAGGTGGTCCTGGGTGAGGTTGGTGAACAGCGCCAGCTCGAAGTGGATCGCGTCGGCGCGGTGCAGCGCCAGGGCGTGCGAGGAGACCTCCATCACGCAGGCGCGGTCGCCGGCCTCGAGCATGCGGCGGAAGCTCGCCTGCAGCTCGATCGCCTCCGGCGTCGTCCGCTCGACCGCCTCCTCGACCCCGCCGACCACCTGCTTCACCGTCCCCAGCAGCCCGCAGGAGACCCCCGCCGCCTCGAGGATCTCGCGGATCAAAAAGGCCGTCGTCGTCTTCCCGTTCGTCCCCGTCACCCCGACCACCCGCAGCTTCCCCGTCGGCTCCCCCCAGAACCGCGCCGCCAAAGGCGCCATCGCCGCCCTGGCGTCCGCCACCACCACCTGCGCCACCCCCACCTCCAACTCCCGCTCCACCACCAGCGCCGAGGCCCCAGCCTCCACAGCCATCAGCGCGAACTCATGCCCATCCACCTTCTCCCCCGGCACACAGAAGAACAGCGTCCCCGGCCCGACTTTCCGGCTGTCGTAAGCGAGATCGGCCACCTCCACCGACCCATCGCCAACGATCCGAAGCACCTCTGCTCCCGTCCCGGCGCCACCTTCACGCGCACCGGCTTCCGCCACAAGCTCGTCCAGCCTCATAGTTCCCGCAGTCTAGGCCGGGGATCGGGTGCCCCTCTCATGAGCGGCGTCCCTGATTTTCGCGGCGGCGCACTCGGCGAGAGAAGCATCGTTAACGGCGAAAATCCCAGCGAAATGAGAGGGGCACCCGGTCGCCGGCCTACGCCGCGAACCCAAAGAGCCCCTATTCCGGCGCCACCCCGAGATAAGGCAAAGCAAACGCCGCGATCTTGCCAAACGCCGGCGCCGCCACCGCCCCCCCGTAGATTTCCCCCTGCGGCTGATTCACGATCACCGCCGCCAGCAGCTTCGGATCCTGCGCCGGCGCAAACCCGATGAAGGACGCCACGAACTTGGTTTCCGAGTACCCCCCGTCTTCGGCCACCTGCGCCGTCCCCGTCTTCCCCGCCAGCTGATAGCCGGGCACGCTGACCTCGGAGGCGGTGCCGCCGGCGGCCAGCACCCCCTCGAGCATTTCCCGCACCTGCGCCGCGACCTCGGGCTTGATCACCCGGTGGCCCTTCGGCTCCGCGATCTTTTCTTCGCCGACCCGCTCGATCAGCTGCGGCGGCCGCAGGATGCCGCCGTCGGCGATCGCCGTGTAGCCGGCGACCATCTGCATCGGCGTCACCGCGACGCCCTGGCCGATTGGCAGGTTGCCCATCGTCGAGCCGGAGTAGTCGGCGAGCTTCGGCACGATCCCGCTCTGTTCGCCCGGGAAGCGCAGGCCGGTGCCGCGGCCGAAGCCGAAGCGGTCGATCCACTTGCTGAATTTTTCCGCCCCCAGCCGCAGCCCGATCGTGACCGCGCCGACGTTGGAGGAGCGGGCGAGGATCTGGGCGACGCTCATCGTTTCCGTCCCCCGCGGCTCGGCGTCTTCGATCGTGCGGTCGGCGACCTGGATCGTCGGCGGCAGGGTGAAGGTCGTCTCCGGGGTCACCAGTTTTTCTTCCAGCGCCGCCGAGACCGTGAACGCCTTGAAAGTCGAGCCCGGTTCGTAGTTGAGCCCGGTCGCCTTGTTCATCAGGTCTTCGGGGCTGGCTTCCGAGAGGTCGTTGGGGTCGACCGGCGGCCAGTTCGCCATCGCCAGCACCTGCGAGCTCTGCGGTTCGACCACGATCGCGGTCGCGTTCAGCGGCGCGTAGGTTTCGCCGACTTCGGCCAGCACCCGTTCGGTCTTCTCCTGGATCAACGGGTCGAGGGTGAGCTGGACGTCTTCGCCGTCGCTCGCTTCTTTCACCGTTTCCAGCTTGATCGGCTCGCCGAGCGCGTCGCGGACGATCCGGCGTTCGCCGTCGCTGCCCTTGAGGACTTCTTCCTCGCCCGCCTCGAGCCCGTTCAGGCCCTGGTTTTCGGAGCCGACGGAGCCGATCACCTGACCCGCCATTTCGCCCTGCGGGTAGCTGCGGCGGCTGTCCGGCAGCTCGCCGATCCCTTCGATTTCCAACCGTTCGACCCGGCTGGCGACCGGGATCGTGACTTTGTGGGCGAGGTAGGAGAAGCCGGATTCGGCGGTCAGGCTTTCCAGCACTTCGGCCTTCGGCAGGTCGAGGATCGGCGCCAGCCTCGCCGCCGCCTGGGGCGGGTTCTTGACCTGGTAGGGCGTGGCGTAGATCGTCGCCGCGTCTTCGGAGACGGCGAGCGCGTTGCCGCGGCGGTCGAGCAGGCTGCCGCGCAGGCCGGGCACGATGACGCTCTCGGTCTGCTGCGAAATCGCCTCCGAGGAGAGCTGGGCGCCCTGCACCCCCTGCAGCCAGAAGGCGCGGCCGACGATGACGAGGAAGCAGATCAGGAAGGCGGCGAAGAGAAGGCCGATCCGGCGCTCGATCAAGCGCATCCGCGCCCGCCCCTAGCCGGCGCCGGCGAGGCGCTGGGCCGCCGTGGCGACGTCGTCGGGGCTGGCCTTGACGAAGTCGATCGTGTCGCTGGCGGGCATCACCAGGCCCTGTGCGGCCGCCGCGCGGCGGACCTGGCCGATGCCGGAGGTGCGAGCGTCGCGGCCGCGCAGCACCCCGTTCTCCTGTTCGAGTGCCTGGATGTTTTCGTCGATCTTGCCGGAGGAGGCGGCGAAGCTGAGGGTGACGACGTTGAGGGCGACGATCCCGACCAGCAGCAGACCGAGCACCCCGATCCAGGCCCGGCCGCGGGTCATCCGCACGACCAGGCCGGAGTCCGGCAGCTGGCGCACGGCGACGGCGGTGCGGCCGACCGCGAGTGGGATCAGCTGGCCGTTGACGCGTTTCGTCCTCGGTGCCGCTCGGCGCGGCGAGCGCGTCGGGGCTTTGCGAGCGGGAGCCTTGCGGGCCGGCGCCGGCGCGGCGACGGCGCGAGCGCGCGGCTTTGGCCGGTGGCGGACCGGCCGCGAGGGCGCGGCTTTCCCCGGCGGCGGGCTGGTGCGCGAGGGCGGCGGGGCCGGCGCGGCCCTGCGAGCGGGGGCGGCGACGGCCATCAGCCGGCCTCCCCGATTGCCGGCTCGGCGGCGATCTTCAGCGCCACCCGCAGGTGGGCCGAGCGCGAGCGTGGGTTGGCGGCGACCTCCTCGGGCCCGGGCGCGACCGCGCGCCGGGTCAGCAGCTCCGCCTCGGGCTCGTGGCCGCAGACGCAGACCGGCAGCTCCGGCGGGCAGACGCAGCCGCGCGCCCTCTCGGCCAGGAACCGCTTCACCGGCCGGTCCTCGAGCGAGTGGAAGGAGATCGCGCCGAAGCGGCCGCCGTCGGCGAGCAGGTCCCAGGCCAGCGGCAGCGACTCCTCGAGGCAGTCGAGCTCGCCGTTGACGGCGATCCGGATCGCCTGGAAGCTGCGCTTGGCCGGGTGGCCGCCGCCGAAGCGGGCCGCGGTCGGCATCCCGGCCTTGATCGCGGTGACCAGCTCGGAGGTGGTCGCGAGCGGGCGGCGGCGGACGATCTCGCGGGCGATGCCGCCGGCGTAGCGCTCCTCGCCGAAGCGGCGCAGGACCTGGGCGATCCGCGCCTCCGGCCACTCGTTGAGGAGGTCGGCGGCGTCGAACTCCTGGCGCGTGTCCATGCGCATGTCGAGCGGCGCGTCGTAGGCGTAGGAGAAGCCCCGCTCCCAGGCGTCGACCTGCATCGAGGACATTCCGAGGTCCATGTAGATCATCTCTGGGCGTATGCCTTCGCCGCCCAGGGTGCGCAACCCTGCCGCGAAGTCGGCGCCGATGAAGCGGGTCCGGCAGGGCGCCTCGGCGGCGAACTCGGCGAAACGGGCGGCGGCGGCGGGGTCGCGGTCGATCCCGATCAGCATCCCCCGCGAGCCCAGGTGGGCGGCGACGCGGCGGGCGTGGCCACCGGCGCCGAAGGTGCAGTCGACGGCGACCTGGCCCGGCTCGGGGGCCAGCAGCGAGGTCAGCTCCGGCGCCAGCACCGGCAGGTGCTCGCTCATCGGCACGATCGCCCCGGCCGGCCGCGGGTCGTGGCTGTAGGAGGTTGGGGTTCGGGCGGCATTGAGTCTCATCGTCACGCACTCGCCTCGGCGCCGGCCAGGCCCTCGGCGATCTCCGGCGCCGCGGCGTCGAGCTCCTCCTCCTGCTTGGCCCAGGCCTCAGCGTTCCAGATCTCGAGGTACTCGCCGGCGCCGACGACGACGCAGTTGCCGTCGAGCCCGGCGTGCTCGGCCAGGGACCTGGGGATGCGGATGCGCCCGGCGGAGTCGAGCTTCTCGTCGAAGGAGCCGCCGTGGAAGCGGCGGCGCAGCTGCCGCGCGTCGCGGCCGAAGGGGCTGTGCGGAGAGAGGAAGCGGTCGGAGAGCTGCTCGAACTCCGCCGTCGTGTGGACCCAGACGCAGGGGTCGAAGCCCTTGGACAGAACCACTCCGTCAGCGAGGGAGGCGCGGAACCGCGACGGGACCGTGAGCCGATCCTTGGAGTCGAGGCTGTGCTCGTAGAGACCCCGAAAAGCCACCTCGGCGGTTCCTTTCTGAGCGGGAGGGCGGGTTCAGTGCGGAAGGCGGAAGAGTTGGGACCGGAGTGATGAGGTGGGAGGAGCCTCACCACCCCGGTCCTGGGCTTCAACTCGAGCGCCACAATAACCCACTCTCCCCCACTTTGCAACACAACCTTGCCCTGCAAGCCCATTTGCAGACCGCGCCGCCTTGGCCCCCGTCGACGGCTGGGGTAGGTTTCCCGCCATGAGCACTCCCGAGGACGCAGCTGCCGAGACCGCCGCGACGGACGCAGCCGCGGCGGCGGCGCCCAGCAAGGCCGTCGACGACGCCAACGACCTGCGCGGCTTCCACTTCAAGCGCCTGCTGCGCAAGACGCTGACCCGGGTGCTGATCGGCGTCTTCGTCGTCCTCGCCGCGATCGGCGGCACCGCCGGGGCGGGGCCGATCGTCGGCCTCGTCGCCGCCGTCGTCGTGCTGCTGGTCGGGGTCGGAATCGTCTTCGCGATCGCCGACTCGAAGGCGGCCGACTCCTTCTTCGAGGTCTACGCCCAGCAGCACGGGCTCGAGCTGGGTGGCCGCGGCCCGCTGCCGGCGGCGACGCCGCTGCTGCGCAAGGGCGACGACCGCTACGCCGAGCGCACCCTCAGCGGCCAGCTCGCCGAGGGCCTCGAGGGCACCCTCGCTCTCTATACGTACGAGGAAGAAACCACCGACAGCGAGGGCAACCGCGAGACCAGCTACTACAAGTACACGCTGGGCCTGGTCGAGGTGCCCGAGTGCGCCGCGCACGTGCCCGAGCTCTACTGCCAGCAGAAGTTCGGCTTCCGCGCCTTCGAGAAGCTCGAGGACGTCTTCCGCCGCTCCAAAGAACGGGTCAAGCTCGAGAGCGAGGCGCTCGACGACAAGTACGAGATCTTCGCCGGCAAAGGCCAGGACGCGAACTGGCTGCGCCAGCTCTTCGCCCCCACCTTCATCGTCTGGCTGACCGACTCGGCGCCGAAGAAGTTCGCCTTCGAGCTCGTCAACGGCACCCTCTGCTGCTACGTGCACGGGCACAAGGAGGACGCCGCCGACCTCGGGATGGTGACCGGCGCCACCGCCGAAGTCGCCAAGCGGTTGCGGGACGAGTCGAACGAGTAACGGCGCGGCTCGGGGGTGGCCCGGGACGCTAGGGACGAGGCCCGTCCGAGAGGGGAGCCGGTCACCCTCTGGGGGAATTCGTCGCGCACCCTTACGGGTGCTGCTCCCAAACCTGCTGCCCGCCTATGGCGGGCAGATGACAGATTGCATATCGCTCACTGTCA
>Ga0265338_10002304_pt1 | contig 29010 bp, 36 predicted proteins | sample 42126metaG_FD_193579 | JGI IMG/M metagenome (GOLD analysis project Ga0265338, IMG submission 193579) | Rhizosphere microbial communities from Carex aquatilis grown in University of Washington, Seatle, WA, United States - 4-21-26 metaG | ecosystem: Host-associated > Plants > Roots > Rhizosphere...
TCGACGGCTCTATGAGTTCGGGGCGGGCGTGACTTCGGATGGGGTCGTCTCAGCCGGGCGTTCGGGGGACTGCGGAGAGGCCTTGTCTGGCGGCCGAGCGTCACCCTTTGCCGCCTCTTGCTTCCGCTCGTTCCGGCTTCGCCCATAGATAAACAAGCCCGCCAATGCGACCAGGTCGGCGCCGCCGATGATCGCTCCCGTGGCCGGAAATCCGTGCACGGTCACATACGCGGCCACCGTGAGGCCGAACAGCGAGACGATCAGGGCAGCGGAGGTCCCGAGCTTCTCTTGATTGAGCCGTCCACCGATGACGACCAGATCCCGTCGATGTCGATGCGCCTGCTCCGACTCAGCCATGCGCATGATGCGCTCGGGGAAGTCTGGTCCTGCAGCTCCATATCCGAAGAGCGTGCGAGGGTCGGGTAGGGGGCCCTGGTGCTGATAGACCCGAAGGTGATTGACCTCTTCGGTGCGCACGACTGGAGCCCGGTTCTCGGACGATGTTTCAATCGCCGCTTCGCGGGCATCGAGGTAATGCTTCTGGCGCGCCAGCGCTTGGCTCTGGCGTTGGAGCTCTTTTTCTTTGCGTCGGCGGCGGCTGTTGTTCATTCGCGAGCGGCACTGGCCGCAGCGAGAATATCAACGCCTACGGCGCGCCAGTCCTGGCCGAGCGCTTCCGCATCGTCGGCCTGCGACCCGCACGAGTATTCGAGATGCCGGAGCTGACCGCCCATATCGAATACGGCGGCGACACCGTCCAAGAAGCCGCCAGGGACGGCGCCAACAATGCATCCGCCTGCGAGCGCCTTCTCGAGCGCCCGCTCGTACTCACGCTCTGCCTGCAGCGCGTGAGCCCTTGCGCGCATGATGAGCTTGGTCATGGGAGACTCAATATAGCTTCGAGGGGACGGCCCAACAACCGCAGCCTATTTCTAGGTTGCACGCAGTCAACATCCTTGCCGATTTGTCGATTCCCGGTCTACGCCGCCACGCACAGCGCGAGCGCCCGGCCGCCAGCAGCAGGCCAGGCGCGCACACCGATGTTCCCCTCGCGCACCCAGCTCTCGCGGCCATGATAGGCCGCCTCGGCCGCGCAGAAGGCCTCGAGCTCAGTTGCCATCTCCGGCGGCTGGTAGCCGTCGCTGGTGCGACGGAACTTGAACTGGTTTCCGCGCCAGGAGCTGGCGACAGTGTTCGGGAACAGGTTTGAGATCCGGCTGATGATTGCCTCGCGTGAGCAGTTCGGCCACAGGCCCCTCAACGGCGGCAGGCGCAGGTTGCAGCACCTCGCCGACATGATGAACTGCTTGCGGGGCATCATGAGCGCTGCGGCGATCCGGTCGCAGAATGCCTCGTGCCACTCAGGCTCGACCCGTCTTGGCGTGTAGTGCTCCGCCAGCTCGTGAGCCACCGTCCACTGGACCCGCGGCTCATAGGAGCAGGGCGCAACAAGGATCGCCTGGGTAAATGGGTTCAGCCGCCCAATGTCGTCATGGGGCAGCCGCTGATCGCGTAGGACCTGGTGTCCCAGAGCCCGGGAAATTTCAGTGGCCTGGCTTCCGAGCGGAAGTCCCGCTCGTTCCAGGAGCTCGCTCGCCTTGCGCTCGGCTGCTGCTGCTAGCTTGCTGGGCAGCGAGCTGGCGCACGAACTCGAGTTCTCGGTCCCAGAAGCCTGGGTCTTCCATGTCCTTCTTTCGGTCCCCTTGGCGAGCTCGGTAGTGCTCGAGTCCCCAAAGCTCCTGGTCGGTGAGCCCGAGTCGCTGTTTGAGCCAGTTGGCAAGACCTGGTGGCCTCCGTTCACCGGGGCTGAGAGTAGTCAGACTGTCTGACGTTCCCCGCGATCCCGAGGCCTTATCAACCGCGTAGCCCATGATTTCCGTGGGAGTCACACCCAGCGCAGGTGCCACCAGCACCACCACGTCGAGCGTGGGCGCGCGGTGGCCGCCAAAGATCCGCGAAAGCAACGTGCGGTTGACCTTGGTCGCTTTCGCCAGCGACGTGGGGTTGTACCCGCGCTCAATCGCGAGAGCCACAAGACGCTGACGAAGCTCTTCGCCGATCTCGTCGGCGAGCGCCTTGTTGCTGGGGTCTTTCTTCGGCCGAGCCATCGAAGGCCCAGCGTGACTAAGTGTCACGTCCATCGCAACGTGACCGTTGGTTCAGCGTGCATGCTTGACACGCGTGACAAATAAGAACACACTCCGGCGTCATGAAGACTGAGCATCCCTTCACGACGTTCAGGCGCGGCCGTGGCCTGACAATTTCTCAGTTCGCCGACTTGGTTGAAGTCGACAGGACCGCCGTCTCGAAGTGCGAGCACGGCTATCGGGACGGTCTTGGCCGCGACGCGAACCTCCGCATCGAAAAGAAGACAGAGGGCGCGCTCCCGTTCGAGACGCTCGCCAGGTTTGCGTGGCCCAAGCGCAAGCGCGTCCGCAAAGGCATGAGGTCCGCAGTCTCGTCGTCTGTTTCGACCCGCCCCTCCACTTCCTGACCTCCACCGCCGCGCCCGGCTTGTCCGCGCGCGGCTTTCTTCTGCCCGCACAGCGAGCGTTCGCCAGCTAGCTCGCCTCGCCCGACGACATCCGCGCCGACCTGGGGAGAACAGCCCGTGAAGATCCATCCCGCCGCAGAGTTGTTCCCGATGATGTCGGAGCCCGAGCTCGAGGCGCTCGCGGCCGACATCAAGGCGCACGGCCAGCGCGATCCGATTCGGGTGTTCCGGGGGCAGTTGCTCGACGGGCGCAACCGCTTTGAGGGTTGCCGGCGCGCAGGCGTGAGGCCGAAATTCGAAGCGTGGGTCGGCGACGATCCTGAGTCGTTCGTCATTTCCGCGAACCTCCACCGCCGCCACCTCAACGAGAGCCAACGCGCGCTCGCGGCCGCACGGTTCAAGACGCTGATCGAGGAGCGGGCCGCGGAGCGGAGCTCGGCGAACCTCAAGCGAGGAACTGCGAAGCCCGAGGCGGCAAATTTGCCGGGTCGGGGCGACACCCGCGACCAGGCTGCCGAGAAGCTCAACGTCTCACCACGCACGGTCGACGCAGCCGCGCGGGTGCTCAAGCAGGCCGCGCCCGAGGTCCTCGCCGCCGTCGAGCGCGGCGAGGTGGCCGTCTCCGACGCGGCCCGGATCGCCGAACGCCCGGCCGCGGAGCAACGCCGTGCGGTGAAGGCCGTCGTCGCCGGCGACGCCAAGACGCTCACCGAAGCCGCGCGAGCCGGCGCCAAACGCACAGAGGCAGCGAAGCTCCGCGCAGCGCCGATCCCGATGCCCGGTGGCCCCTTCGGCGTCATCGTCGCCGATCCACCCTGGCGCTACGACCTCCGCGAGGACGATGAGAGCCACCGCGGCAAGACCGACTACGGGACGATGAGCATCGAGGAGATCTGTGCGCTCCCGGTCGCGACGATCGCGAAGCCGGACTCCGTCTTGTGGCTCTGGTGCACGAACGCCTTCCTGGTGCAGGACGATGCGCCGATCCAGCGCGTGCTGCGCGCCTGGGGCTTCGCTGGCGTCACGCTCCTCACCTGGGACAAGGAACGCTTTGGCGTCGGCAACCGGCTGCGGAACTCCACCGAGCACTGCGTGCTCGCTGTCCGCGGCGCACCGATCACCGAGGGCGGCAGCACGTCGACGCTGCTGCGTGAGATTCGCCGCCAGCACAGCCGCAAGCCCGAGTCGTTCTGGCCGCTGGTGGAGCGGGTCTGCCCTGACAGCGCGCGCGTGGAGCTCTTCAGCCGCGAGCCGCGCAACGGCTGGCAGGTGTGGGGCAACCAAACCGAGAAGTTCGCCGGCGAGGCCTCCCGATGAAGCCCACCCTCCACCAGGTCGGCAATGTCCAATTCGCCGTGACTGAGCGGCCGGGCGGTCTCGACCTCGAGCAGATCACGCCTGGCCCGCTGGCGTCGCACCTCACGCAGGAGCAGGCCAACGAGCTGCTCAAGGTGCTCAAACGCCATGTGAAGCGCCGCATGCCCGGCCCGGCGCCGCGGGTGAAGTGCGAGCACTGCGGCCGCGAGATTGCCGTCGTGGGTGGCCACCTCAGCTGGCACGGCGAGCAGGAATCGGCACCGGGGCGCGAGCCGGTGAAGTGCCCGGGCAGCGACGCGCTCATCGTGAATCCCACGGGAAGGCGGGCGCCATGAGCTGGCTCGCCTGGGCCGCGGTGACCGCCGCCTGTCTCGTGCTGGGCATGCTGTACCGCCGGTCGCAGCGGCGCGGGGCAGGTCCCGAGCCCGAACCCGCGCCCACGCCCACGCTTCCGTCGCCTCCGCTTCGTCTCTCACGGTTCCGTCCTCAGCCGTTCTGTCCGTGCCCGCGCTGCGCCGTGCATCGCGAGTCCGTCTGCGTCTTCGAGCGCGATGCCGCCGACCCGGCGCGCGTGGAGCTGCTCGAGGTCATGTCCTGGAACACCAACCCGGAGGCCTCGGCGTGACCGAGACCCTCGCCATCCCGGGCCGTCCGGAGGCTCTCGTGCTCGAGCACCGCGCCGGCCGCGTGTTCTGGAGCGTCGGCGACTGCCGCGGCGACGAGCTCACCGCGGGCGCCGCGCTCGCCGTGGCGGAGCGATACCTGGGCGTGCGGGTGGTGCGCGAGGTCCGCGCGGCGCCGCGCCTGTCGGTGCGCCAGGTAGGACCCAGCAGCCGCAAGCCCGGCGCTGGTCCGAACATCGGCGTCGCCTATGTCAGCGCGACTGCTGGCGCCCAGTTCGCTCGCAAGTGGGAAGCGCAGGGCCCGCTCTGCCACCACGGCCAAGCGCAGAAACGTTGCGAGGCCTGCGACGGCTGGATGCACGTCTGCCCGGGCTCGGCGCCGCACAGCTGCTTCCAGGAGCCCTGACGTGGATCTGCGCGACTACCAGGTCAGAGCGATCGAGCAGCTGCGCGAGCGCATCCGCGCGGGCGTGCGTCGGCTGCTGCTCTGTAGCCCCACGGGCTGCCATGCGCGCGGCCAGCGCGTGCTCATGTTCGACGGCAGCCTGCGCGCCGTCGAGGACGTGCGCAAGGGCGAGCGGCTCATGGGCCTCGACAGCACGCCGCGCACCGTGCTCCAGCTCTGCCGTGGCCGCGACCAGATGTTCAACATCGCGCCCACCAAGGGCGCGCCGTGGATCGTGAACGGCGACCACGTGCTCACGCTGATTCGCACGAACGATGGTCCGCGCGGTGGCGAAATCGTCGACGTCACCGTGCGCGAGTGGATCGGCTGGAGCCGGACCGCGAAGCACGTGCACAAGCTCTTCCGCGTCGGCGTCGACTTCGAGTCCGGCGCGCTGCTCCCGATCGATCCGTACTTCCTCGGCGTGATGCTCGGAGATGGGATCCTCACGCGCACGGTCGGAGTCTGCAAGCCCGATCCCGAGATCAAGGCAGCCGTCGCGCGCGAGGCCCAGCGCTGGGGTCTGCGCATCTCGCTCGACCAGGCCGGCACCACGTCCGAGGTACAGAAACTGGTGGGCGTGCCTGGCAAGCCCAACCCACTGGTGAACGCGCTGCGCGCGCTGGGGCTGCACGGCGCCGACTCCGGATCAAAGTTCATCCCGAACGACTTCAAAACCGCGAGCCGCGACGAGCGCCTGGAGTTGCTCGCTGGCCTCGTCGACACGGACGGCTCGCTGGCTGGCGGCGGCTACGACTTCGTCTCCAAGTCGCGCCAACTCTCTGAAGACGTCGCGTTCCTGGCGCGCAGTCTGGGCCTCGCGGCCTACGTGGCCGAGTGCCAGAAGAGCGCACAGACGGGCGCCGTCGGCACGTACCACCGCGTCACGATCTCTGGTGACTGCTCGGTGGTGCCCTGTCGCATCCCGCGCCGTCGGGCTCCGCCGCGCCGCCAAGTGAAAGACGTGCTTCGCACCGGCTTCTCTGTCGAGCCGCTCGATGCGGATGACTTCTTCGGCTTCACGCTCGACGGCGACCAGCGCTACCTGCTTGACGACTTCACCGTCACCCACAACAGCGGCAAGACGGTCATGTTTTCGTCGATGGCGGAGTCGGCGGCCGCGCGCGGCAAACGCGTGGTGGTGATCGCGCACCGCAAGGAGCTGATCGACCAGACGCACGCGAAGCTCGAGGCGTTCGGCGTACGCGCCGGCGTCGTCATGGCCAGCGACCCGCGCTTCGACGACTACCTGCCGGTGCAGGTCTGCTCGATTCAAACGCTCGCGCGGCGGATGGATCGGCTCCCTCCAGCAGACCTGGTCATCTACGACGAGTGTCACCACGCCGTGAGCGAGACCTCGAAGAAGGTGCTCGAGGCCTACTCGAGCGCGGTCCTGCTTGGCGCGACGGCCACGCCCTGGCGCACCGACAAGCGCGGCCTGGCAGATCTCTTCGACGACGTCGTGGTGGCTGCGACGCCGGCGGAGCTCATCGCCCGCGGCGCCCTCGTTCCCTACGACCCGTTCGCGTACGACGCGCCGGACCTGCACGACGTCGGGCTCGTCGCTGGCGAGTTCAACCAGAAGGAGCTCGGGCTCGCCTGCAACACCGACGTCCTCGTCGCCGACATCGTCCGCGAGTACTCCGAACATGCGCACGGTCGGCGCGGGCTGATCTTCCCGGTCGACATCGCCCACAGCCGGCACCTGGTCGCCGAGTTCCAGTCCGGCGGCTTCCATGCCGAGCACCTGGATTGCGACACGCCCAAGGACGAGCGCGAGCGCATCATCGACGGGCTGCGCAGCGGCAGCGTGACGCTCGTCTCCAGCGTGGGCGTGCTCACCGAGGGCTTCGACGCACCGGCGGCCGAGGTGTGCATCCTCGCGCGGCCCACGAAGTCGCTCGGCCTGTATATGCAAATGGTCGGCCGGGTGCTGCGCCCGTCGCCGGACACCGGCAAGGCGCGCGCGCTGATCCACGACCACGCCGGCAACCTCCTGCGGCACGGCTTTCCCGACGACGACCGCGAGTACTCGCTGAGCGCGACGCCGGCGCGCGTGCGCGAACTCTCCACGTGCCCGATGTGCTGCAGCGTCTTCGGCCGCGTCCGCGACGACGGCACGTGCCCCCGGTGCGGAGAGGTCATCGCGCCGCCGCGCGCGCAGGGCGCCAATGACGAGCCCGACGCCGACGCCGCCTCCGAACGCAAGACGGTCGATGGCGTTCGTCTCGACCGCGCGGCCATCGAGCGGCTGCGCGAGAGGCTGACAGGAGGCGGCGTTCGCCGCGAACTCACCGACCTGCAGGTGGTGCAGGTGTCGCAGGCGACCCGCGCGGACAAAGCCGCCGAGTACTTGCGGCTGCAGGCTGTAGCGGAGCGAAAAGGCTTCAAGCCCGGCTTCGTGGCCAATGCATACCGCGAGACGTTCGGGGTCTGGCCGCGCTTCAAAGACGAGGACCTCGCCGGCGTCGAGCCCGCCCACAATCCGTTTCTCCCGCTCCCATCCGTCGCGGCAGCGGCGCGACTGGCAGGTCTCCATCCAAATACGGTTCTGAAACGCATGAAGGAAAAGGGATTGAGCCTCGAGGAGGCGCTCTCAACTGAGAAGTTCAAGACTGGCAGCCCGCCAGATCCGAACAGCATTTCAGGTAGAGCTCGACGTGCAGGACTGAGCGTCGACTTGGTCCATCAGCGACTTCATATGGGTTGGACTCTGGAGCAGGCCCTCAGCTGCGGGCCTGGTCAAAAGCGCCATGGCTGAGGCCGTCTACCAGCGGCTGGTGCTCGGGCGACTCGAAGTGCTCCGCCCCCGTGTGCGCTTCTGGCGCGCAAACACCGGCTTCGCCCGCGACGGACGCGGCCGCGGCGTCCGCTTCGGCGAACCCGGCCAGCCGGACATTCTCGGCGTCGCCGCCGGGCGCGGCTTCGGGATCGAAGTGAAGGACGACGGCGAGCGGCAGCGACCCGAGCAGCGCGAGTGGCAGTCCAGTTGGGAGCTCGCCGGCGGCATCTACCTGCTCGCGGTCGGCAAGGACGGCGCTCTCGCCGCCGTGGAGCGCGTGCGGCTGATGCTCCTGGAGGCGCCATGGTAGCCGCGCGCGCGCTGCCACCTGCGACACCGGCGCTCCCCGAGGACGCGGAGCTGCTCGTCCACGCCCTGGACCGTCTCCCGCTTGAGCACGTTGTGCGGTCGGTGGGCGCGTGGCCGCTGCGCACCTGCCCGCGCGCAAGCTGCCGCGCACCCATCTTCGTCGCTGGCGGCGGCTGGGCGTGCACCAGCTGTGGCGCTCTCGGCGGCGCGGGCGCCTTCGTCGCCGCGTTCTTCTGGGACTGGGGCTTCGACCAGGCGCACGCCGCCACGTGCACAGGCTGTGAGGGGTGTAGAGATGTCTGAGAACGAGCCACCCGACGAGCCAGAGTGGATGCGCGACGCTCCGCCGCCCGTTCCGGGACCGGTGCAGCCGCGTCCGCCTTCACGGCCTCTTCAGGCTGTGCCACCAGCTCCGGCAGAGCCACCTCCTCACGATGCGCCGCCGCCCTGGCTCGATGATGAACCTGCAGCTCCTGCTGGCAACGCCGTTCCGATCTCGTCCGCCTGGCCGGAGCGGCCGCTGCGAAGTCGTTCGTACCTGAGTCTCTATCGGCTGCTCTCCGAGCCAGGAAAGCGTGAGCGCGTGCTCGGGAGCCAGTCGGTTCGGTTCAACGAACTTCGGAACGTCATCGAGATTGGTGGAGAAGCCATCACCGACGTCGCCGTCTCAGAGATCCGCGCCAAGCTCGAGCTGATGTGGGTCGCCAACAAGAACGGCGACGGCATGAAGTTCGCCGTCGAGGACATCGATCGAGCGCTCGCGCACATCGCGAGCAGCAATCGGTACCACCCGGTTCAAAACTACCTACGCGGCCTGAAGTGGAACGGCGAGGACTGGATCGACTGGCTCTGCACGGACGTGCTTGGGATCCGCGAGCCCTCGCCGATCGAACTCGCGATGATGCGTCGTTGGCTCATCTCGTCCGTCGCTCGCGCGATGAAACCCGGTTGCAAGGTCGACACGGTGCTCATTCTCGCCGGCGGCCAGGGTGCGAAGAAGTCCACGTTCTTCGAGCTGCTCGCTGGCGAGGGTTGGTTCTGCGACTCGAGCTTCGACCCGTCCACGAAAGACGGTCAGGACGCGATGGCCGGCCATTGGATCTATGAGTGGCCCGAGCTCGAGTCGATGCAGCGTGCGCGCAGCCAGAACTCGGTGAAGGCCTTTCTTTCGAGCCGCAGCGATACCTTCCGGCCGCCATATGGAAAGCACCGGATCACGCGCCCACGCACGTGCGTCATCGTGGGTACGAGCAACGACGACGACTTTCTCACCGACCGCACGGGTAACCGTCGCTACTGGCCCATCCACATCGGCAACAACATCGACTTGGCTGCTCTGAAGTCAGAGCGGGATCAGGTCTGGGCCCAGGCGTTTCATCTCTACCAGCAGCGAGAGCAGTGGTGGCTCACGCCCAGTGAGGAACACGATCTCACCGGCAAGCAGAGCGAGTTCGAGGCGTCCACGTCGTGGGACACGCTTGTCGCGCAGTTCCTCTCTGCTCGGCTCTTCATGCAGTCGATCGCCCTGCACGAGGTGATGTCCGAGGCCTTGAGAATCGAGCTGAGGGACCAGAAGGGGAACAACGAGGTCCTCGCTGCGGCGGCGATGAAGAAGGCGGGCTGGCAGAAGTATCGAGCTCCAGGCCCGGGACGCCCGTCGCTGTGGCGACCCAAGAAAGACGGTCTCTCGTGAGTCCAGATCGCTCGCCTGTGACACCCCTTCGATCCGAGATCGCAGGCCATCGAAACATGGACGATCTGCGATCGCTGGCCTCGCCGGAGCCTGCGTACGAACCACGAATCAACAACTTACACACTTCTCATGATCGCTTGATCGCTCGGTTGATCGCTCGGTCGTTGAGCCTGCGATCATGCTTTTCGATAATCGAGCTCAACACTTACGACCTCATGATCGCTCGATCACAGGCTTCACTACCTATGGCAGCCACAACTCGAAGGGGACGCGTTTGCGCCCTTCAGACCCCCTCGAACCGAGCGATCAAGCGATCATCGATACTCAACAGTGTGAACTGACTAAACAAAACTATGATCGCTCGCTCAATGAGCCTGCGATCAGCCAGCGATCAGGGAGGATCAACATGCCGCGCAAGAACCTGTCCCGAGAGCCCGAGAAGCCTCTCCGCGAGTTCCAGTTCAGCTACATCCTCGACGGCCAGCACTGGCAGATGCGCCATGGCCGCGCTGATGCCGCGTACAAGGCGGCCTTCAAGGCCGAGTCAGCGCTCTTCTCCGACCACCGCGAGCTCGTGAACCGCGGCGAAGGCCCGTCCGACGAGGAACGCGAGCGTGTCCGGATCATGGCGAAGGCGCTCGCGTACGTGCGCTGGTGGCCGCTCGATGTCGCGCTGCAGCTCGCCGTCGCTGAAGAGACGGGCATGCATGGAGGCACCCGAGTCACGCCTGAGCACGCGCGCGCCCGGCTGCTCTGGCTCAACAAACCCAAGAAGGTGTGACCCGTTGTGGTTGTTCCCGCCCACCCAGCAGCCGAACACGAAGTGACTGCGAGGCCTTCCATGGATTCGACAACGACCCACCCACACCCAGGGCGCGAAACCGGGCAGGAACCGCACATTCAGGCGGCGGACCGCGACGCGGGTGTCAGCTACGCCAAGGGAGCCAGCACGTGAGCCCCATCCCCCTGTCGTCCCTGCGGCCCGACCCGCGCACCGAGTCCGAGCTCCGGTGGTTCTTCACTGCCGCCGCCGGCGAGATGGGCCTGCGCTCGAACTGGGAGGCGTACGCGCGCGAGGGCATGTACCTCACGCGTCGGAGGTCCACGTACTCGGTGGACATCGCGTCTATCATGCCGGACCTCCGCGGCGCGCACCGGGCCAGCCCGATCATGCGAGCGCTGAACGAGCTCGAGCCCGAGCAGCGCGGCATTCTGTCGGCGGCGTACGGCGACCTGCGCGAGACGATGAAGGCCTGGCCGGCGCTCACCGAGAACCAGGCGGCAGAACTCACGCTGGCGTTCCGGGACCTCACCGGCGTGGTGCCCTGGGCAGCGCAGGAGGCGCACCAGCGCTCGCGCACGACTCGGCCGGTGGTGGACTGGCTCATCCGGCTACATCGGCGCGCGAAGAGTGACCGGGCTGCCGCGGCAGCGAAGGCAGAGGTGGTGCGCGAGGCCGAGGCTCAGGTGATGGCGGCCACGCGGGCGTTCTCCGCGGCGAAGAAGCTGCGCCGGCGGGCGGGGTAGGCCATGGGACGCCCGTGCACGGTCTGCAACCACGAGAAGCGCGTCGAGATCGACGCCGCTCTTGCGGGCGGAGAGTCGTACCGGAACGTAGCGAATCGTTTCGGAACAACTCCGAGCTCGGTGAACCGGCACCAGGCGCACATCCCGCAGGCCCTCGTGAAGGCTCAGCAATCCGCCCAGGTCGCCCGCGCGGATGGCCTGCTCGGTGAGGTGCAGCGGCTACGTGACGAGGCCCAGCGGCTCGGCAAGCTCGCGGAGGAGGCCAAGAACTTCACCGCCGCTCTGCAGGCCATTCGCGAGCAGACGCGGATCATCGAGCTGCTCGCCGAGCTCGCGAAGGAGGCCGCCAAGAACGCGCCGCCGTCGTCGGACGAGACAGACATGTCGGGGCTCACCGAGGCGCAACTCGAGGCCCTGGCTGCTCTGGAGGTGAAGAGTGCCAGCTAGCACCGCCATGCAGCGGCACGGCCGCAGCGGTGTGGGGCAGCTCGCGCGCGCGGAGCTCCTGCGGCGCTCGTTCTCGCGCTTCGTTCGCGCGGCGTGGCATGTCAACGAGCCGGCGACGCCGCTCGAGTGGAACTGGCACCTCGACGCGCTCTGCGACCACCTGCAGGCGATGGTCGAGGACTGGATCCGCATCCAGCTTGAGCGGCGCGAGCGCATCGAGCCCGACTCGCTCGAGGGCAGGGAAGCGCGGCGGCTCGGACTGCACCTGGTTGACGGACGCGTGGCGGACGAGGTCGTCCAGCGCATTCAGAACCTGCTGATCAACGTGCCGCCCGGCACCGGCAAGTCGCGTGTGGTCAGCGTGATGCTGCTGCCGTGGGTGTGGACGCGGTGGCCGAGTTGGCGCGCGAAGTTCCTGTCGGTGAACCCGGGTGTGGCCATGCGCGACGCAGTGTTCTGTCGCGAGCTCCTGCGCAGCACCTGGTACCGCGACACGTTCCAATCCGACTGGGAGCTCAGCGAGGACCAGGACGCGAAGGGGCTGTTCAAGAACACGAAGGGAGGCTGGCGCCGAGCGATCGGCTACTTCGCTGGCGCCGTCGGTGATCGCGATGACGCGGAGGTTGTGGACGACGCGAACGACCCCGACGACGTGCACAGCGAGAAGTCGCGCGACGCGGTGAACAACCGCTGGGACGACACGCTCAAGAACCGCCTCAACGACCTACGCTCGTCGCTGCGGATGCTCATCCAGCAGCGAGTGCACACCGAGGACCAGTCTGGGCACGTGCTTGCCGACACCAGCATGCCCTGGGTGCACCTGCGCATCACGATGGAGCGGGAGGCCGACGACAAGGGTTGCGAGTGCCCCACGTGCAAGGCAGGCGTCACGCCCATCGGCTGGCGCGACCCGCGCGCGCCCGGCGAGCTCCTTGACCCGAAGCGCTTCCCCGAAGAGGTGCTCGCGACGTTCCGCGCGAAGTCATACGTCTGGACCTCGCAATACCAACAGCGCCCGGTACCCACGGCCGGAAACCTCTTTAACCCTTCGTGGTGGCGCTTCTGGCGGCACTCGTGGGAAGCGGAGATCCCCGCGCTCGCCGTGCGCACCGTGGTGATCCCCGAGCGCTTCGACTGGACCGCGCTCAGCTGGGACTGCAGCTTCAAAGAAACGAAGACCTCGGACTTCGTCGCCGGCGGCGCATGGTCGGGCGTCGGAGCTCTTCGGTACCTGCGCGCACTGGCGTGGGACCGCATGGACATCGTGAAGACGATGGAGCAGCTCGAGCGCCAGATTGCCGACTTCCCCGAGTACCAGGAGTGCCTCGTCGAGGAAGCCGCGAACGGCCACGCCGTGCTGCAACTCATGCGGTCGAAGATCCGCGGGATCATCGGCGTCACGCCGGAAGGCGGGAAGGCCTCACGCGCCGCAGCTGGCGCGCCACAGGTGGAGGCCGGCCAGGTGTTCCTGCCGCTGCACGCACCTTGGCGCGATCGCTACATCGCGCAGCACACCGCGTTCCCGAACGGCGCGAACGACGACGCGGTCGATCAGCAGAGCCAGATTTTGCTGCGCAAGCAGTCGCTCACGGGCGGCTCGGTGTTCAAGGGCAAGGTCGCGATGGGCACGAGGAGGATGTGATGGCGAGACAGGGTGGGGCAGAGCTCAAGGCGGCATACAGCATCCCCGAGCTCGCGGAGATGAGCGGGATGGACCGCCACCGCGTGCGTCGGATGCTGGAGAGCAACGGCGTCGAACTGAAGCGCAGCGGGCGCGCGATCCTGGTCTTCACGTCGGCGTTGCGGCGCGCGCTGCCTGACCTGTGGGATTCGATTTTGGACCGAGAGGCGGCGAACGAATGAACCCCTCGGCAGGACCTGTTTGCCGGGCTCGCGAAGTTCGCGGGGTGAGAAACAAAGTTCGTTCGCCTCGTTCGCCTCGTTCGGAATCCGCCACTGTCTAAATAGGAGCCCACGCGCACCGGATGCGTATGAGGCCTGCGAGGCCACGGGCTCCGAACCTTTCGCGCCACAGCGGCGCCTACCGCCGTGGCCACCAAGCCCAACTTCAAGCCCCAGCGCGACCTTCCGCTCACCCCGATCTCATATTGGGGTGAGGTGGCGTTCGTGAAGCGCGCGCTCGATGACCTCGAGCGTGGCTACTTCCGCCTGGCGGCGCACCTGGTCGACGCGATGTTCCGCGACGACCGCATCTCGGGCGCCATGGCCACGCGTGTGAACGGCGTGCTCGGGCAGCCGCTCGAGATGGATGGCGGCGACGATCCGCCGGCGCCGGTGGTGAAACTCGGCGAGGAGCTCGAAAAGAACTGGCCGTCGATGTTCCCCGAGGCCGATCTCGAGGACGTCGTTCGCTGGGGCATCATGCTGGGCATCGGCACCGGCGAGATGCTCTGGAAGACCAGGCCGGATCGCTGGGTGCCGCGGCTGAAGGTGTGGCACCCGTCCATGGCGTACTGGGACTGGGGCCCGCGGAATTACAAGCTCATCACCGAGGACGGCCAGGTTGACCTGTCCGATCCTACAGACGAAGGCGATGGCAATTGGCTCGTCTTCACGCCGTACGGCTACCAGCGCGGCTGGATGCGCGGTGCGGTGCGGTCGCTGGCGCTGCCATGGCTGATTCGCGGCTGGGCTCGGCGCGACTGGGCGCGGCACAGCGAGGTGCACGGCAGCCCGGTGAAGAAGGGCTGGGTTCCACAGAACGCGACCGTCGAGGATCGCGACAAGTTCATCGAGGCGATCTCGCAGCTCGGCGCCGAGGGCGTCATCGAGTGCGTCACGTTGCCCGACGGCACGAAGTTCGACATCGACCTCGTCGAGGCGAAGGCGCAGACGTGGGAGGGATTCCGGGAGCTGCTGGGACACGCCGAGACGGCGATCTCCATCGTGCTGCTCGGGCAGAACCTCACCACCGAGGTGAAGCAGGGCAGCCGAGCTGCCGCGCAGGTGCATGACGGGGTCCGCAAGGACTTCCAGCAGGCCGATGCGCGCAAGCTCGGGCGCAGCGTGCAGGTGCAGGTGCTGCGGCCCTATGCGGGCTTCAATCTGGGCAATCCCGATCTCGCGCCGTTCCCGGCGTGGCAGACGGAGCCGCCCGAGGATGAGATCCAGCGTGCGGACGCGCTGCAGAAGGTCGGCGGGTTCCTCACCTCGGCGAAGACTGCCGGCGTAGAAGACGTCGACCAGCGTGCGCTGCTGGATAGCTTTGGAATCCCGCTGCTGACGCCCGCGCAAGTTGAGCAGCAGAAGCAGGACGCCGCCGAGCGCGCGGTTGCCGCCCAGGAGGCGTTCAAGCAGCGCTCGGCTGCGGAGCCTGGCCAGGACGACGAGGAGCCCGAGGACGAAGAGTCCGAAGAGCAGCTCGCCGACAAGCCCAAGCGCAAGCTCCCCAAGGGCGCGCGGCAGGGTCAGGCGTACGCCGATCGGCTGGTTGCAGCGGCGGTGGGGCAGGGCGCGGATGCGCTCGGCACCACGCTCACCCGGCTGCGCAGCGTCATCGATCAGGCCACCTCGCCGCAGGACCTGCGTGAGCGACTGGTTGAGGCCTTCGCTCACTTGAGCGCGGGCGAGTTCCAGACGCTCGTCGAGCGCGCGCACATCATGGCCGAGCTCATGGGCCGCACGGCCGTGCTCTCGGATCTCTGATGCCGCGCGACATCATCAAGCTGGGGCCCGCGGACGGAAGCGTCTCCGAGCCGCCGGCGAGCCCGGTCCAATTCGAGGAGGCGATCGAGGCGTTCCGCGACCGCGTCCCGATGACGGACGACGAGTTCGAGGCGCTCGGGCAGATCGCGCGGAAGCGCGCCTTCACGGTCGCGAACCTGACGCAGCTCGAGGTGATCAACGACGTGTGGCGTGCGTTGGACAGCGCCATCGCGAACGGCGACACGTTCGAGGATTTCAAGAAGGCCGTCGGGCTGAAGCTCCAGTCCGACTGGGGCGGCGAGAAGCCAGGCCGGCTCGAGACGATCTTCCGCACGAACGTGCAGACCGCGTACGGCGCGGGGCGCGTGCGGCAGCTGAAGACGCCGGCGGTGCTGAAGCGGCGTCCGTTCTGGAAGTTCTCGGCGGTACTCGACGGGCGAACCTCGCCCATCTGCTCGGGCATCGCTGGCACGGTGCTCGCCGCGGATGACTCGTGGTGGAGTTCCCGCCAGCCACCGTTGCACCACCAGTGCCGCTCCACGATCCTCCCGCTCACCGAGGCGCAGGCCGAGGCCGCGGGCATCGCAGAGCAAGCGCCCGACATCGCCGCGGCCAAAGGCTTCGGCAACGTCGAGGCGCCCGAGGACTGGGAGCCGGACCTCACGACGTATCCCGAGCCGCTCCGAGCGGCGTACCTGAAGAAGACCGGAACCTGATCTCCATGGCCAAGTTCATCATCGCCAAGCTCGCAGCCATCCAGCTCGACGCGACGAACAAGAAGCCGCCCGAGGAGTTCCGCCTCTTCGCCTTCGGGAGCCTGGAGACCACCCAGGGCACGTTCCTGTTCGACAAGGCCGCCGCCGAAGCGGTGATGGCCGAGTACAAGGACAACGGCAACGAGCTCAGCTTCGACTACGAGCACGCGGCCGTGCAGGACCCTCCGCCGCCCACGGGCGCGCCAGCGGCCGGCTGGTTCGGCCTTGAGCTCCGCGACGACGGGCTCTACGCGGTCAACATCAAGTGGACCGAGCGCGCGATCGAGTACCTCTCGAACAGCGAGTACCGGTACTTCAGCCCCGCGTTCAAGGCCGAGGGGAAGAGCAAGCGCATCATGAAGCTCTTCAACGTAGCGCTCACCAACATCCCGGCCAGCAAGGACCAGGAGCCGCTGGTGGCCGCATCCGCGCGTCCGCGCGACCTGCGCGTGACCAAGCTCGCTGCGATGTCGTTCGACCAGATCCGCGCCGCGCTGCAGGAGGCCCTGCGCCGGATGCTGGTGGCGGACGGTCTCTACGGCTGGGTCTGCGACGTCTACGACGACTCGGTCGTCTACTGCGTCGGCGACGACCTGTTCCAGGCCCCATACCTCGTGGAGGGCGCCGACGCCGTGATCGGCGAGCCCATCGAGGTCCAGCGCACCTACACCCCCGTCGTCGATGACGACGACGAAGAGGAGATGACGACCATGAAGAACCTGCTCAAGCAGCTGAAGCTCGACGAGAAGGCCACCGAGGCCGACGCGCTGGTCGCGCTGGCGGGCCTGCAGAAGACCGCCGAGGAATCCGCGGGGCTGACCCGCTTCCAGTCCGAGTTGTTCAAGCTGCTCGGCACCACCACCATCGGCGAGTCCGTGGGCACGGTGTCCGCGCTCAAGGCGAAGGCCGACGGCTTCGACGCCGCCCAGGCCGAGCTCACCAAGCTCAAGACGGAGCACGCGACCCGCGAGGTCGAGCAGCTCGTCGCCGACGGCAGCCGCGACGGCAAGATCCCGCCCGCGATGAAGGACTTCTGGCTCGAGCAGGGCAAGAAAGACATCACCGCGTTGCGCACCTACCTCGAGAAGGCGCCGAAGCTGGTGGCCAACGAGGGCAAGACGCCGAGCAAGCTCGAGCCTGGCACCGTCACCGTGGTCTCGCTCTCCGACGACGAGAAGCAGATCGCCAAGACCATGGGGATCTCCGAGAAGGACTTCCTCGCGACCAAGCAGAAGCACGCGGAGCGCGCGACCTCGGTCGCGTAGCCGCCGGCACCCATACCGCGCTGGCTCGCCGGCGCACCAGTTCCACCACCACCCAGCACGAGCGCGGCCATCGCCGGCGCTCTGAGGAACCGCCATGTCCCTGACCGCCGCCCGCAACACCAAGGAGTACTCGCCCGACTCGAAGCCGAAGGGCTTCGTGTACCCGGTGAAGGGCTCCACGCACATCCAGAACGGCTCGCTGGTCGGCCTGCTCGCGGGCCTCCTGGTCCCGGCGAGCGCCAACCCCGGCATCAAGATCATCGGCTGCGCGCAGCAGGAGGCCGACAACTCCGCCGGCGCCGACAGCGCGATCACCTGCCTCGTGTTCAAGGCGCCCTTCTACTGGGACAGCGGCACGTCCGGCGACGCCATCACCTCGGCGAACGTGGGCTCGGACTGCTACGCGATCGACGACCACACCGTCGGGCTCACCGACGGCGGCAACGGCGCGCGACCGCGCGCGGGCAAGATCATCCAGGTCGACAGTGACGGCGTCGTGGTCGACCCCGACGGCACCAAGGACGAGGGCGAGAAGCTCCTCATGTTCCCGATCGACCTCGCGAGCATCACCGCGGGCCAGGTGATCGGCGCGCTCACCCTGCCGTATGGCGGCAAGATCAAGAGTGTCAACTTCCTCGTGAACAAGCCGGCCACCACGGCGGCGAAGCTCGCCACGCTCACGCCGCGCATCACCCCCGCTGGCGGCTCGGCGGCTGCGCTCACCGGCGGCGTGCTCGCGCTGACCTCGGCCAACTGCACGCCCATGGGCGCCCAGGTCGCAGGCAGCGCGGTGACCGCGGGCAACAGCTTCAACGCCGGCGACGCCATCGACGTCCAGGGCAGCAGCGTGACGGCCTTCGGCGAGGGCAGCGGCACCCTCATCCTCACCATCGCCGCGGCCTAGATCCATCGGCGCCGAGCACCGGCGCCGCTCACCACACGCCTCACCAACTTGGCGGATAGGCACCGCCCGGGAGAACCCTCATGCTGATCACCAGTGGAAACATCGACAAGGCCTTCATTGGCTTCGACACGGCCTTCCAGCAGGCCCTGATGAACCAGCCCACCGTCTGGCAGAAGATCGCCAGCGAACGGCCCTCCACCGACGAGTCGGAGGTCTACATGTGGGCCGACATGATCGGCGAGCTCCGCGAGTTCCTCGGCGAGCGCCAGATTGTGAGCCTCTCGGGCCGGTCGCAGCAGCTGTTCAACAAGAAGTACGAGAAGACCATCACCATCCCTCGAACCAAGTTCGAGGATGACAAGTACGGCGTCTTCACCGACCAGGTGCGCCAGATCGCGATGCGCGCAGCGCAGCACCCGGACAAGCTCGTCGCCGATGCCATCGCCGCGGGTGACACCGCGGTCGTCTACGACGGGCAGTACTTCTTCGACACCGACCACCCGCAGAACCCCGACGACCCGAACTCGCCGGTGATGTCGAACAAGAAGACGGGCATGCCCCTGAGCGCGGACAACGTGGCCGCAGGTATGGCCCTCATGAACGGCTACAAGGACGCTGGCGGCGTTCCGCTGCTGGCGGAGCCGAACGTCCTCATGGTGCCGCCCGCGCTGCGCTACCTCGCGCGGCAGATCTGCTTCGGCACCACCATCGCCGTCCCGGTGGGCACCGCGGGCAGTTCGCCCGGCGGCGCGGCCGCTCCCGAGAACGTGCTGAAGGGCATGCTGGACGTGGTGGTGAACCCCCGCCTCACGAGTACCACCAAGTGGTACCTGCTCGACACCACCAAACCGGTGAAGCCGTTCATCTACCAGAACCGCATGGCCCCCGAGTTCGCGTACCTCAACAAGCCCGAGGATGCCGAGGTCTTCAAGCGGGACCAGTTCGTCTACGGCGTGCGCACCCGCGGCGCCGGCGGCTACGGCCCCTGGTTCCTGGCGGCCGAGTTCGACCAGTAGCCCTCGCAGTGGTGACGGCGCCTCCGGGCGCCTCGCCGCTCGACATCCATCGACACGGAGCAACCCATGGCCAACGAGAAGTTCAAGGTGCAGGTCGCCGCGAAGCTCAGCGACGACCACAACCACTACCGCCGCGCCGGCCTCGTCCTGAGCGGCGAGCAGCGCGAGCACACCATCGACGCCGTCCAGCTGCGCATCCTGCGCGCCGACAAGCGCGTGGTGGTGGTGGGCGGGCCCGAGCTGCCGAAGCTCGAGACGGCCGAGAAGCCCGCCGATCCCAAGGAGGCACGCCTCCAGCAGATGGGCCTCGCGCACGACCAGGCGCAGCAGCGCGCCGCCGCCGCGGAGGCAGAGAACGCACAGCTCAAGGCCGAGCTCGGCGCGCTCAAGGCCCGGGCGGAGTCGAAGAAGAAGAAGGAGTAGTCCGTGTCCAGGTACGCGACGCCGACTGATTTGGCCAACCTGGCCATCAACAGCGGCGCGCTGACCGGGATCTCGTCCGACGACCAGCAGTCGGCGCTCGATGCCGCCAGCGGGCTCGCCGACGGCTACCTCCGCGCGCGCTTCATCCTGCCGCTCGTCGCGCCGTTCTCGCAGGACCTGGTGCGCGCGGTCTGCGGCATAGCTGCCTACGACCTGCTCACGCGGCGCGGCTACAACCCCATCGCCGAGGGCGCCAACGACAACTGGCGTCTTCGCTATAAGGACGCGATTGGCTGGCTCGAGAAGGTCGCTGCCGGGAACATCGCGCCCGCCCTCACGGACAGCTCAGGCGATTCCAGCGCGCCCAAGGCGCCACGGGTGATCAGTCGATGCCGACGCGGCTGGTGAGCCATGGCCGAGCCGACGTTTCACGCGTTTTGGCCGAGCCGTGAATTCGCAGACCTCGTCCAGCGCATGGAGCGTGTGGCGAAGGCCGACTTCAAACGCGGCATCAATGAGCAGTTCAGTGCCACCGCGATCTTCCTCGTAGGCACTGAGTTCGAGCGGGCGATGGACCCGTACGGCCGCGGATGGAAGCCCACCACCAGCCGCGACGGAAGAACACTCCGTGACACCGGGCGCCTGCAGAACAGCTTCACGCCGTACGGGCGCGCAACGCCAAGCACCTTTGGCATCGGCTCGGGCACCAAGTACGTGGCCGTGCATCAATACGGCGCGACCATCAAGGCCAAGAACGCCCCGTTCCTGCGCTTCAAAGTGCCGTACGCCACGCGGGTCTTCAACCGGCGTTCCGGCGCGCGCCTGAAGCGGCACCAGGTGCTCTCGAACTGGGTCCAGGTGCAGCAGGTCACGATTCCGCAGCGCCAGATGGTGCCCGAGGACGACATCGGGGCGGTCTGGATGCAGGCATTCACCGCCGACGTCGACGCCGCGATGACCACGGCGATGGACAACACCGTCTCCTAGATGGCACTCACCGAAATCACCACTGCGATCCAGGCGCTGCTCGGCAGCACGCCAGTGCTCCTGGGCGCGCAGAACAAGTTGGAGAACTCCGAGCTACCCCGCGTGGTCTTCACGCCCACGGGGGACAAGTTCGGTCCGCCGGAGTCGCTCGACCAGGACGCTCGCCAGCTCTGGACCCGAAACTCCGGCTGCAGCGTGAGCATCTGGGCCGCGGACATCCCCGGCGTCGAGACGCTCATCAACCAGATCATCTCCGCGATTCACACCGCAGCAGGCGCGCCGAACTACATGCTCGACGGCGAGGCTGGCTGGCTGGACCAGCAAGGCTCCCTCAGCAACCAGGGCGTCGGCTATGCCTTCCACGTCGCCTTCAAGGTGCCCGTAACCGACGCGCCGCGGACCACCGCGACCGTCACCACGATTCCGCAGACCAACGTCATGTCCGAGGGCGATCCGCCTGAGGACGAAGACGCTGGCTAGCGCTCGGAGAGCTCCATGTCCTCGATCCTTCCTGACGTCACCGAGTCCATCCAGGATGGCGCCCTCGGCATCATTCCGGAGTCCACGGACAACATCGCCCTGGTCGTTGGCGTGTGCTCCCAGGGCACCACGAACGTCATCCAGAGCTTCGGCGACAAGAAGTCGCTGGTCGCTGCGCTGGGCTCGGGCCCGCTCGTCGACGCAGCTGCGCTCATCCTCGACACCGCCGGCGGTCCGGTCGACTGCGTGCGCATCGCCGCGACCACGGCAGGAGCCGCTGGCGCGGTCACCACCGCGGGCACGGGCACTGCGACGATGACCGTCGCTGGCGCTGCGCTCGACGAATACGTGGTCCAGATCGTGATCACGGCCGCCGGAGCGAACCTCGCGGCGCTCACCGCGGCGTTCAAGTACACGCTCGATGGCGGCAACAACTGGTCCTCGCCCATCGCGATGCCCGTCGGCGGCGTCTACGCCATCCCGGGCACGAACATCACTGTGACCTTCGCGGACGGCACCTTCGTGGTCGCCGACACCTACAGCTTCAACGCCACCCAGCCGCTCTATGCCGGCTCGGACCTGACCACCACGATGGCCGCGATCTTGGCGGACCCGCGCGAGTGGAACTTCCTCTTCGCGGTCGGACCGCCGGCCAGCGAGTCCGCGGCCGCGACGCTCGTGGGCACCCTCGACACCATCATGTCGAGCGCGGAGACGTCGTTCCGCTTCGCATTCGCTCTCGTGGAGATCCCCAAGGACACCGACGCGAACATCATCGCGGCGCTGGCGAACACCACGTCGAAGCGCGTGATGGGCTGCGCGGGCACGGAGATGCTCGTCTCGACCGTGAACGGCCTTGTGCGTGAGCGCTCGAGCGCCTACGTCGCTGCGGCGCGCATCGCCGCCGTGCCCATCCACGAGGACCTGGGCCGCGTCCGCACCGGTCCGGTGCTCGGCGTGAGCTCGCTGGTGCGCGACGAGCGCGCCACGCCCGGCCTCGACGCTGCGCGGCTGACCACGCTGCGTACGATCGTGGGCCAGCCCGGCTACTACATCACCAACGGCCGCATGCTGGCGCCAGCGGGCAGCGACTTCACCTACGTGCAGAACCGCCGGGTGATGGACAAGGCCTGCAAGGTCGCTCGCGACGGACTGATGGAGTACCTGAACGACAGCGTGCGCCTGAACGCGGACGGCACGATCCAGGAGATCGACGCGCGCGCGATCGAGGCCTACGTGAACGCCCAGCTCGACGCCGAGCTCGTCAGTGCTGGCCACGCCTCAAGCACCGCGGTGCTCGTCGACCGGACCCACAACATCGCGTCCGACTCGACCATGCCCGTGACGGTGCGGATCCTGCCGCTGGGCTACGCCAAGTTCATCACGGTCGACATCGGCTTCACCTCGCCGGCGCTCCAGCCGAAGGCCGCGTAGCTCTCGCCCACTCGCGCGCTTCGGCGCCCTGCACCTGAGGCCCCACCATGGCCAATCCCCTCCAGTTCCCGCTCGTCAACGGCAACCGCTACGCCTGGTCGTCCGTCCGCATCCAGGCGAACGGCCAGCGCTACGTGGGCGTGAAGGGCGTGAACTACTCGCAGGAAGTCGCGCCCGGCGAGGTCTACGGCACCCACGCGCAGAAGATCGGCCGCACGCGCGGTGAGGTGAAGCCCGAGGCCAGCATCGAGCTCTACAAGGAGGAGTTCGACGCGCTCATCAACGACCTGGGCGACGGCTTCTACGAGGTCGAGTTCGAGGTCGTCGTGAGCTTCGACGAGAGCGGACGGGTCATCACCGACCAGATTCACAGCTGCCGCATCAAGAAGCCCGACAGCGGCCACAGCCAGGGCCCCGACGCGCTCACCGTGAAGGTGGACCTGGACGTGATGTGGATCGAGTACAGCGGCAAGAAGCCGCTGAAGACGATGGTCAACGGCATCGTCTAGCCGTCCGCTGTTCACCTCTCACGCGCATCGGGTCCCATGAAGATCTCCAAAGAGCAGCTCGAGCAAGTGGTGCCGGAGCTGAAGAAGAAGTACGGCGACGACATCCACCTGATCACCGCTGACGGCGATCAGGTCATCGCCCGCGTGCCGAGCGGCGAGGAGTACCAGCGTTTCCTCGACATGGCCGCGGACGACCGCAAGAAGACCCACGCGCTCGACTCGCTCAGCCGCAGCTGCATCTTGTTCCCGGCCGCGGCGGAGCTCGACCAGCTCCTAGCGAAGCGTCCGGGCCTCACCACGTCCTTCGGCGCCAAGCTCACCGAGCTCGCCGGTGCCGTCGAGGACGTCGAAGCAAAAAAACTGTAGACCTGCTCCACGCGGCCTGGGTGAACCACTCGCTCGCCGCGCGATGCCTGCGCGAATACCGGCACGGCGAAAATTCCAAACATGCTGAGGTTGGCTCGCTGCTCGAGGCGGAGTTCTTTGCCCTCGTACGAGCGACGCTAACCGGGAAGTGACCTCGTGGCTGGCAAGCGGCTCACCTGGATCTTCGAGCTCATGGATCGCGTGAGCGCGCCTGCAAAGGCCGCGGCGCGTGCTCTGGGCTCTGTCGCCGACGCGACCAAGAAGACCGCCGACGCCACGGAGAAGGCCAGCAGGCACTCGGAGAGCTTGCAGACGCGGCTTGAGAGCACGCTGCGGCTGGGCGAGCGCGCGTTCCATCTGGCCGAGGGCCTCGCGGAGATTGGGAAGAGCGCGGCGGAGGCGGCCATCGATGCGGCGTCGTTCAAGGAAACGACGACGCTCTCGCTGACGACCGTGTTTGGCAGTGCGGACCGCGCGCAGAAGGTGCTCAAGGACACGGTGGCCCTTGCGGCACACCTGCCCATCCAGACTGAGGAAGCGATCAACGCCACCACGCGCCTTGCGCTGGCGGGCTTTGACGACCGCTACCTCGCGCCGCTGGTCACCGCGGCTGCGGACGTGAAGGCCCTGAACCAGGGGCGCAGCGAGGCGATGGAGGCCTTCCTGCGGCAACTCACTGACATCAAGTCGGTGGGGCTCTCCGACAGGCACCTGATGTACCTGTCGATGGAGACGCACCTGCCCGAGGACAAGATCCTCGCGAACATCAGCCAACTGACTGGGCTCAAAGGCACCGAGAAGCAGATCAAGGAGTACATCAGCAAGGGGATGGTGGACCGGAACACGGCCATCAACGCCGTGCTGAAGACGTTGCAGCAGGTCGAGGGCGGCCAGATTGGCGGGCTCTCGAATCGGCTCGCGGGCACCGTCTCGGGTCTGATGTCCACGCTCAAGAGCCGCAAGCTCGAGCTCCTCATGGATCTCGATGCGTCTCCCGGCTACGCGACGTTTCGCGAGTTCCTCGGCAACCTGACCACGCTGCTCGACCCGAGCGGCATGTTCGGCAAGAAGGTCTCGAGCAAGGTCGCCAAAACCTTCAACGCGGTCTTCGGCGGCGCGCTCGGTGACTTCACCGGCAAGGACGGGCTCTTCAACCTCAGCAACACGCTCGACAAGGTCCTGCGTGGCGCCGAGATGGTGGGCGTGGGCTTCCGCGCGGGCGCGGGCTTCATCCGCAACTTCGCCGAGGAGCTTCTGGATGCCGCGGGCATTGGCGGCGACCTCTTCGGTCCAGACGGCTCGCTCGACGAGAAGAAGGTGAAGACGATCGTTGACCGCTTCTCGCAGCTCGGCAAGGAGCTCGCGGACGTGGCCGCGAAGATCGGCGCCATCATCGACCAGGTGTCGGGGATCAGTTCGGGCGGCGGCGCGCTGGCTGAGGCCACCGGGACGCAGGTCTACAAGAGCTACGGTCTACCCGGCCTCTTCACGGTCGACACAGACAACGAGGGCGGCCTCGGCGCGTCGTTCTTCAAGGGCCCGCTGCAGAGCCCGTTCACCCATCAGGGCGACGCCCACACCGGCACGTACGCCTCCGACGACACCATCAACCAGTCCATCGGCGGGAACGTCTCGCGCGCGGCCTCACGCATGGGCTCGGGCGCGAACGGCGGCGGTGACCAGACCATCAACGTCACCGTGAACGCGCCCGGCGCGACTCGCGAAGACGCGGATCACATTGGCAGGGTCACGGAGGAGGGCGTGAAGAAGACGGCCGCCTTCCTCAGCTACGGCTACTCAAACTGATGGCCTTCGCGCCCGTCACAGACTTGCTCTCGTCCGCGCAGGGCGTGCGCTCTGGCACAGCGGCCGCAGATGGCTGGGTGGGCAACCCGGTCGCATGGGACACGCTCAAGGTCGCCGGCGAGATCATGCCGGGCGTCGCCCGCGTGGATCCCGAGCGCGAGTACGAGGTCGACCGTAAGCGCACGGCAGGCGCCGACGGCGCCACGCTCACGGGCTTCGGCCACATGCCCGCCAAGGTGAAGATCAACCTGCGGCTGTGGAGCGACGAGCAGTTCCAGCGCTTCAAGAACATCCTGCCCACCATCTTCCCGAAGCCGAAGAAGGGGCGGCCGGTTCCAGTCGACGTCTCGCATCCCGCGCTTTCGGTTCTCGGGATTCGTTCGCTCTACTTCACGAAGATCAGCGCTCCACGACCCTCGTCGACGCCTGGCGTCTTCGAGGTGCCGCTCGAGGCGGTCGAGTTCCTGCCGGTCTCGACGGCCAACATCACGCTCACGCCGAACCAGAGCGCTGCCTCTGGCGATGCTCTCGCGGGCATCAATTACGCCGGCGCCTCGGGCAAGCTGCCCTTGCCGCCGATCAACCCCCTCGACACGCTGCTTTCGAACGGGCTCCTGCCACCAAGCGAAGACTCTAGCGACACGGGGCCGTAGACCATGGCGCTCGTCACCATCAACGGCTTCAACGTCATCCGGTCACACGTCACGCTGCCGCGCACGGGTCGGTGGGTGGCGGAATTCGTGGTCGACGCCGAGGACGCTAGCGAGCTCTCGGGCGAGCTCGAGGTGCAGCTGGGCTCGAAGCTCAAGTTGATCGGGACCGCCAAGCGCTCGGGGCCGTACCTGCAGAAGGTGAAGATCCAGGCCGTGGGTGGCGCGGGAGGCCTGCTCAAGCTCCTTCAGCCCAAGGCCTATCAGGGCGTGCCGTTGCGGATTCCGCTCTCGGACGCCCTCGCCGAAGTGGGCGAGTCGCTGTCGGCGGACGCAGACCCGAACGTCCTGGACACGGTGCTGCCGTTCTGGACGCGCATGGCCATGGAGCTCGGCGAAGAGCTGCGTGGCCTCACGCGCGCGGCGCCGGCGGGCACCACCGGGCGGATCTTGCCGGATGGGTCGTTCTGGATGGGCGTGGAGACGTGGCCGACGCAGGACATCGGTGACTTCAACCTCATCGACGATCACCGAGGGCAGGGCGAGGTGCTCTGCGGCATTGAAGAGCCACAACTTCTGCCGGGCACGACGTTCCTGGACCGCCGCGTCCAGGAGGTCATCTACGAGATCGATTCGAACCGCGTGCGCATGAACGTGCAGTTCGTGCCCGACGCGACCGACGATGAACCGCAGCCGCTGACGATGGCCGCGGACCTGGACTACGTGGTTCAGAAGCAGCTGAAGCGCGCTCGCTACATGGGGGCTTACCCCGCGCGCGTGGTGCAGCAGAATGGCGACCTCTCGCTCGAGCTCGAGCTCGACTCCGAGGACGTTCCTGGCCTGAGCAACGTGCCGCTGCGCGCGTTCGCGCCGGGAGCAGTGGTGAAGGTCGCGCCGAACTCGCGCGTCACGGTGGTTTTCGAGAATGGAGATCCGCAGCATCCGGTCGCCGTGCAGTGGGACGCCGGCGCCGGCTCGGCGACGAACGTCGAGGTGCACGCGAGCGTGCAGGCCGCGCTCGTGGCGCCAGCGGTGATGCTGGGGAGCACGGAGGCGGTGGAACCGCTGGTGCTCGGGGCTACATGGAAGACCAGTGAGGACTCGTACGATCTGACTTTCTACGCAGCCTGCCAGGCGCTCCAGACCATTTTGGTGCCGCCATCTGGACCGCCGCCGACGACAGTCGCAGAGCTCGTTGCCGCTCTGACAGTCTTCATCGGGGTGATTGGTGGGGCTCCGCAAACGCCCGTGCCAGCACCCACCTCGGCCATCGGCAAGCGGCTGCTCGATCGGCTCGAGGAACTCTCCGCGGTGAGCAAGACGCTCTAGCGGTACTCGAGGTGCAGCGGTCCCTTCCAGTCGGAGGGTGGCGAAGGCGCCTGGGTGACGGTGCTGAAGTCGATGACGTTCAGGCTCGAAAACTGGGCCACTAAATCAGAATCGCATCCGCCATCGGAGAGCATCACTGCAGCAAGACTTGGATCGGCGACGAAGGCCGACGATGCGGCCGGACGCTCCCAGTATCCGTCCTGGCCTTGGATCGTGAAGACCTCGAGCGGATAGGGCGAGCCGAGGACTCGCGCATCGGCGGGAATGAGCCTCTGAGAACCTGTGCACTGCGCGTTGTCGTATCCGACGAGCATGCTCGGAGGCACGACAGAGCCCGTTGTCACGTTGACCGGATACATGTCGTTCGAAGCATCGAGATGGTGAGCGAAGCCATAGAGGTCCACGAAGCCGTCCAGCGTGACCTGGGCTCCAGTCGAGTCCACCCAGACGATGTTCTTCGCATTCGGTCCGGGCGGGCCAACGGGGCCTTGCTTGCCCTCGCACGCCGCGAACAGCAGCGCCGCCGCGACCGTGATGTTCCGAAGCATGTAGGTCTCCAAGAAACGGAATTCCCAGCCTAGGCCAACCGGCCATCGCGATTCCATGTCCCTCGAGTTTCCACTCGGATATCCCCTCGGCTTGCCCGAGGTGCCAGCGACGGACCTGAGCGGTGAGGCCATCGGCTTTGCGCTCGACCCGGCCGCGGCCACGCTCGGCGTGGATATCGGCAGCGTGCCCGACATCGATCCGACGTTGGCGCTGGTGAGCGGTTACCAGGCCCTCGGTGAGTCGATCGCGCGCCGCCTCGAGACGCCGCGCGGCGGTCTCTTCTACGACGGCGACTACGGCACGGACATCCGCGGCCGACTGAACGACAGCTTCACACCCGCCGAGATCTTCTCGCTGCAGTCGGACATCGAAGCCGAGGCTGAGAAAGAGGAGCGCGTGCAGTCCGCATCCGCGACGGTGACGTTCGATGCAGCCTCGAGTTCCATGAACATCCAGCTGGGCGTTGTTGCTGCCACTGGCCCCTTTCGATTCGTGCTCTCCGCTGACGCGCTCTCGGTGCAGCTCCTCGACGCCTCCTGACCAATGGCCGCTCCCAATCTTCAAGACCTGCTCGCGCCGCAGACGGCCGACCAGGAGAAGTCCACGCTGCTCTCGCGGCTGGCGGGCAAGGCTTTTCCCGTCACCACGTGGCAGTCGGGTGGCGTCGCTCGGACGATCATCGAGCTCATCGCACAGGGCCTGGCCGACGCGACCGCGCTCATCGCGAATGTCGCCGCTGGGGGCTTCGTTGGCTATGCCGCTGGCGCGTGGCTGACGCTGCTGGCCAAGCAGCTCTACGACCTCGACAGAAAGCTCGCGGTGGTCACGCAGGGAACGTGCGTGCTCACTGCGGCTGCCAACTCGAGCGGCTTCACGATCGCGCCGGGTCAGATCGTAGCGAAGAGCTCGAGCGGGCTTCGGTTCTCGAACATGAACGGCGGCAGCCTCGTCGCCGGCGGCACGCTGTCGCTGACGTTCCAGGGTGAGAGCGCGGGTTCCGCCTACAACGTTGGTGTCGGGGCGATCACGGTGATGGTCACGCCGCTTCCGGGCGTGGCGATCAACAACCCGGACAACGGCAGCGGAACGTGGATCACCAGCCAGGGCACCGACGACGAGAACGATGCGTCACTGCAGGCTCGGTGTCACGCGCGCTGGCCGTCGCTGGGCTCTGCTCCGACGCAAGACGTCTTCAACCTCTGGGCGGTGACCGCAGACGCGACCGTCACGCGCA
>Ga0265338_10002305_pt1 | contig 29009 bp, 14 predicted proteins | sample 42126metaG_FD_193579 | JGI IMG/M metagenome (GOLD analysis project Ga0265338, IMG submission 193579) | Rhizosphere microbial communities from Carex aquatilis grown in University of Washington, Seatle, WA, United States - 4-21-26 metaG | ecosystem: Host-associated > Plants > Roots > Rhizosphere...
CCCAGGTCGCTCGTGGCGCTGATCGAGCCGCCGAGCAGCGCGCTGACCTCGCTCGCGATCGACAGCCCGAGGCCGGTACCGCCGTAGCGGCGGCTCAGCGTCCCGTCGCCCTGCTGGAACGCGCCGAAGATCGCCGCGAGGTTCTCCGGCGCTATGCCGATCCCGGTGTCGGTGACGGAGAACGCCGCCCACGTGCTGTCCCCGCTGCCTTCCTCGTCCACGTGTCCCTGGCCGCCGCCGGCCACCCGCAGGGTCACCTGGCCCCGCTCGGTGAACTTGACCGCATTGGACACCAGGTTGCCGAGCACCTGGCGCAGCCGCTGCCGGTCGGTGACCAGCTCATCAGGCGCGGTGCCCGCGACCCGCACCTCAAAGTCGAGGCCCTTCTCCGCGGTCAGCGGGCGGAACGTGGCCTGGATGTCCTCGAGCAGCGCGGCGAGCGCGAACCGCTCGGCGCGCACGTCCATCCGCCCGGCCTCCACCTTCGACAGGTCGAGGATGTCGTTGATGAGCTGGAGGAGGTCCGAGCCCGCCGAGTGGATGACGTTCGCGTACTCGACCTGCTTGACGGTGAGGTTGCGCCCAGGGTTCTGCGCGAGCAGCCGGGCGAGGATCAGCAGGCTGTTCAGCGGGGTGCGCAGCTCATGCGACATGTTCGCGAGGAACTGCGACTTGTACTGCGAGGCGAGGGCGAGCTGCCTGGCCCGCTCCTCGATCTCCTCCCTGGCCCGCTCGATCTCGGAGTTCTTCGCCTCGATGTCCTGCTTCTGCGCGGCGAGCAGCGCCGCCTTGTCCTCCAGGTCGGCGTTGGACTCCTGCAGTTCCTCCGAGCGCGCCTGCAGCTCAGACGAGCGCGCCTGCAGCTCGGCGGTCAGCCGCTGCGACTCCTTGAGCAGCGCGTCCGTCCGTGAGCTGGCGATGATCGCGTTGACGCTGACTCCGAGGGTCTCGGCGAGCTGCTCGAGGAACGCGATCTGGATCGCGGTGAACTTGGTGAACGAGGCGAGTTCCACCACGCCGAGCACCTGGTCCTCGAACAGGATGGGCATGATCGCCAGGTTGGCGGGCTGCGCCTCGCCGAGGCCCGAGGAGATCTTGATGTACCCCTGCGGGATGTCGTCGACCACGATCGGCCGCTTGCTCTTGGCGACCTGGCCGATGAGCGACTGGCCGATCCGGTACTGGATGGGCGCGTCCTTGTCGGCCCGCAGCCCGTACCCGGCGATCAGCCGCAGTCGCCGCTCGCCGCCGTGGTCCTCGGCCAGGAAGAAGGTACCGTGCTGCGCGCCGAGCAGCGGCGCGAGCTCCTCCATGATCAGCTCGGCGACGACCTCGAGGTCACGGTGCCCCTGCAGCATAGATCCGATGCTCGCCAGGTTGGTCTTGAGCCAGTCCTGGTCGCGCGACGCCTGCACGGTCTCGCGCAGCGACCGCACCATGGCGTTGATGCTGTCCTTGAGCTCGGCGACCTCGCCCTCGGCCTCGACGGAGATGTTCCGCGTCAGGTCACCCGCCGCGACCGAGCTGGTCACCTCCGAGATGGCCCGCACCTGGCGGGTCAGCGTTCCTGACAGCTCGTTGACGTTCTCCGTCAGCCGCTTCCAGGTGCCGGACACGCCCTCCACCTCGGCCTGGCCGCCGAGCTTGCCCTCCCGGCCCACCTCGCGGGCCACCCGGGTGACCTCGGCGGCGAACGAGGACAGCTGGTCGACCATCGTGTTGATGGTGGTCTTCAGCTCGAGGATCTCGCCGCTCGCGTCCACGTCGATCTTCTTGGTCAGGTCGCCCTGTGCGACCGCGGTCGTCACCTGCGCGATGTTCCGCACCTGGCCGGTCAGGTTGTTGGCCATCGAGTTGACGTTGTCGGTCAGGTCCTTCCATGTCCCCGACACCCCGTGCACGGTCGCCTGGCCGCCGAGGTTGCCCTGGGTGCCCACCTCGCGGGCCACCCGGGTGACCTCGTCGGCGAAGGCGGACAGCTGGTCGACCATCGTGTTCAGCGTGGTCTTCAGCTCGAGGATCTCACCGCGCGCGTCCACGTCGATCTTCCTGGTCAGGTCGCCCTTGGCCACCGCGGTGGCGACCTGCGCGATGTTCCGCACCTGCCAGGTCAGGTTCCCGGCCATCGCGTTCACGGACTCGGTGAGGTCCTTCCAGGTGCCTGACACCCCGGGCACGCTGGCCTGGCCGCCGAGCTTACCGTCGGTGCCGACCTCGCGGGCGACCCGGGTGACCTCGGAGGTGAACTGGTCGAGCTGGTCGACCATCCGGTTGAACACGGCCGCGATCTCGTCGACCAGCGGGTCGCCGGTGAGCGCGAGCCGGGTGCTGAAGTCGCCGCCGCGCACCGCGGTGAGCCCAGCAAGCAGTTGCTCAAGTGCGGCCCGGTCAAGACGTGGCCGCTCATGGTCAACGTCTGTCATCCACTCTCCCGCTTCCCTGACCGCCGCGTACGATCACGTTTGAAGTGACCGTTATACGATAGTCGTTTTCTGACGGGCCGACGTGCCTGGACAGTGGATATAGTCCGCTGTCACCGCGAGCCGCGGCCGCATGGGAATTTGAATTTGAATTATCCAGAACGAATGCGCCTGCCTCCCTCGGGTGTTATCATTTCTAATGACGCTGGGCAATACGCGGACGGGTCGCATTCGAACGTGCGTCGCAACGTAACGCGGAACGGCGCGCGCGCGTCAAGGCGCGGCCGCCCGTGACGGAGGCGATGCTTGTGGCAGACGGCGAGGACGTGCCCAGGCTGTCCGCGGTCGTTGAGCGGCAGCGGCGCGAGCTCGCCCGGGCCAGGGCCGATGGCGAGGCGGCGGTGGTCGTCGCGACCGCCAGGGGCGTGCTCATGGAACGGCTGGGCCTGTCCCTTGCCGAGGCCGCTCGCCAGCTCGCGGACATGGCCGCCGCCGCGGGGCTGCCGCAGCTGGAGATGGCCGCCGCGGTGCTCGCCGAGGATGCGCCGCCCCAGCCAGGGACGCTGCTCGGGCCGGCGGACGACGTGCTCGCTATCGCGGCGGCCGAGCGGGCGAAGGACGGCGCGGAGCTCGTCGGGGCGCTCGCCGCGCAGCTGCGGACCCGGTTCGGCGCCGCCGCGGCCGCGGTGTGGCTGCTCGACGCCGACGGTGCGCTCGAGCTGTACGGCGAGGACGGGCTCAGCGGCACCGAGGCGAGCCGCTGGCGGCGGCTGCCGCCGCAGTTCGACTGCCCGGAGCAGCGGGTGGTCGCCACCGGGGACGACCTGTGGTGGCCGGCCGGGATGCCCGCGGCTGACCCCGCGCCTGCCATGGCGCCGTGGGGGCGTGGCGCCGCCCGCGCGCTGCTCGGCCTGCGGGCCCGGTCAGGGATCCTGCTCGGCGTGGCCGAGGCCTGGTGGCCGGCCAGCCGCGGCGTGTTCGACGTGAGCACCAGGGCCTCGGCGTCCGCCGTGCTCGCCGGGTTCACCGAGGTGCTCGGGCTGCGCCTGTCCTTCGGGCCCGTGGGGTCGACGGCGCTGTCGCCGGGGATATGGACGGCGCTCGACGAGCTGCGCGAGTCCGTGCTCGTGGTCAGGCCGCTGTGGGGCCCGGGCGGCACCGTGACCGATTTTCGCATGGTCCACGTGGGCACCGGGTACGTGGACCCGGCCGGCCGGCCGCGGGCCGAACTCGCCGGGCTGACCCTGCTTGAGGCATACCCGGCGTCGGGATCCGGGGACGGCCTGTTCGCCGTGGCGGAACGGGTGCTGTCGAGCGGCCGCGCTGAGCACCTGCCGCCCGGCACTGCGAGCACGCTGACCGGCGTCGCGGACACCGTCCAGGTCGCGGGGGTGCACGCGGCGCCCTTCTTCGCCGGCGTGGCCTTCACCTGGCGGGTGCTCGGTGAGGCGGAGCGGCTCGGCGGCATGCTCGACCACGTGCAGCGGCTGGGCCGGATCGGCGCCTGGGAGGAGGACCTGGCGGCCGGCGCGGTCCGCTGGACCGAGTCCGCGTTCGCCCTGTTCGGCCTCGATCCACGGCACGCGGCGGCGATACCGGTCGCCAGCCTGCACAGCTTCGTGATGGCCGCCGACCGGGCGCTCGTGAAGCGGTTCCAGCAGTCCCTGCTGCACCGCCGCGAGCCCGCCGTCGTGGTCTTCCGGCTCGTCCGCCCCGGCGACACGGCCATCAGGCAGATCCGCGTCGTCGCCGAGCCGGTGCTCGCCGCGGACGAGGTCGTGGGGCTGCGCGGCGCGTTCCAGGACGTGTCCGCGCACTACCACACCCAGGTGGCGCTGGCCGCGACTCAGGACCAGCTCGCCGACAGCGAGCAGCGCGCCGAGCAGGAGCAGCTACTCGCGCTGCGGCTGCAGCGGGCCATCATGCCGGAGGACGAGCCGCTGGTGGAGACGGCAGGAGTCGAGGTCGCGGTGCGCTACCGGCCGGCCGAGCAGGGCCGCCTGGTGGCCGGCGACTGGTACGACGCGCTGCTGCTGCCCAGTAATCCCTCGGGGGGACACTCCGCTTCCCCGGGGGCACCCCCCCGGACCCCCTGGCCCGTACCCCCCGAGGGCCTGCCCGATGGAACGAAGCCAGCGTATCGGGCAGGCCAGGAGCTGCTGCTCGTGGTGGGCGACATCACCGGGCACGGCATCGACGCGGTGACCGGGATGGTCGCCGCGCGCAACGCGCTGCGCGGCCTCGCCGCGACCGGCGCGGGCCCCGCCGACCTGCTCAGGTACCTCAACTACGCGGCCTGCCACCTGACCGAGGGCATCGCGGGCACCGTCGTCTGCGGCCGCTACGACCCGGAGACCCGGATACTGCGCTGGGCCAGGGCCGGCCACCTCCCGCCGATCCTGGTCCGCGACGGCGCGTCGGAGATGCTGCCGCTGCCCGACGGCGTCCTGCTCGGCCTCGACCCGGACGCCGAGTACGAGGAGGCCACCCTCCAGATGCACGGCGGCGACACGCTGCTGCTGTTCACCGACGGCCTGATCGAGCGCCGGGCCGGCTCGATCAGCGACGCCTTGCGCGACCTGACCGACGCGGCCGTGCCCCCCGCCCCTGGCCCGCCAGCAGCAGGCATCTCATCCCCGGCCGCGTCAGTGCCTCACCCGTCATCCGCCGAGTCGTCGGCCGCCAGCGTGTCAGCCACCGCCGACCGCATCCTCGGCAGCGCCATCTCAGACACCGGCGACGACGCCTGCCTCGTCGCGGTCCGCATACTCTAACCTGGCCGCGGCCGCGGGCAGGTTGAAGGCGATGGAGACGACCGAGCCGGCCGGGCCTGCCGCCACCTGCACCCGGTCGGCGGTCTTGCGGACCAGCCACAGGCCGTGGCCGTGCTCGGCCGGCCATCCAGCCGCGGGTGCGGCCGTCCCGTCCGTCCCGTCCGCCTCGTATGCAGCGTCGAGGCCCGCCTTTGCTGTCGCTTGCGCGTCGCTGACCTGGCAGGACAGGGCTCGCGCGGTGACCCGCAGAAGCAGCCGTCCCCGGCCCGAGCCATGCCGGATAACGTTGGCGGCCAGCTCATGGGCCGCCAGCATCACGTCGAGGCTCCGGTCCCGTGACAGGCCCGCGGCCGACGCGCAGCCGAGTACCGCCTCGCGCAGCGCGGAAAGAGTGGCCGCCCGGATCTCCCGGTCAAGCACGACCGTGCCGTCCGCGTCGCTGCCTGGACGGGACGGTTGCGTCAGCGGGGCGTCAGCCGACACCGTCAGCGCGCACGGCACGGGCGAACCGCCGGCCAGCCCCGGTGGTGGTGGTGATACTGATCGCCTCCCTGCGTCCTGGTGCGCCGGGGGCCGCAGGGCAATCTGCGTGCCACCCAGTTGTCCGGCCCGGACATCACACACACGCTACCCGTCCCGGGCGGGGAAAACCACGACACGCCCACCGGCCTGCTCGAACGGGACCTGCCTGCTGACGGCGCGCCGTCAGGCGGGCTCGTCCCGCCATAGCGCCGTCAGCTGAGCCGGGCTGAGGTTGCCGCCGCTGCAGACGACGGCCACCGTGCGGCCGGCGAAACGGCCGGGGGCGGCGAGTACCGCGGCGAGGGCGGCCGCGCCGGCCGGCTCGACCAGGTTGCGCGTCTTTTCGATCATCAGCCGCGTCGCGGCCTTCAGCGCGTCATCCGAGACAAGCACGAAGTCGTCAAGCTGCTCGCGCATGATCAGCTGCGGCAGCTGGAACGCGGTCCCGGTGGCCAGTCCCTCCGCGAACGTGCTGTTGCCCGCCGCGACCAGGGTGCCCGCCTGCCAGGAGCGGAACGCGGCCGGCGCCGCCTGCGACTGCACGCCGATCACCTCAACCGACGGTCGTACGGCCTTGGCCGCTACGCAGGCCCCCGCCGCCCCGCTGCCGCCGCCGACCGGGACCACGATCACCTCGGTATCCGGCCGCGCCTCGAGGATCTCCAGCGTGCCGGTGGCCACTCCAGCGATGAGGTCGGGCTCGTTTCCCGAGTGGATGTACCGGTACCCGTGCCGCGCGGCCAGCTGCTCGCAGTGCTCGCGGGCGGCGTCGAAGTCACGGCCGTGAAAGACCACCTCGGCGCCGAGCGCCCGCATCGACTCGACCTTCACCGGGTTGGCGTGCTCGGGCACGCAGATCACCGCCCGCACGCCGAACAGGTCCGCCGCGTAGGCCACCGACTGGCCGTGGTTGCCGGTTGAGGCGGCGATGACGCCGCGGTCCCGCTCGTCCGCGCTCAGCCGGCTGACCAGGTTCACCCCGCCGCGCACCTTGAACGCGCCCACCGGCTGGTGGTTCTCGTGCTTGACCCACAGCGCCGCCCCGGTGAGGGCGTCGAGCGCGGGATAGCGGTAAAGCGGCGTCGGCCGCAGGTAGGGCGCGATGCGCTGCCGCGCCCCGAGCACGTCGGCCAGGTCGGGCACCGGGTAGGCGGTCATGCCCCGTGTCTATCACGACGCGCCGGCCCGCCCTAGGTTTCCGGCCCGTGGTCAAGGTTGCCGCCGCTCAAGGTTGCCGGGGACCGAGGATGAGCATGAACTGAGCCTCGGCGTCCAGCCCGTCGCCCGTGGCCGTGAGGGCCGTGACCGGGCCGGGGATGTTCAGCAGGCGGTCCAGGTTGTCGAGCGGTTCCCAGCCGCCGTCGCTGTTCCTGGCGGTGTGCCACGCGCTCCCGTCATTCTTGGAGAAGATGAACTGAACTTCGCCCGACGTGTAGTCGTAGGCGGCCGCGACCGCCTGGACCGGAGGCTGGGCGGGCATGTTCGGCTGGAACTGGTGGTTCACGCAGCCAAGCCCGGTCCAGTTGTTGCTGGCTGCGGCCGTCCGGATGGTATGCCACAGCATCCCGCCGAAGACGATCACGAACTGGGCCTCGCCGGGCAGCCCGTCGCCGCTTGCGCTGACCGCCGTGACTGGGTTGGGGATGTTGAACTTGTCGTTCAGCAGGTCGGGCGTGGCCCAGCCGCCGTCGGCGTACCTGATGGTGTGCCACAGGCTCGCGCCGCCGCCGGTGGTGTACAGGAACTGGGTCTCACCGAGCACCCCGTCGCCGGCTGCCGCGATGGCCGCGACCGGGCCGGGGATGGGGATCTGGCTGTTCACCGAGCCCGTCGGCGTCCACGTGCCGTCGGCTTGCCGGATGGTGTGCCACAGCCTCCCGTCGTCGGTGGTGAACATGTACTGGGTCTCGAGGGGTACCCCGTCGCCGGCGCCCGCGACCGCCGCGACCGGGCCGGGGATGTGAATCTGGTTGTTCACCAGGCCGGGCTGCTGCCACCCGCCGCCGTAGTACCTGATGGTGTGCCACAAGCTAGTGCCGCCGCCGGTGGTGTAGATGTACTGGGCCTCACCGGCGGCCTGGTCGCAGGCGCCGGCCACCGCCGCGGCCGGGCCGGCGACGGGGATCACGACGTTCAGCTCGTCGAGTGGCTGCCAGGCGCCGTCCGTGGTGGGTCCGGTCCTGATGGTGTGCCACAGGCTCCCCGTGAGCGGCGGCGGGTTGATCCCGCCGTCGGTGACGATGGACGGTTCTGTCATTGTCTTCGCTCCTGACCTCGTCGGACTGTGGCGGCACGCCGACGGTAGGCCCTCGCGGCCCGGGCAGCATCGGTGCATTGCCCGATAAAGGAACGGGCTGCGGCACTGGGCAGGGAACGGGCACTGATGTCACCATCGGTATACCGCTGGTACTGGCAGGCCGAAGGGGAGTGGCTCGTGGGCGCGGGGCTTTCTGCTGCCGAGTTGCGGGACAGGCGGCTCGGCCTCGGGATGTCGCAGCGGCAGCTTGCTGCCGAGCTGGGCGTCACGCCGACCACGCTCGCCCGCTGGGAACGCGGCGAGCGCGCGATCAGCAACCCGGTGCTGGTCCGGCTGGCACTTGATCACCTGGACGACCGGGCCGCGGCCGGCCGCCGGCCGGCCGCGCTGCCTGCCCCGGCGGCCGAGCTGATCGGCCGGGACCGGGAGCTGGCGGCGCTTTCCGCGCTGCTCGGCGAGCCGGCGGTCCGGCTGGTCACGCTGACCGGGGCGGGCGGCGCGGGCAAGACGGCGCTGGCACTGGCCGCGCTGCCGAAGGCCGCCGCCCGGCGCGGCGACGGGGCCTGCCTGGTCGAACTGGCGCATCTCCCGGCCGGCGCGCCGGCCGGGGCGGTATCGGCGGCCTTCGCGGCGGCGATCGGCGTGCGGGAGGCGGCCGGCGAGCCGCTGGCGCGAACGGTGACCCAGGCCCTGCGGGCCAGCGACATGGTGCTGCTCGCCGACAACTGCGAGCACGTGGCCGCCGCGAGCGCCGACTTCATCGCCGCGCTCGTCACGCACTGCCCGCGGGTCACCGTGCTGGCCACGAGCCGGGAGCCGCTGCGGATCAAGGCGGAGCGCAGGTTCGCCGTGCCGCCGTTGCGGGTACCCGACCTGACCCGCCTCCCGGCGCCCGCGGCCCTGGCGCGAGTCCCCTCGGTCCGCCTGTTCGTCGCCCGCTGGTCGGCCGCTAGCCCCGCCTTCCGGCTCACCGCGGCGCAGGCGCACGCGGTCGCGGAGATCTGCGTCCGGCTTGACGGCCTGCCGCTCGCGCTTGAACTGGCGGCCGCGCACGGGCGGCCGCTCTCGCCGGCGGACCTGCTCGCCCGGCTCGACGCGCTGCCCGACCTCCCGGGGCCAGGCAACCGTGACCTGCCGCAGCGGCACCGGAGCCTGCGCGCGGTGCTTGACTGGAGCTACCACCTGCTCGACCCGGTTACGCAAGCGGTCTTCATCCGGCTCGGGATCTTCGCCGGCGGGTTCAGCGCGGCCGCGGCGCGCGCGGTCGCCGCGCCGGATCCCTGGCCCGCGGCCGCTGTTGACCAGGCGATCGGTGTCCTCACCGACGCGAATCTCGTTGCGCGCTACCAGCCGCCGGGCGGTGCGGAGCGGCTGCGGCTGCTTGAGCCCGTGCGCAGCTACGCCAGGGAGCGCCTGGCCGCGGCAGGCGGGCTGGACGATGCGGCCAGCCGGCATGCGATGTGGCTGGCCGGGTGGGCCGAAGACGGCGCCGCCAAGTTCGAGAACGCGGAGCAGCTGACCTGGCTCGACGCACTTGAAGCCGAGATTGCCAACCTCCGGGCGGCGCTGGCGTGGAGCCGGTCGCAGGCCGGCGACGCCGACCTCGGCCTGCGGCTGGCCGCCGCGATGCGGCGGTACTGGGACATGCGCGGCCTGCCGAGTGAGGCCACGGACCTGTTCGGCTCGCTGCTCGGCGCCGCGTCGCCCGAGCCGACGCGCGCGCGGCTGTACGCGCTGATCGAGCTGGCCGGCCTGGCGGTCAGCCGGGAAGACGCGGACGCTATCGAGCGGCACGCGCGCGCCGCCGCCCGGATCGCCGCTCAGCTCGGCGACCCGCGGGGCGCCGCCAACGCGTCCGAGCTGCTGACCTACGCCGCGTTCCTGCGCGGCGACCTGGCCGCGGCGGGGAAACTGGCCGACCAGTCGCTCAGCCAGGCCACCGAGGCGCGCCACCCGCTGGCCGTGGCGCACGCCAGGATGGCGCGCGGCGTGGTCGCGTTCGGCGCCGGCCAGCTCGACGCGGCCGCGGCCGCGCTCGAACGTGCCCTTGACCACGCGCGCGACCGCAACGACCGGTGGTTCACCGGTGAGTGCGCGTCGGTGCTCGCGCACGTTCACCTGGCCCGCGGCGACTACCAGAAGGCACGCGTGGCCGAGGCGGAAAGCCTCGCTGCCCGGGTGGCGCTGAAAAACCGCCCGGCCATCGCGGTCAACCTGAAGGTCATCGGCATCGCCGACGCCGCGACGGGGAACGCCGCCCGGGCCATCGTGCTCTTCGCCGGAGCGGCCGCGATCGAGGAGACGACATCGCCGACCTGGCAGCGCCACTGGGCCGATGCGTACCATCGCGCGGTAGCCGGCGCGCGGGAATCGCTCGGCCCCCGGTTCCTCGAACTTCAGGCGTTCGGCCGGGCGCTGGCCGAGGCGGAAGTCGTCAAGATCGCCCTGCTTGCCGCCTCGGCCGTGCCGCTGCCCGACCGGGCCGCCGGCCTGGCGGTGCGGCCGGGAAGCAGGGCGCTCACCCCGCGCGAGGGCCAGGTCAGTGAGCTGATCACCGAGGGGCTCACCAACCAGGAGATCGCGGTCAGGCTCGGCATCGCCCGGCGGACCGCCGACGCGCATGCCGAGCACATCATGACGAAACTAGGGGTCCGCTCCCGCGCGCAGGTCGCCGCCTGGGTGGAGCGCGGCCGTACCGAACGCGACCCAGGCGCCGGTCCTGGCCCGCGCCGGCCCGCAGGGTTAGGGTTGCGGCGTGCGGCCGGACGGGGAGATCACCAGGGGCACCACGAATCCCAGCAGGCTGCGGCGGGTGGACCGGTGGATCACGCAGGCGCTGCGCCCGGTGCTCCGCGCGGGCGAGCGCCCGCTGGTCGTCGACCTGGGCTTCGGTGCCTCGCCGGTGACCACCCTCGAGCTGTACCGGCGGGTCCGCGCCGTGGCGCCGGACGCCGAGGTCACCGGACTGGAAATCGACTCGAGCCGGGTCGCGGCGGCCCGCCGTGAGCTCGCCGCGCTGCGCGCGGCCGGCGACGAGCTGCCCGGGCTGTCGTTCGCCGCGGGCGGGTTCGAGCTGCCGCTACCGCGCAGGCCGGCGCTCGTCCGCGCGTTCAACGTGCTGCGCCAGTACCCGGAGGAGCGGACCTGGACCGCATGGTCCCGGCTGCGGGCCGGCCTGGCCCCCGGCGGCGTCCTGGTCGAGGGAACCTGCGACGAGATCGGCCGGCGCGCCGTCTGGGTCACCCTGCCCGCGCCGCCGCGCACCACGCAAGCCAGCGGGCCGGACGCCGTCAGCGAGCCGCTCATCACCTTCGCCGCGCGGCTCGCGTCGCTCGACCGCCCGTCCGACCTGGCCGAGCGGCTGCCGAAGGCGCTGATCCACCGGAACGTGCCCGGTGAGCCGGTGCACCGGTTCCTGCGCGACTTCGACCAGGCCTGGGACCGGGCCGCGCCGTACTCCGCCTTTGGCCCGCGGCAGCGCTGGCGACAGGCAGTCGCGTCCCTGTCCGCGGCCTGGCCAGTGCTCCGCCGGCCGCCGTGCGGCGGCCCCGGGCGCTGGCGGCTCGGCGAAGTCACCCTGCCCTGGTCGGCCCTCGCCCCGCCCGGGCGCGAACTGCCGTGATCAGGCCTCTTGCCCCGGCGCCCGCAGCTCGGCCCAGACGACCTTCCCGTCGGGCAGCGGCTCAACGGCCCACCGGCTGGCGAGTTGCGCCACCACGCTGAGCCCGTGGCCCCGCATGACCTGGAACGGAACGCCCTCGCCCGTGGCCTGCGGCCCCGTGGTGGCAGGCAGCTCAACCGGGGTGCCGTCCCGCACCGCGATCCTGGTTATCCCCGCCGACCTGGAGACGGTCAGGGTGAACGTGGAGCGGGCGTGCAGCACCGCGTTGGCGGCGAGCTCCGTGGTGACGATCGCCGTGTCGTAGGCGGTCGCCTCATCGGGCCCATCGCCGAGCAGTCGCGTCACGTAGTGCCTGGCCGCCCGCACCGAGTTCCGCTCCGCGGGGAAGCTCCGCTGATCCGCGACCGCCGAGTGCCGCCCGCACACGTCCCGCGCCGGGCCCGCGGCGCCCGGTTCGGCAAGGGCGCTGGCCGGGTACCCGCACAGCAGGCAGAACGGCTGGCGCGCGCCGAGCTCGTTCCACCGGTCCTCGAGCTCGATGGCCAGCGCGACGTCCCCCGCGTCCCACAGCAGCGCCACCATCTCGGCGTAGACGCGGACCTGGCGACCGCCGGCCGCGGCGCGCCCGATCAGCGCGGACGCCGCCGTCTCGAACCGGTCATGGTCGAGCAGGCCGTCGGCCAGGAAGCTGCCGAGCAGGCCGGAGGCGTCCGCCGTCAGCAGCCGGCCGGCCCGCCGTTCCTCGTCGGCGTCAAGACCGTGGCGCGCGAGCACCGCCTCGAACGCCAGGCGGTGCGGTGCCGTGGCCACGACCACGACGCCTTCCCCTGACCTGAGGCCATCGGCCAGGTACCGGCCGACGCTGTCGGCCAGCTCGTCATCCGCACCGTAAAAGTGGACGACGTGATTCACCGGCCCCCCTGCGCGCTGACCACGTCCATACGACACAGACCCTAACCTCGCCCGGAGACGACGACTTAAACGACAATCCCCGCGTCATGTCCGTACAGAAAGCGTTAATTAAAAAGCTCCCTGTCCGTTCGGTACATCGACCCTGTGTCCAGCACGTGCGCGTGATGCCCCGAAGGCCGGGCCGCCCGCACGCGGCTTTGAATCCGGGCCGCCCCACGAGCCGGTAGCACAATGCCATGATGTAACCACGTGTGCGCTAGTGCGCGTGCCCGCGGTCGGCGGGCACGCCGCCTAGGGCGGGTACCCGCGACGAAGAGGTGGTCGGCGATGCCGGTGGCGACGAAGACCGGGCAGCAGGAGCAGATGGAGCAGCTGCTCACCGGGCTGTCCGCGGTTCGCGGCGGCGACTTCAGCATCCGGCTGCCCGCGGGCCAGGACCCGCTGATGAACGAGATCGCGGCCGTGTTCAACGCGATGAACGAGCAGCTCGGCGTGTTCACCGCGGAGGTCACCCGGGTGGCCCGCGAGGTGGGCACCGAGGGCCAGCTCGGCGGCCAGGCCGAGGTACCCGCGGTGGCGGGCACCTGGAAGGACCTGACCGATTCCGTCAACGCGATGGCCGGCAACCTCACCGGCCAGGTCCGGGCCATCGCCCAGGTCACCACGGCGGTGGCGCGGGGCGACTTGAGCCAGAAGATCTCGGTCGAGGCCAAGGGTGAGGTCGCCACCCTCGCCGACACGATCAACGGGATGGTCGACACGCTGTCCGCGTTCGCCGGCGAGGTCACCCGGGTGGCCCGCGAGGTCGGCACCGAGGGACGGCTCGGCGGGCAGGCCGAGGTACCGGGCGTGGGCGGCACCTGGCGCGACCTGACCGACTCGGTGAACTTCATGGCCGGCAACCTGACCAGCCAGGTCCGCAACATCGCCCAGGTCACCACCGCCGTCGCCAAGGGCGACCTGAGCCAGAAGATCACCGTCGACGCGCGCGGCGAGATCCTCGAGCTGAAGAACACCGTGAACACCATGGTGGACCAGCTGTCCGCGTTCGCCGGCGAGGTCACCAGGATGGCCCGCGAGGTGGGCACGGAGGGCCGCCTCGGCGGCCAGGCCCAGGTGCCGGGCGTGGGCGGCACCTGGCGTGACCTGACCGACTCGGTGAACTTCATGGCCGGCAACCTGACCAGCCAGGTCCGCTCGATCGCCCAGGTCGCCACCGCCGTGGCGAAGGGCGACCTGAGCCAGAAGATCACTGTCGACGCGCGCGGCGAGATCCTCGAGCTGAAGAACACCATCAACACGATGGTCGACACGCTGTCCGACTTCGCCGGCGAGGTCACCCGGATGGCCCGCGAGGTAGGCACCGAGGGGCGCCTCGGCGGCCAGGCCGACGTGCAGGGCGTGTCCGGCACGTGGAAGGACCTGACCGAGTCGGTCAACGTCATGGCCAACAACCTGACCAGCCAGGTGCGCAGCATCGCCCAGGTCACCACCGCGGTCGCCAAGGGCGACCTGAGCCAGAAGATCCGGGTGGACGCGCGCGGCGAGATCCTGGAGCTGAAGGAGACCATCAACACGATGGTTGACCAGCTGTCCGCGTTCGCGGGCGAGGTGACCCGGGTGGCCCGCGAGGTCGGCACCGAGGGCATACTCGGCGGCCAGGCCAACGTGCCCGGGGTGTCAGGCACCTGGAAGGACCTGACCGACAACGTCAACGTGATGGCCAACAACCTGACCAGCCAGGTGCGGAACATCGCCCAGGTCACCACCGCGGTCGCCAAGGGCGACCTGAGCCAGAAGATCCGGGTGGACGCGCGCGGCGAGATCCTGGAGCTGAAGGAGACCGTCAACACGATGGTCGACCAGCTCTCCTCGTTCGCCGGCGAGGTGACCCGGGTGGCGCGCGAGGTCGGCACCGAGGGACAGCTCGGCGGCCAGGCGACGGTGCCGAACGTGGCGGGCACCTGGAAGGACCTGACCGACAACGTCAACTCGATGGCCAACAACCTGACCAACCAGGTGCGGAACATCGCCCAGGTCACCACCGCGGTCGCTAAGGGCGACCTGACGAAGAAGATCGACGTGGACGCCCGCGGCGAGATCCTCGAGCTGAAGACCACGATCAACACGATGGTCGACCAGCTGTCCTCGTTCACCGTCGAGCTCACCCGGGTGGCCCGCGAGGTGGGCCGGGAGGGCCGCCTCGGCGGCCAGGCCGAGGTGGAGGGCGTGTCTGGCACCTGGAAGCGGCTGACGGAGAACGTCAACGAGCTGGCCGGCGCGCTGACCAGGCAGATCCGCGCGATCTCCGAGGTGACGAGCGCGGTCGCCACCGGCGACCTGACCAGGACGATCTCCGTGGAGGCGGCCGGCGAGGTCTCCGAGCTCAAGGACAACATCAACACGATGGTCCGCTCGCTGCGCGAGACGACCGAGGCCAACCAGCAGCAGGGCTGGCTGCAGACCAGCCTGGCGCGGGTGGCCGGGCTGATGCAGGGCGAGCGGGACCTCGAGGTGGTCGCCGAGCTGATCATGGACGAGCTCATCCCGCTGGTCGGCGGCCAGCAGGGCGCGTTCTTCCTCGCCGACGCCAGCGAGGAGGAGACCCGGCTGCGGCTGATCGCCGGGTACGGGCTGCCGCCTGGCGGTGAGGTGCCCGACCAGGTGCTCGTCGGTGAGTCGCTCATCGGCCAGGTCGCCAAGACGCGCCGGCCGATCGTGCTCAACGAGGTCCCGGCCGGCTACGCGCGGATCTCCTCGGCGATCGTCGGGTCCAGCCCGGTGAACGTGATGATCGTGCCGATCGTGTTCGAGGACCAGGTGCTCGGCGTCATCGAGGCCGGCTCGCTGTGGCCGTTTACCCAGGTGCACCGCGACTTCCTCGAGCAGCTCATGGAGGCGATCGGCGTCAACGTGAACACGATGATCGCCAACGCGCGCACCGACGCGCTGCTCGAGCAGTCGCAGCGGCTAACCGCCGAGCTGCAGGCACGGCAGCAGGAGCTGCAGCGGTCCAACGCCGAGCTGGCCGACAAGGCGGCGCTGCTCGCCGCGCAGAACCGGGACATCGAGACCAAGAACGCGGAGATCGAGCAGGCCAGGCAGGAGATCGAGGAACGCGCCAAGCAGCTCGACCAGGCGTCGCGGTACAAGTCACAGTTCCTCGCGAACATGTCGCACGAGCTGCGCACCCCGCTGAACAGCCTGCTGGTGCTCGCCCGGCTGCTCGCGCAGAACCCGAACGGCAACCTCACGCTCAAGCAGGTGGAGTACGCGACCGTCATTCACTCATCCGGCTCGGACCTGCTGCGGCTGATCAACGACATCCTCGACCTGACCAAGGTCGAGGCGGGCAAGATGGACATCAACCCGGAGCGGTTCGCCCTGGCGGGCCTCATCGAGGACCTGCGCGGCGTGTTCGGCCCGCTGACCGAGGAGAAGCGGCTCACGTTCACCATCGGCACCGGGCCCGGCGTGCCCGCCGACGTGTTCACCGACAAGCAGCGGCTGCGCCAGATCCTCTATAACCTGCTGTCCAACGCGGTGAAGTTCACCGAGCACGGTCACGTCGAGCTGCGCATCGAGACCGCCGCCGGGCCGCCGGGTAGCGACTCGTGGATCGTGTTCTCGGTCGCCGACACCGGCATCGGCATCGGCCGGGACAACCTCACCAGCATCTTCTCCGCCTTCCAGCAAGCCGATGGCACCACGAGCCGCCGCTACGGCGGCACCGGGCTCGGCCTGGCGATCTGCCGCGAGGTCGCCGCCCGGCTCGGCGGCGAGGTGACGGTGCGCAGCGAGCTCGGCCTCGGCAGCACCTTCAGCCTGCACCTGCCGCTTGGTCAGCACGGCGGCCCGTACCAGCGCATCCCGTCGGCCGCCGACGGCAACATCGCCCCGGTACCCGCCGCCATGCCGCACGAGGTGCTGCGCGGCCACAAGGTGCTCGTCGTCGACGACGACCCACGCAACTCCTTCGTGCTCACCGACGTCCTTGAGATGCACGGCATGACCGTCGTCCAGGCGACGGACGGCCGCAAGGCGATCGCGGAACTCGCCGCGGGCGACATCGACCTGGTGCTGATGGACGTGATGATGCCGCAGATGGACGGTTACGAGACCACCAGGGCCATCCGCAGGATGCCGCAGTACACCAGGCTGCCGGTCATCACGGTCACCGCCCGGGCCATGCAGGGCGACCGCGAGAAGAGCATCGACGCCGGCGCGACCGACTACATCACCAAGCCCATCGACATCGAGGAACTCCTCGCCTGCATGGAGCGCTGGCTAACGCCAAGAAGATAACAGCAACAAGCGCCCTGCGCCTCCCGGCCGCCCATCATGGTGGACATTTGGGTACATCATGGTGTCGCTAAATGTCCACTATCTTTGCCCGGCCCCGCCCGCTGTCTGATAACAGCAAGAAGCGTGCCGGCGGCCCAAACGTGAGCGCGGCGCGGCCCGCGCTTCCGGCCCGTGACATGGTCCGTGCCCGCCAGGCGCGCGGGGTGGTTGCGCCTGACGGGCACGGGGACTGGTGCGGCGGGGGTGGCCTGGGCGGGTGGGGCAGGGCCTGGGCGGGTGGGGGTTAGGCCGCCAGGGCGGCGGCGTCCCGCGCGGTGTCGTAGACGGCGATGGTCTCGACCGCGATCCGGTCCCAGGAGTAGCGGGACCGGGCCCGGTCGGCGGCGGCGACGCTGAACGCCTCGAGCATCATCGGGTGCCCGAGCAGCTGACGGATCCGCTGCGCGAGCAGCGCCGGGCGGCCCGGCGGCACGACGATGCCGGTGGTGCCGTCAAGCACCGCGTCGGCCTGGCCGCCGGCCGCGGAGGCGATGACCGGGGTGCCGCACGCCATTGCCTGGATGGAGGTGATGCCGGACGGGTCGTACTCGCTGACGTTGACGAGCAGGTCGGCGGAGCGCAGCAGCGGCGGTAGCGCGGCCCGGCCGGTCTGGCCGGCGAACGCCACCTGGCCGGATATGCCGAGGGTGCCGGCCAGCTTGGCCAGCCGACGGAAATTCAGGTCGCTGCGGAGCTCCTCGCGCGGCGGCCCGCCGGCCACCACCAGGTCGGTGCCGGGCACCTTGGATATCGCGTGCAGCAGGTTGGCGAGCGCGTCGTACTCGCTCAGGTCGGCGATGGTGACCAGCCGCGGCCGGGTGCCGCGCTCGGCGACCGGCCCCTCCGGAGTGAACTCGTCGGTGTCGATGCCGCACGGGACCACGCGGATGTGCCGGCGCGGCACGCCGAGCCTGGCCAGGTCGGTCTGCTCGTCGGAGCTCCCGGCCACCACGGCGCTTGCGCTGCGGCCGATCGCGGGCTCAAGGCGGATGCGCTCCACCCCGGCGCTGCGCGCCATCACGTGGTGCCGGCGCTCGGCGACGCCGAGGGAGTCAAACGTCTGCACGACGGGGATCCGCAGGTCGCGAGCGGCAGCAAGGGCGGCAAGGCCGCTGGTCCAGCGCACCGCGTGCACGACGTCGGGGCGCTCGGCGCGCCACCGCTCGTGCAGCGGGCGGCTGAACTCTGGCACCTGCCTGAGCAGGTCGGCCTCGGCGAAGTCGTCGGCCCGGCCGTCCGCGGGGCCGATGTACTCCACGGTGACTCCGGGCTCAAGCTCGGTCCGCTCTGGCGTGGAACCGTGACGCTGCGCGTAGACGGTCACCCGGTGCCCGTTGCTCGCCAGCGACCGGCTCAGTTCACGCAACCGTGACCCGTCCGCCTGACCGCGGTCGGCCGTGTTGCCGGTGGTCAAGGGGGTGGCGTGCTGTGCTACTAGGGCGATCCTCATGTGAAGCCTCTTTCACCGCGGGGTTACCCATCACGGCGAGCCGTTGGAGGCCGGAGCTTCAACAAAAAAGTGGGCCTACGCAAGCACGCACACCGCAATGGCGTGGATGCTGCCTGCGTCGTAGGCACCACTGAAGGACATCTTATCCATTCCGGGGGCACCGGTAAACCGCCCGGCGAGAAATTTATCCCGCGCTCGCCTCGGCCACGCTCTGGTAGACGGGAACGAGCTGGTCAGCGGCGGTCAGCCGGAGCATCTTCGCCACCGGCTCGCGCGGGCCAGCGAGTGCGAGCACGCCCCCCTGGCGGTCCATCGCCCGGTTGGCCCGCAAGAGCACGTGCAGCGCGGAAGAATCCATGAAGCGCAGGCCGGACAGGTCGATGATGAGCGTGCTCGGCTGCTTGGCCACCTCGGCATCGAGTACTTCGCGCAGGGCGTCGCTGTTGGTCACGTCGGCCTCTCCGACAAGCTCAACCAGCGTGTACGGTTCGCTCTCCGACTCGACCGTCGCGACAGACGTCGTGAGCAGGTCCACAACCGAGTTGTACCACAAACACGCCCCCGCCGGCGCGCCGCGCCCCGGCGCCAGCGAGCTCGGGTGCGCCCGCGCGCCTGCGGCCGCCTTGCCGCGTGCGCGCCCATCCTGGCCGGGCTGGATCGAGCCGTCCGGGTCTTCACCGCGCCCGTTCGGTAGACCCGGGCTCTTCCCCGGCGTCGGCGCGCGGCTATACATATGGAGCATGACGACGAGCAGGCCACAGGCGACAGGCAGGCCCCAGACTTCAGGCAGGCCCCAGACTTCAGGCAGGCGGAGCGCGGCGTGGTTCGCGGCGACCGGGCGGGCGGGGATGAACCACCGGTCGTGGATGCGCAGCCAGGGGTTCACCTCCGAGGTGTTCGACGGGCGGCCGGTGATCGGGATCGCGACCACGTGGTCGGAGCTCGCGCCGTGCAATGTCCACCTGCACCGGGTGGCCGAGTCGGTCAAGCGCGGCGTGTGGCAGGCGGGCGGCTTCCCGCTCGAGTTCCCCGCGATGGCCCTGGGGGAGACGCTGCTGCGTCCCACCGCGATGCTGTACCGCAACCTGCTGGCCATGGAGGCCGAGGAGCTGATCAGGGCCAACCCGCTGGACGGGGTGGTGCTGCTGTCCGGCTGCGACAAGACCACGCCCGGCCTGCTGATGGCGGCCGCAAGCGTGGGCCTGCCCGCGATCATGGTCACCGGCGGGCCGAAGCTGAACGGCAAGTACCAGGGGACCGACGTTGGCTCGGGCACCGCGGTGTGGCGCTGGGAGGAGGACCTGCTGGCCGGGCGGATGACCCAGGAGGAGTGCGCGTTCGCCGAGGGATGCATGTCGCGCTCCGACGGGCACTGCATGACGATGGGCACCGCGTCCACGATGGCGTCGATGGCCGAGGCGCTCGGCATGCAACTGCCGTACTCGGCGTCCTGGCCGGCGGTGGACTCGCGGCGCTACGAGACGGCCCAGCGGGCCGGGCAGGTCATCGTCGACCTGGTCGAGCACGAGGTGACCCCGGCCCAGATCATGACCAGGGAGGCGTTTGAGAACGCCATCCGGGTCAACGCCGCGATCGGCGGGTCGACCAACGCGGTCGTGCACCTGCTGGCCATCGCCGGCCGCCTCGGCGTCCCGCTCGAGCTCGACGACTTCGACACCCTCATCAGGGACGTGCCGACCCTGGTGAACCTGCAGCCGAGCGGCAAGTACCTGATGGAGGACTTCTGCTACGCCGGCGGCCTGCCCGCGGTCATGCGCGAGCTCGGCGGCCTGCTGCACGGCGGCGCGCTCACCGTCACCCGGCAAACCGTCTCGGAGAACGTGCGCGACGCGCCCTGCTGGAACCGCGACGTCATCATGGCACTCGGCCAGCCCTTCCAGCCGGCCGGCACCGGCACCGCGGTGCTGCGCGGCAACCTGGCGCCGGACGGCGCGGTCATCAAGCAGTCCGCCGCCTCGCCGCACCTGCTCAAGCACCGCGGCCGTGCCCTCGTCTTCGACTCGCCGGAGGCCTACCACGCGGTCGCCGCTGACCCGGACCTCGACGCCGACGAGGACACGGTCCTGGTCATCCGCTACTGCGGCCCCAAGGGCTACCCGGGCATGCCGGAAACCGCCAACGTGCCGTTGCCCGCCAAGCTCCTCAAGCGCGGCGTCCGTGACATGGTGCGGATCTGCGACGGCCGGATGTCCGGCACCGCCTACGGGACCGTGGTGCTGCACGTTGCACCGGAGGCCGCCGCCGGTGGCACCCTCGCCCTGGTCCGCACCGGCGACTGGATTACCCTCGACGTCCCGGCCCGCACGCTCACCCTCGACGTCTCCGACGACGAGCTCGCCGCCCGCCGGGCCGCCTGGGCCCCGCCGCCGCCCGCCGCCGCCCGCGGCTGGACCTGGCTCTACACCCAGCACGTCCAGCAGGCCGACACGGGCTGCGACCTTGATTTCCTCACCGGTGCCAGCGGCCACCAGGTCGGCCGCGATTCGCACTGATAACCTATTAAGGTGCTATATGGTGCCAATAAGTTATTTTGATGATTGACATTGTCGTTTGCCCGGTGAGACGGTGACACCCCTGACGGCCAGCGTCGTCGGCAACGGCCCGGGCGCGGCACTCGACGAACCAGGCTAAGGGCACCATGACGGGTACCGGGAGGCGGCCGGTGATGGTGGTCCCCTGGCCCAGCGCTGAGGTCACCTCAAGGTGGCCGCCAAGGGCGGAGAGGCGGTCGGACATGTTCCGCAGGCCCGCGCCGAGCGGGGTACGGGCGGCGTCGAACCCGGAGCCGTCGTCCGCGACGCAGAAGGTGAGCGTTCCACTGGCGGCGCGCAGCGTGATGGCCGCGCGGGACGCGGCGGCGTACTTGGCGATGTTCGCCAATGCCTCGATGCAGCAGAAGTAGACGGCGGCCTCGGTCTCCTCGGGGAACCGGCCGAGTGCGGCGGCGTCGACCGTGACGGGGAGTGCCGATCTGCTGGCTTGCGCGCCGAGGGCGGCGGCGAGGCCGAGGTCGGCCAGCCTCGGCGGATAGATGCCACGGGCGAGGTCGCGCAGGTTCTCCAGCGCCGCGGTGGCGTCGCGGCGGAGCTCGTGCAGGGCCTGGCACGCCTCAGGAAGGCCCGCGGAGTGCTCGGCGGCCAGCCCTGCCTTGATCACCAGGGAGACCAGGTCTTGCTGAGCGCCGTCGTGCAGGTTCCGCTCCAGCCGGCGGCGCGCCTCGTCTTGCGCGGTCACCAGGCGCTGGCGGGAGGCCCGCAGGTCCTCGACCAGGCCCACGTTGGCCAGCGCAAGGCCGGCTTGCGCGGCCACGTCCGCCACCAGCTGCCGGCCGGCCGGCTGCAGCGGCTCGCCCCGTGGCATGGTGATGCCGATGGCGCCGAGCAGCCTGCCATCCCGGGTCACCGGGACCACGACGTCCGCGTCGGGCAGGCCGTCGGGCAGGGCCGGGTCGGTGGAAGCGACGGCGCGCAGCTCGCCGCCGACCGTCAGCCAGACCACGACGCGGCGCGCCCCGGTGCCCGCCGCCACCACGCGGGCCAGGTCAGGTAGCACGTCCTCGACCGAGTAGGCGCCGCCGATCCGCCCGGCGAAGTCGGACAGCACCTGGTAGGGCGTGGCCCGCCGCCCGTACACCACCCGGTTGGCCAGCCGCGCCGCCCGCGCCCGCACCGGCTGGAAGGCCACCGCCACGACGGCCGCGGCGACGGCGGACAGCCAGGTGCTCGACCGCGCGCCGGCCGCCGCCCCGACCCCGGCCACCAGGACGACGTAGACGGCGGTGATGAACGCGGCGAGTCCCGCGTACAGCAGCGCGCGGCTGATCACGATGTCAATGTCGTACAGCCGGTACCGCAGCACGGCGACCGCGATGGTCACCTCAAGGCAGATCAGCGCCACGTCCATGACGATGATGGAGGCCGTCGAGTCGGTGAGGATGCGCGGGACAAGGGCGCCGCCGAGGACAGTCGTCGCGGCAGCGAACCAGGTCAGCTGCAGCCGCTCCTCACCCGAGGACCGGAAGAACCGTATGACGACGGCGAGCGCGCACACGGCCAGCGCGGCAGGCAGCGCGAACAGGATTCCCGCGAACGGCCCCGGCAGGTACACCTGGTACAGGGAGACGAACGGGTGCGACCAGGCCAGGGTCGCGCCCACGATCGCCTGGATGTCGCCCCAGGCGAAGATCGCGGCCAGGAGCCAGGCCACCGGGCGCCAGCGCGGACTGGGCAGTCGGCCGTCGGGGAACAGCAGCAGCGTGATCCCGAGGATCGTCCAGGGCAGGAAGCCGGTCACCCAGTACAGCCACATGACCAGGTGGCCGGCCGGCAGCGATCCTGGCGCGGCGATCAGCGCGCGTACCCCGTAGTCCTTGCAGCATTCGCTAAGGAGGAGCGTGACGCCGCCCGCCAGGGCCAGCCAGCCGATCCGGTTACCCGGGTGCCGGGACGCGATGAGGGCCCCGATCACGGCCGCGCCGACGGCGACAAGCAGTTGCGAGACCCCGGCGAGGGTCAGCGAGCTCCCCTCGGGCTGCGCTGACCGGCCGAGGTAGGCGAGAGCCAGCGCGACGGCCGTCAGTGCCACGGAGGCCCCGGCGAGACCCCAGGCGATCCGCTTCATGGCAAGTAGTGTGCGGTGAAGCCGTGAATCAGGACAAGATGCCTGACTAGTTAGCGCCCCGTTACCCGCGGGCCGCTGGCCGCCCCGCACCCTCCGCGAGCGAGTAGGTGACAAGCACGTGGTCCGGGTTGTCGGCCACCTGCAAGACGACGTGCGCGTACTCGACGGGCCCGAAACGCGGATGGCGCAGCTTCTTCACCCCCTCGCCGCCGATCGGGCTCACGTCGTGGGCCGGCCACCAGTCGCGGACCTGCGGGCTGTCCCGCCGCAGCTCCGCGATCAGCCGCGCGAGGCGCGGGTCGCCCGGGTGCCGCGCGGCGGCCAGCCGGAAGCGGCCGAGCATCGCCCGTGCCTCGGGTTCCCACTCCAGGTAGATCTCCCTGGCCGCGTCGCTGGTGAACATCCAGCGGACGAGGTTCCTCATCCCGGGGGTCCCCGACCAGTCGCCGAACAGCTCGCGTGCGGCCGGGTTGGCGATGAGCACGTCCCAGCACCGTCCCTTGACCAGGGTGGGGCTCGGCTCCAGGCGGCGCACGAGATCGGCGACACCCGGGCTGACCCGCTCGGTCGCCGGCGCGCCGTCGGACGTGCCGTCCGGCGCGGCGTCATCGGGACCGTACGCGAGGGCAAGCAGGTACCGCCGCTCGGCCTGCGTCATCCGGAGCGCGGCCGCCAGCGCGTCAAGGACGCGCTCAGAGGGCCGCGCCTGACGGCCCTGTTCGAGGAACGTGTAGTAGGTGACGGACAGGCTGGCGAGCTGGGCGACCTCCTCGCGGCGCAGGCCCGCCGTCCGCCGGCGGGCGCCAGGCGGCAGCCCCACGTCGGCGGGCGCGAGCCTCATCCGACGCGACCGGAGTAGTTCGCCGAGCGCACGCGGATCTCCGGCGGATGCCATGGCACCCAGCCTAATCATGGCGGTAGTAGTAATGACACGCTCTGGTTACCGCTGGTGGCCCTTCCTAGGGTTGGGGGCATGACAACGGCCTCGATACCCGTATCCGACGGCACGGTACTGCCCGCCTACCTGGCCAGGCCAGCGATCGTCGCGGCCACCGGCGTGATCGTCGCGCACGAGCTGTTCGGCGTGGATCCCGGCATCAGGGGCGTGGCCGACGACCTCGCCAACGCGGGATACCTCACGCTCGCCCCGGAGTTCTACCATCGGTCCGCGCCGCCCGGCCGCTGGCTGGAGCGCGACGACGCCGGCCGCGCTGAGGGCTTCGGCTACCTGAACCAGTTGCGCCGGCCGCACGCGCTCGACGACACCGCCGCCGCCATCGCCTGGCTGCGCTCCCAGCCGGGCATCGAGCGGATCGCCATGACCGGGTTCAGCGCGGGCGGTCACCTGGCGTTCCTTGCGGCCTGCTCGCTGGACATCGACCGGACGGCCGTCCTCTACGGCGGCTGGCTGACCAGCACGGACATACCACTGAGCCAGCCGTCCCCGACGCTTGACCTGGCGGCGGGGATCAACGGGCGCCTGCTCTACCTGGTTGGCGAGGACGACTTCCTGATCACCGCCGAGCAGCGCAAGCAGATCGCCGAGGCGCTGCGCGCGGCCGGCCCCGGCCATCAGGTGGTGAGTTACCCAGGGGTGGACCATGCGTTCTGGTGGCCGGACACCCCGCAGTACAGCGAGCAGGCCAGGCAGGACGCGTGGTCGCGCGTGCTGGCCCTGTTCGCCGCCTGACCGGGCACCCGCGCGACCCAGGGCAATCGGGCGACCCAGGGCAATCGGGGCGACCGTGACGTCAGGCGGGCGGCAGTCCCACCGGACGGCCGGCCGGGGCGGACAGCTCGGCCAGCCGCTGCCGCTGCGGGACGACCGTGTACTTCGGGTCGCGCGCCGACTCCATCCCCGCGTGGAATACGCCCCACCGGGTCGCGGCGGACGCGCCGAGCAGCGCGGCGCCGGACAGCGCGGCGATCACCCGGCGCGGCCGGGCGCCGCGCACCAGGGGAGTGCCGGACAGCGCCGCCCCCGTCGCACCGAGCGCGCCGAGCACCTGACCCGCCCGGATGTACGCGCCGCCGCGGCCGGCCCGGTACGGCTCGGCCGTCATCCCGATACGCCGCGTCATCCGCTCGAAGGCGGCCATCTCCATGACCTGGCCGAGCAACGCCAGGTTGCGCGCTGGCCCTGACTCGGCGGCCGGCGCGGCGAGCAGGCCGAGCCCGCCCGCCGCCATCGCGGCCGACCCGGTGAACATGAACGGCATCTCCCGGTACCCGTCATGCCAGGCCGGCACGGCGGTGTCGCTGATCAGCGCGGCGGTGTAGGCCGCGACGGCGGGCCCGAGCACTGCTGCTCCCACGGTGGCGGCGGCACCGATCCGGGGCAGCCGCCCGGTCAGCGCGCTGGCGGCGGCCACCCCGGCGGCCGGCCCGTAGCCGCTGAGCAGCCAGGTGCCGACGCTCATCGGCGAGGTGACCTTGAACACCCGCATCATATTGAGGAACCGGGCGGGCCGCCCCAGGTCATGGATGAGCGCGGCCAGTGACAGGGTGATGGCGGCGCCCGCGCCGGCCTTCGCGGCGCGGGCAAGCTCCGGGCGGCCGGTGAGGTCCGCGCCGGCCGCGAGCAGCGACGAGCCGCCCGCGAGGCCGCCGAGGAAGAGGTACCCGGCGATGTCCCGCGCCTCCCAGACCGGCGGGTTGAGTACCGGCTTGCCGTAGTAGGAGGTGAACTCAGGCTCGGGCACCATCGGCTGCTCGGCTCGCCCCTTGCGCCGCCAGCGCCGGGCATCGTCTCCTGTCTTGCCGGGGATCGCCTCCCGGCCCGGCCGCTCGCCGCGCAGCCCCTTCCTGGTGACCCGGACCTCACTCATCGCCGCCCCCCAAGCCCGAGCCGCTCGCCGAGCACGCCCGCGGCGAACGAGACCGCGGCGAGCCCGGCGAGCGTCGCGGCCGCCGCGCCGGCGTGCCGCCACATCGACGGCAGGTCCCGCGTCGTCACCACCGGGTCCGGCGGCAGCCCGTACACCTCAGGCTCGTCGAGCAGCAGGAAGAACGCCCCGTCGCCGCCGACGCCGTCGCCCGGGTCGTGGCCGTAGAGTCGCGCGCTGTCCTCGCCCGCCGCGTGCAACTGCTCCACCCGGGTCGCCGCCCGCTCGCGCAGCTCCTCGAGCGGCCCGAACTGGATCGAGTCCGTGGGGCACGCCTTGGCGCAGGCCGGCTCCATCCCCGCGCCGAGCCGGTCGTAGCACAGCGTGCACTTCCAGGCGCGGCCGTCCTCCTTGCGCTGGTCGATCACCCCGTACGGGCAAGCCGGGATGCAGTAGCCGCAGCCGTTGCAGACGTCCGCCTGCACCACGACCGTGCCGAACTCGGTGCGCATCAGCGCCCCGGTCGGGCACACGTCCAGGCAGGCGGCGTGCGTGCAGTGCTTGCACACGTCGGACGCCATCAGCCAGCGCAGCCCCCCGTCCCCGCCAGCGCCGTCCCCGCCAGCGCCGTCCCCGCCAGCGCCGTCCGCGCCGCTCGCCCCGCCGTCGCCCGCCCCGGGATCACCGTCCGTGACGCCCAGTGGCCGCTGCTGCTCGATGAACGCCACGTGCCGCCAGGTGTCCGCGCCAAGCCCCACCGAGTTGTCGTAGGACATGCCGGTCAGGACCAGCCCGTCCTCCGGCACGCGATTCCACTCCTTGCACGCCACCTCGCAGGCCTTGCAGCCGATGCACACCGACGTGTCGGTGAAGAACCCCATCCGCGGCTGCTCGCCCGGGTAGCTGTCCATCCCGTCAGGACCGGAGTCCGGACGAGGGCCGATCCGCACCTCGATCGTGGTCATGGCTCCATCCCCGTCTGCTCGGTGATCCCGGCCCGCTCCTGGTATGACCGGACGAGCGCTGGACGCGCCGCCCCGGTGGGACGCCGCCCGGGCCTGATGTCACAGGCGAACGCCTTGGTCTCCTGGATATGCACGTTCGGGTCAAGGCTGACCCCGACCAGGTCGTTGGCCGAGTCGCCGGTGCTGTACCCGGTCCAGCCCCAGTGGTAGGGCAGCCCGACCTGGTGCAGTCGGCGGCCCGCCACGGTCAGCGGCGGGATCCGCGCCGTGACGAGCACGCGGGCCTCCACCGCGTTGCGCGCGGTGATGATGGTGGCCCACCCGAGGTGCTCAAGGCCCCGCTCGGCGGCCAGCTGCGGCGACACCTCGCAGAAGAACTCCGGCTGCAGCTCCGCCAGGTACGGCAGCCACCGGCTCATCCCGCCCGCGGTGTGGTGCTCGGTCAGCCGGAAGGTGGTCGCCACGTACGGGAACACCTCAGCGCCTGGCGAGCCGTTGCTCGGCTGGAACCGGTTGTCCGGGTGCCTGAACGGCTTGACCTGCCTGACCGGGTTGCGCTGCTGCCCGTAGAGCAGGTTGCGGAGCGGCGAGTCCTGTGGCTCGTAATGCGCGGGCAGCGGCCCGTCGAGCAGGCCCGCGGGCGCGTACAGCCATGCCTTGCCGTCCGACTGCATGATGAAGGGGTCACGCCCGGACAGCGCCGCGGGCCCGGTGGCGTCATCGGGCGGCTCGTAGTCCGGCGCCTTGTCCGGCACGAAGTCGGGGACGTCGTGCCCGGTCCACTTCCCTTCCTCCGCGTCCCACCAGACCAGGGCCTTGCGCTCGCTCCACGGCTTGCCGTCGGGATCCGCCGAGGCCCGGTTGTAGAGGATGCGTCGGTTCGCGGGCCAGGCCCAGCCCCACTCGGGGGCGATCCAGTTCTGCTCGCGGCCGGGCTTGCGCCGGTCCGCCTGGTTAACCCCGTCGGCGTACACGCCGCAGTAGATCCAGCAGCCGCACGCGGTGGATCCGTCGTCCTTGAGCTCGGTATAGGCAGGCAGCGGCTTGCCGCCGGCGTCCCAGCCGTTGATTTCCGCGAGCACCGCTTCGGCGGACGGCTCACCAAGCCCCCGTTCCTCCGTCGCCTCCGCCACCGGGTAGTCCCAGGTCAGGTCCAGCACTGGCCGGTCCATCTCATCCGTGGTGCCGGCCGGGCCAGCTGGGGGGACACCCGCCAGGCCATCGGGGCCGGCCAGCTTGGACCGGATCAGCCGCCCCAGGTGGTAGGCGAACCACAGCTCGCTGCGCGCGTCCCCGGCCGGCTCCACCGCCGCGTGGTGCCACTGCAGCATCCGCTGGGTGTTGGTGAAGCTGCCGCTCTTCTCGGTGTGCGCGGCGGCGGGCATGAAGAACACCTCGGTGCCGATGTCTTCCGTGCGCAGCTCGCCGCTGTCGATCTCCGGCCCGTCCTTCCAGAACGTCGCGGACTCGATCAGCGAGAAGTCGCGCACCACCAGCCACTTGAGATTGGCCATGCCGAGGCGTTGCAGCTTGCCGTTCGCCGAGCCGACCGCGGGGTTCTCGCCGAGCACGAAGTAGCCCTCGCAGTCCCCGGCGAGCTGCGCCATCACGGTCTCGTAGGTCGAGTGGCTGCCGGTCAGCCGGGGCAGGTAGTCGAAGCAGAAGTCGTTCGCCTCGGTAGCGGCATCGCCCCACCACGCCTTGAGCAGGCTGACCGTGTAGGCGCGCATGTTCGCCCAGAACCCTTTGTCGGTCCCCTCGGCTTCGATGAACGCGTCGAGGTCCTCGTTGGTGTGCGCGTGCGGCATCGGGATGTACCCGGGCAGCAGGTCGAACAGCGTCGGGATGTCGGTGGACCCCTGGATGGACGCGTGCCCGCGCAGCGCGAGGATGCCGCCGCCGGGGCGCCCCATGTTGCCGAGCAGTGTCTGCAGGATCGACGCCGCGCGGATGTACTGCACGCCGACGGTGTGCTGCGTCCAGCCGACGCTGTAGACGAAGGCCGTCGTCCTTTCCCGGCCCGAGTTGGCGGTCACCAGCTCGCAGACCTGGCGGAAGGCCGCCTGCGGCACGCCGCAGGCCTGTTCCACGGCCTCCGGCGTGTACCGGGCGAAGTGCCGCTTCAGGATCTGGAAGACGCACCGGGGATGCTCAAGCGACGGGTCGTTGCGCGGCGTGCCGACGTGCGCGCCGCCGGAGCCGTGCGCCTCGCCGCGCCCAGCCTGTCGCACGGATGACGTCGCGGACCCGTCGCCCGCGCCGTCCCCGTCGCCCGCG
>Ga0265338_10002307_pt1 | contig 28996 bp, 28 predicted proteins | sample 42126metaG_FD_193579 | JGI IMG/M metagenome (GOLD analysis project Ga0265338, IMG submission 193579) | Rhizosphere microbial communities from Carex aquatilis grown in University of Washington, Seatle, WA, United States - 4-21-26 metaG | ecosystem: Host-associated > Plants > Roots > Rhizosphere...
TCCTGCTACGAGCACGTGCGAATATTCGGCAAGGCTGCTTAGTCCGCCAACAAGCTTTTGCAGGAAAAGAGTGGGCGAGGTCGGAAGGTTATCCACCTTTCTCAGCGCCATCCGCGTTCCCAATTGTCGGCCATAGTCATACAGGACCGATGACCCGAACACGGCGACGGCTGCCGCAAGTTTGCACACCACGCAGGTTATTGCGGCAGCCAGAAATGCGGTAAGTGAACCCAGCATCGCCTTGATCGGCAGCTGTGCGGGAGCTGTTCGCGGCAGCATCATAGCGGACGTTCCCACAATCATTGCGAAGCCCAACGGCAATCCGCCCGTCAAAAGCTCCAGGATCATGGTGAGGGCGCCGAAGGCGGCGGCCGCCACCAGCATTGTCCTTGTTGACGGTCCGGTTTCCGCGCGGATGCAGGCGAACAGCAGATAGGCAATGAGCAGCATGTCGCTTGGTGCGTGCCCCAGGGATTGCCCGAATTCTCCGAGACCGAACAGACGCGCGAAACATACAAAGACGATGACAAAGCCGACATAGACTGCCGATCGCCTTTGCGTCAGACGCATCAGCGCTATCGAAAAGCCGCCAAGCAGAAGCAGAGACAACAGGCTTTTGTAGACCGCTCGCATTCCTGCCACGCCGAGGGACGGCAGAAGAAGGCGTGTCAGAACAACCTGGCCATGAAGATATCGATGATAGTAGGTGGTAGAAATAAAGTCCCGGTCGCCCCTTACAAGTTTGTGAAGCGCAAGGCAGGGTGCGTCGTAATCCGGAAAGCTTCCGGTGGAGTCCCGCCTGGCAATCCCAGGAATGAGTGGTGAAATAGAGAGTTCTTGCTGAAGTGCGCTTGGCTGATCGAAGGCCATCCCTAGGATAAGGCAGTCGTTATATTGGTGGCTGCCGATGAGGCTGTTGCCGTGCGCGTAGTTGGCATCGGTCAGATCGGCTTGCGCGAATGCTTCTGTCAAGCGCGCCCGCGCTTCGGGCAGATTGTCATAGAGAGCGAGCTTGTTGGCTCCGAAGAGAAGGAGCATCGCAAATAGCGCGATGCTTACCCCCCAGGCGATTGCCGGCCAGAAATCTGCCGTCCAAAGCCGCCAAACCGCCCGCCAGCCCAGCGCGAATTCCGGCTCGGACGCCAGTGTGCGGTGTTTCATGATCGCTTAGCTCTACGTTCAGACCCAGAGTAGCACCGTGATGTCAGGCGATGGTTAACGGCTCGGTGGGGCATGTACAACAGCCCTGGTTTATCTGGGTAACTATCGTCGTGTCGGCTCACGTTCGCCAAGCGCAGGTACATGGTCCTGCCCTCAGTTGCGCGGCGGCAACTGGTTGAACGGCCGGTGATCAGTGGTGATCGTAAAAGGCGGCTCTTAAAATAATATGAAAGCAGCCGGGGCTGGCTTGGTTGGACTTCCGTTCTACGCCGGTTTTCTTCCCGCTCGCTTTGGAGCGGGAGAAGCGCGCACGCCGCTGTTCGGCTGGCCGGGCTAACAGGAATTGCAGAATAGCTCACATTGGCGCTTCCATCGATGATGAGTGGCGAGATTCCACTGGCTCTCCAATCTACGGACACGCGGTGAAGCTGCTGGGTAGTAGCGTTGTCCGTTGCATATTCTCGCGACCCGAAGATTTGTGACAGAACGAAGAGGTTGCTATCGGTTGGTGCGACCTAGCCCTTTGATGTGATACAATGTGCTGGGCACGCGCTGGAGCTCTGCCGGCATTTGCCGAACAGCACCTTCACCACGTATGGGAATTATCTTTTGATGTTTTCCAAGACGCGCGGGGTCTTCGGCACCAAAACGCGCACCTCAAACGCATAGCTCGTTAAATCCTGCAAGTCAGGCGGCTATTGCCAGAAACCAGACATGACAATCCCCGCACCACTCGGGACAGTCGACGGCACAGAACGGACGGAGAACACAAATGGATATGTGTCCCTGTTCGGGACATCTCTGATGGAGCCGATCGGGCAGATTAACCAAAAGGTTCAAATACTTGGGTAAGTCCGGACGGACACTGCTTTAGTGAGGGAATGCCAGGGCTCAGACGGTTCGAGGACTATATGCGGCCGACATTGCTGTGTGTGTTTGCATTGCTGCTGACGGCACCAGGGTGCGCTGCTCTGCCCCGCCTTTCCGATAGCGAGCAGGAAGCGCTCGCGCGCAGCGAGAACGCCTCCCAGGCGCCTGCGGACTTGATCTATGGCCAGGGCGCTGCCGCCAGGGGCGACTGGGATACCGCCCTGGCGTTCTTCCAGCGCTCCTACCGGGAAAAGCCCAGCCTGCTGAATGAATTCAACCTGGCCACGGCCTATCAGCGGACTGGCCGCGGTGACCTGGCCGTGCCTCTTTATCTGGACTTGGTGGATCGGGGCCAGCAGACCGAGGTGACCCCGATCGAGAACAGGAACGGTTCGTTCGATCAGAAGGCGCCGGCAAGTGACATCGCCGATGAAGCCCGCGAACGCCTGATCAGGATGCACGCCAGCAGCTTGCTGGCCAACCGGCCCGCAGCGGCGCCTTGAGCAGAGCCTAGCGCGTCCCCGCGCAGGGGAAGGCCGATACCAGCGCTTCGGCAACCACCGATGCCGCACCCTGGCCCATCGTTTCAGGATGCTCATCCATGAACTTGGTCGTGATCAGGCGGGCTACCGGCTCGGTGACGCCCGATTTCACGCAAGGCGTAAACCCGGCCTGTGAGCTGACGGACGAATAATAGAAGCCCTGCTCATAGCCGATGATATAGGCCGAGCATATTTTCGAGTTGCTGTCCTGACAGGCCGCCTTGAGATCCTTGGCGGTGAAGATTTGATCTGCACTTTCGGCATGACCTGCCGAGATCGGTATCATCGCCAGCGCTAGCGTGATCAGGGCGGGGACAACCGGTCTGGGGTACCGCATGAAGCTGCCTCCTCGAAAGCCAAGTCAGTTAAAAGCTCTTCCCGTTTCTATCCGGTTAACTTTTGCCGTTCAGGCAATCCATTGAAATAACGGGATTTCCCCGCCAGGGACGCTTTACACAAATCTGCCCGCCCGCAGAAGGGAGGGGAGAAAGCTCTGTTGATTGTTTATCTGCCAGCCAGGCCCGAAAGGGAAGAGAGCTTTGCAATCTCCAGGGCGATTGCGAGCCGCCCCGCGGGGTTGGCAATTCGCCTGGGGAGCATCTGGATTTCATGCTGCTGGATCCAGTTAAGCCAGCCTGCCCGCACAGCCTCGAGCGCTTCTTCGCGAACGCCTGTGCTGATGTCATTCCAATGTTCGAGCACGAACCGCGTGCGGGGCACGAATATCTGCGGGTCCAGCGGCGCAACCAGATAGGATTTTTCCAGCAGGCTTGAGATTCTGACGTTTGGCTGACGCTCGGCACTCGCAATCACGGCAAGCCGCAGCCAGCCATCGGCGCGCGCTGGCGACAAGTCCACTTCGCGCGTTGTCAGCTCTTTTATTCTGCTGATGTCCGAACCGCGGCCATCGCTATTGTTCATGATCTCCTGCGCCTGATAGCCATATACGGCAGACAAAGGCAGCAGGCGCGGGGTCAGTCCAAAAGGACTGACGATTTCCCAACAGGAAAACAGGCAGAGGGCGGAAACGAAAACAGTGAAGGCCGAAGCTGACGCCAGTTTCGCCATCTTTTGGACGCTTGGCTGAGCCGGACCCTCATCAAGGGCCACTGCGGCGTGCGAGCCATGACTCTGTGACATGGAGATGGAATATCCGGCGCCGAGGATCATGGACCAGAAAATCGCGATGGCCGGCACTTCCAGTGAGAAATCGCTCCAGCCATGAATGAGGAATACCAGGGCGACGGCGACGCAGCCGCGGATCCAGGTTGTCATGCGCCGGCGGACGCGAACACCCCAGGCGGTGCGACCAATGATGAATCCGATGCAGAGAAACATCGGAATCGTGCCGGCGATGCCGGCCTGCTCCAGCCATTGCAGGTACACGTTATGAGCGGCGCGAATATTCCAGAGCACGGGAAAATTCAGCGCGGTCTGTAGAAGCTTGTTGACCTCGTCAAAGGAGCCGATCCCGTAGCCAAACCACGGTGAGGCCATGAAGGCGTCCCAATGCACGCCATATATCGATTGCCGCTGATCTATCCAGTCCTTGAACGAGGCCGCATAGCGATCCAGCAACAGATCGCCGCTCCAGGCAAGAATTACGACGCCGACGGCGATTGCGAGCCCATAATACAAATTGCGCTTCTTGATGCCGTGCCAGTCGCGAGAAAACATCTCCCAGATGAGCAGTATTACGCAGCTGATGAGCGCTGCCGTGCTGGCGCCCCGGGAGACGGTCAGGATCAGACATGTGCCCAGAAGTGCAGTCGCGATGATGGGCACGGTCAGCTTTGCCAGCCAGGCGCCGCGTTCGGCCGAAGCATGGCGGCTGGTTTCGAACACCAGGCACAGCGCCAGAATGAAACTGGCGGCAAACAATGTTCCGGCGGTGTTGGCGCTTTGCAGCGAGCCGGAAAGTCGGTCGCCCTGGAAAGCGCCATAGACGCCGAATTTCAGGGCGGGAATTGCATGGGCGAGGAGCGCCCAGACCCCATAACCGCTCATGGCGGCGACGATCACCTTGAAAAAATAGCGCGCCCGGCTGTCCGAGCTGGCGATCAGCCAGCCAAGCATGAAGGTAGAGGCCAGGCCAAAGAGTTTGAGAAGACCGACGAAAATCACCGACCTGTCAATGGCAATCGCCGGGGCGGCGTCGACATAGCTCCAAATGGGATGCGAGCCGTTGGGTCCGAAAGGCGTAGCTGCCCAGGCGATCGCCAGGCATGCCAGCGCGAACAATGCGCCAGGTACGGCCAAAGAATTGAAACGCTTGACGAGAACAGATTTCGCCCACTCCTGTGTCAACAGGAGCAAGGCAAGCAGAAGAGCCAGCAAACCCGAAAAGAACAGCGCGAAATCGTTGCGATCCGCGCCAAAAGACAGAAGCGCCGCGAGAATGAGGACGGTGCTGGCTATGACCGCGGCCTGTTCCTGCCGTGGCAGCTGCGGTGCCCAACGGTCAGCGTTGGCAGGCGCTGCCGGCCAAAGTTGGCCAATCATGACGTGTAGTATTTCTCGTATGACCCGTAGTAATAGGCCGGATCGCCGTATCCGAACTTGGATTGCTGGCGCTGGTTGACCCGGGTGAGCGTGATGCCCGCGACATAGGCGTCAGCGGCCTGCAGGATCTTCAACGAAGATTCGACGGCTTTACGGGGGGTTGAGCGCCATTTGACGAGCATCACGACGGCATCGGCCCGGTGCACGATCGCCCTTGCGTCCGCCACCGCCAGGACCGGCGGCGCATCCAGAATGATGAGGTCGTAGGTCTTGCTCAGCTCGGTCAGAAGCTGTTCCATGGCCGGCGAGCTGAACAGATCGCGCGGCGTATAGGGCGAGCGACCGAGAGGCAGGATGACCGCGCCCGTGTCGGCGTCAGGCAACACCACATCTTCGACTTTGCGCTTGCCGGAAAGGACTTCGATGAGACCTTCTTCATGGTCTTCCGGAACGAAGGAGTTGAAACCGCGGCGGCGCAGGTCGCAGTCAATGACGATCGTCTTGTCGCCCGACAGGGCTGAAATGCGGGCCAGGCAGAAAGAGCTGGTCGTCTTGCCTTCATCGGACAGCGAGGAGGTGATGGCCACCAGCTTGACCGCCCTTCCCGTCCGGCACAGCAGGAGCGAGGAGCGCAATGTCCGGAACGTCTCGGCGAAGCCGGACAGCGGCTTCTGCACGATATAATCATAGGGCTCGGGCAAGTCCGCTCCCTGTTCTTCGTCCACCACGGAATCCAGCGCGGGGATGCTGCCAAGCGCAGGAAGGCCGAAATCATGCTCGATATCATCCGCGGTGGTCAGCCCGCTGTCGAAGATCTCGGCCAGGATGATGGCGGCCAGAGCGCCAACCAAAGCAACAATCACCCCGAAAGAAAGATCGAGGGCGATCTTGGGCTCGCTTGGGCTCGTGGGAATGGACGCGGGCGAGATCACGCGCGCGTCAGACTGCTCCATGCCCTGCTGCGCCGTCGTCTGCTTGAAGCGGTCAAGAAACGAGGTGTAGAGCGCGTTCGCCGCGTCCGCATTGCGCTGGAGTTCGTTGAGCTTGACGCCCGCCTGGTTGTTGCCCGCCAGGGTGTTGCGGGTCTGGTTGACGCTGCCGGCTACTGAACCCGCGTGCTGACGAGCGACCTGGGCCTGCGCCTCCAGGTTCGAAATGACGCGTGTGACTTCGGCATGGATCTGCGTGTCGATGTCTGCCAGCTGGCGCTTGGCCTTCAGCAAGTCCGGATGTCTGTCGCCGTAACGGCCCGACATGTCCGCGACCTGTTGGCTTGCTACAGCGCGTTGCGCTCTTAGCCCTTGCACGACGGGAGAATTCAATGCCTCGCCCACGTCCTCGCCCGTGCTGCCCCGTGCCAGCTGCGACTTGGCGGTCGCCAAGCGCGCTTCAGCTTCGGCCTGTTGCGCGCGAGCCAAAGCCAGTTGCTGGTCAAGTGTGGAAACTTCCTGCTCGGTCAGCGTGAAGCCTTGGGAGCTGAGCAGATTGTGGCTTGCCTTGTAAGCTTGAACAGCGGCTTCGGCGTCGTTGACTTGCCTGCGGATCGAACCCAACCGCGCGTTCAACCATTCCGTTGCCCGCTGCGTGGCCTGGTACTTGGCGGCGATCTGGTCGGTGATGTAGGCGTTGGCGAAAAGGTTGGCGAATTTCGTGGCGTCTTCCGCGTTTGGAGACGTATAGGAAACGTCGATCAGGAAGGTGTCCCCGGCCCGCGCGACGTTCAAGCCGCCGAGAAGCCTGTCGACCACTTTCTGGCGCTGAAGCGGATCATTGGGAGACAGCTTCTTGGGTTCGGGCGACATCCATCCGAAAAGCGTCTTGAGGAGGCCCTGGCGGCTTTTTGTACCGTTCCAATCCGGATCGTTGAAAAGATTGGCTTCTGACGCGACGTTTTCGGCGATGGACCGCGAGCGCAGGACTTCGGTTTCCGTGTCAACGGCACTCGATTCATCGGGGAGGTTGGACGTGACCGACTGATCGGCGGCAACGATCTGCTGCTTGCGCTGATCGATCAGCACGCGCGACATCGCGGTATACCGCGGTACCTGCTGGAACGTAATAAGGGCAGCCGCAGCAAAGATCAGTGCCGCAACGGCGACAAACAGCTTCAGCCGGCGCCTGAAAATGGAGACAAGGCGATGGACGTCGATCGACGTTCCAATGTTCTCGCCATGCACCGCTGCTTCGGAAATAGGCTGTACTGGGACTTTCAATGCTTTTCCTTCGTACAACTATCTTTGCAGCACGAGATTTAGCATCACCCTGTTTATGTCGAAGTTAATGAAGCGGTTGGCGCCGTTCGAAACTTGACTATCGTGGTTAAAATTCAGCCCCAAGCCGACTTCCCGGGTGAACAGATATTTCGCGCCAACGCCGGCGCCCCATCTGTCGTCGGTCCGGTCCAGCCCCTGATAGGAATCATGATTATAGGAAAATATTCCACTCAGGATAACGTTATAGCGAAGCTCATGATCGACCTCGAGCACTCCGCCGCTGTCGACATAGCCCGCTGAAGTCTGGATCGCGGAGTCCTGGACAAACCGGTTGACCTTCAATGTCACCGTGGTGAGCTCGGTGGGGAACCACTGAACGGTGCCGTGTATGGCAAAGCCATCCAGGTTCTGGTTCACGACATGCGGGAAATCCTGCTGGAAATAGCCGATGCCCACCTCGCCGGTCAGAAGGCTGGAGATCTGGAAATTGACGCCGCCTAGGATCTCGGACCCATGGGAGTTGTAGTTGAAGGGAACAAGGGGTGGCTGCTCCGAATAGTTGTGCTGGTTGATGTTGCCGGACACGAACACGGCCGTGTCGGGGGATAATGCATAGTCTGCCCGCAGCGTCTCGCCATAGTCCTGCACATTGCGATAATGCTCGTCGACAAAGACAGTGCTGCCCGGAGCGATAATGAGCCCGTTGCCCGAAACAGCCTGCCCATCGAGATAGTTGTAACTATCCCAGGTTCCGCTCAGAGAGATCTGTAAACGGTTGAACTGGTGCGATCCGGATGCTTGCGCCTGCCAGACACCGTACTGGACCGGGTTGACGGTGTTGCGCAGCGCCGTCTCAGCTTCGCGCGGTTCGGTTTCCAGGTCGTAAGAGGCGCCGCCCGTGATTTTCGTGTCAGCCAGAACATCCAGCCTGCCATTCAGTCCCGCGCCATAATCGTCGGTATTCTCGCTGCCCTTATCGAAATACCGGTCGATGCTGGCATGGGTGAAAAAGTCCAGCTCATTCTGTGACCATTGGGACTTGAGCCCGATGGACGGCTGCAGTTGCACAAAGCCGGCTCCCTGGGCGCCGGTCTGTGACGCGAAAATATTGTCGTTGTAGCCGGTCACAACGTTCAGCTTCGGGTACATGAGAAAGGTACTGACGGGCACCCCGAGCGCGTCATATTCCGGCCGCGGGCGATCCAGTACGCCCAAATCGCGGTCACGCGCGAAATCGTTCTGCGCCTGTCCAAAAGCCGCGGTGGCGGCCCCCAAACATAGTGAACACAGAAGTGCTGTTCTAGTAGCTCGTCTCATAGGCGTAGTGCCCCCGCGCCCAACGCCTCGCGGCTTGGCTTTGCTCAGTTGGTGTTATAGCCAGAACTTCCGCCGCCGCCAGGACCCGTGTCGGTCACTATGGAAGAGATGTTCGTTGTCGGACCCGGGTCGCTATTGGAACCCCCGTTTGACCCGCCGTTATTGGAACTGCTTCCGCCGCCGCCGTTCGACCCGCCGCTATTGCCGTCGTTCCCGCCGAAGCCAATGATGCGTCCACTGCCGCGGTGACCCGAGCCACCATCGTTATCCTGGAATGGCGGGTTCCCCGAAATTCCGAGGGCGGCGGGGCTATCATTCTGATCCACCAGCGCGAGGACGACTTTCTCCAGCGATGCCAGCGCTTCCCGCGCCTCCGCCGAAAGCGGCTGACGCAGATTTTCGCACGACACCGGGACCGGCGTGGTGGCGAAACGGGTCGCAGTTGTGGGGCAGAGCGAAAACGCCTGCAGGGCCGACAGGACGACCCGCGGATAATCCCCCGAGGCCATCACGGCATCTTGCAAGGCCGACTGGATCGCCGCTTCTCTGGCGGCCGATGACATCCTGGAAGACGCATTTTCAGCGCCCTGGATCACGGCGGCCAAACGCAAGGCCAACCTGTCCGCCTGGGGCTGGTAGGTGATCAGCTGATTTCCAGGAATATTATCCTGCGGAGCTGCCTGTGCCAGCGTCGCGCCGCAGACCATCATCGAAGCGGCAATAATAGTGCGTGTTTTCACAGTTACCCCCCCGCTTTACGCGGATTTTTAAAAGTTACACCCAAGTATGCTGCCATGCAACCTAAAACCACCTTTCGTCGATCCGGATGGTATCGCCGGGGAACACCGGGGTGGTATCGCTCAACTTTTCCTTGTGCTCTGCCGCTTCGCCAGGATGGCGGATAAATACTGTGTCGTTCTGGGCCCGGTAAGTGAAGCCGCCCGCGGTCGCCACCGCGTTCATCACGGTCATGCCATTCAGGCAGGGATACTGACCGGGGATCTTGACCTCTCCCAGAATGAAGAAGGGCCGCGCCGAGACAACTTCCGCGGTGATCTTTGGATCCTTCAGATAACCGCCGTCGCGATAGGCGGCAACGAGTTCATCCTGGAATTGCTTCACCGTCTTGTTCGAGGCGTTCACATTGCCAACCAGCGGCAACGAGATTTTTCCGTCGGAGGATATGGCGTATTCGCCGGTCAGACCGGCCTCGCCATAGACGCTGATCTTGACCTTGTCGTTCGGCCCTAGAATGTAATTCTCCATCGAGAATGCACCAGCCGAAGTGTCCATGGCGGGCGCCGGCGCGCTGGTGGACAGGGCTGCGCTTTGCGTCTGCGCTGCTTGCGCTTCAGCTGCGCGTCCCATCAAAAGGAGCGAGCAGAACGCCAGCGCCAATCCCTTGGGAAAACGCGATCTCATTTCTCCTCCTACAGCAAGGCCTCGATTAAAGCATGGAAGCGATGGGGGTAAAATGCCCCGAATTGTATTTACCTTAACTGGACTGGATGACCTTCTGGTTTTCTTTCCATAAGCGCACCGCGGTCAGGACGCCGGTCGCATAGGCCCCGGTATCAATTCCTATCCGGCCATCTCCGAGAAAAGGCCGCTCCGCCGGCGTGTGGCCGTGAACGATGACGTAGTCCATCGCCTCGTCCACCTCCAGGAAGTCCCTTCGAATCCAGAGTAAGTCCTGTTCGACCTGCTTTTCTATTGGAACACCCCAGCGGACGCCGGCATGAACGAAAAGATAGTCGTCTTGCTGCAGATATAGCGCGAGCTCGCGAAAGAACCTCAAATGATCGGGCCCCATCGCGTCATGCAGAGCTGAGCGAGCTTTTTCAAAGTCTTCCGCAGGACTGCGGGCATTGGGGGGCTGGATCTGATAGGAGGACAGGGTGTTGGCGCCGCCATGATTTATCCATGTGCGCCCGAACTCGGCGTCCTGGAGAAACAGCAGTAGCGCCTCTTCGTGATTGCCTTTCAGGGCCTTCACCTCCAGGCCGGGGTTCGCGCGCAGCCGGATGATATGATCAACAACCGCGCGGGAAGCGGGGCCGCGGTCAATATAATCGCCCAGGAAGACGAGCAACGGCCGTTCGCCGCTCAGGGAGTCCGCGGCAATGTCCGCCCTAATCAGATCAATGAGCGGCTCCAGCAAATCCAACCGTCCGTGGATATCGCCAATCGCATAAGTGGGCCGGCTGCACTGAGGCGGCGCCGACCTTCTTTTTGCCTTTTGTGATGAAAATAGTCGCTTCAGCATGACTCACTCGGCGAGACGGACTAACAACGCCGCTCTTAGAAAGCTCCTTAGAATTGCCGCATCAACAACAAATGAGAGCCTCCCTGGCCGCCCAACAAGGCGACAGGTTGCTCCAGCTGTCTCCTACAGTGGACAATTTCTCCTAAAAGTCCCTAAGCGTTAAGTTTGCACAGGCAACATACGACGCGAAGACTGGCCGCGATCTGGAGCGGGAACCAGGCCGGCAGGTCACCGGGTCCGACGCACTAAAATACATGCGATACAGATACTTATGGGATATCCGATACTGGGGCTCCGCGTTCAGGACTGGCGGATTCACCGGTCAATTTCCTCGACACCAAAAGCTCCAACCCATTTCCGCTCCGGCCGGTCCAGCGCGGGTCCGGCGGCCGCAGAATCTATCGCTTGTCGCCGGTTATGAGCGCTTCGCCTCTGCTTGTCAGAACCCAGAGATCATTGTCGAGATGCACCAGCCCCCGGCTATAGAGCTTGGTGTGCATGGACGCTGGAACCGGCCGATGGTTCTGGATGTCGAGCAGGGCCGTGATTTCCGTCGCGCTGAGTTCGTCCGCGCGCGCCTGCGTCGCCATCTTCGGCGGTGAAATTGCAGACGGCGGCGCGACTGCAGGCTTCTGTGCTGTGACAGCCGGAGGCTTCTGTTTGGCGGCGGCTTCTACCGCGACACCGGAATCTGCCATGACCTTCGCGCAAGAACCCTGGGCAGAATGAACGGATGGCTTTTCGTCGCGCGCAGCTGCTTCTGCCCATGTGTAGGAGAATTGCCCGGTATCGGCGACCCAGAGGCGATTGGGCCAAGGTGCATTGACCGCCCGGAATATGATGTTGCTGGGAAGGATTTTTGAAATTTTTTCCTGAGTCTCGCAGTTGTTCTGACAGAAGGTGTTGTGATCCAGATCTACGTGAAGCGTCATCGCGAAAGGCGATGGATTTTTTTCCGCGTTGCCATCATCCAACGAAGAACTGATTCCTTCACATTTCAGATCGTAGCTGACTTGCGCGGCCGATGCGGCCGCCGCGGACGACAGCAGAAAAAAGCTCGCAATTCCGATCGAAATTATTTTCACGGCCCGCATCCCAGAGGACAATTACGTTAGCGATTAACTAATAATTTGGGAAGTAGTGCTGCGCTGATTCGTGTGAAACCATGTGCCCGTTAACCATATTGTCATCTATGCGTGGCGCAACAGTTCGCGTCGGCGCATCGCATTTGCGTGGAAACAGCGCGTTAACGCCGGGTTGATTCATTTTGCGGAAAGTGGCGTGGCGCAACGGCTTACAGGTTCAAGCGGTCATGTCTCATTCCGATCCGATCGACGAGCAGTATCGCCGGCTGTTCGAAAAATGGGGCGCCGCAAAAGTTCGCAGGATGGCGCAATCCGGCCATTATGACGCGGAACTGCGCCGGCCGATGCTCGCCTGGATCGCGGAAAAGAACACCAGGCTCGCCCGGATGCGGCAGATGGTGTTGATCATCAGCCTGATCTTGTTTTTTGTCGGGCTGTTTCTGGTTCTTCTGGAGGGTGTCAGCATCGGCGGAAGTTAGCCCGATCCGACACGAGCGATTGCCAGAATCCAGGTTCGCGGATCAGCAACCGGCCGAGTGCTTAAGCAGCGGTCCGTCCGAACTGCGCGATGTCCTGTGCGGTCACGACCGGCCGATCAACGCCGCCGGAAAACTGCGCAGAGGCGATGCGATTTATAACTTCGCTTTTGGTCAGATAGGCATTCAGCAGGGCCTGCGCGGAGCCATCGAGCGGATGCATGATCAGCAGCTCAAGAGCTTCCCGAGTTACGCGGCAAGGAACATAGCGATCCCGCTCTTGGGGTTCCCGGCAGCAACCGACAAATTTGACGCCATCAAAGCCACGCTCAATTGTAGAGTGGCCTTCGAAGATCAGCTTCATAATCGATCACCCGTCCGACAGGTGGATTTTCTCCAACCTGCTGCGAGAGTCGAGAGACCCATTCTCATGTTCGCGAAAACTTCGTAGCTGATGCAGGACTGCATCAGCCTCTCTTTTTGGCAGCAACCCAGCAAAACAGGGCACGCACGCCTAAAGCTTGCTTGGAGAAGATAAGACGACGCTAGCTGTAGAACCGTCCCCTTTCCGGGGAAAGCACCTGTCACATCTCGGTTTTTTCGGCGCGGCGGGAACAGAAAGCAGCACTCCGACCCGTTGTCGTAGAACGGTCAGCGAACCATTCTCACCAAGCGCTACATGATGTTGCAGAGTATAAGGGCTCTCGCTATTACTGGACGGAACATGAGGATGTCACATTGAATCACCCCGCGCGCCTTCTGATTTCCGGTTTGGGGATACTGCTGATCGTTGTGGCGGTGGGCGCCCCCCATGGCTCTCTCAGCCTGGTCGAACTTGGCGCCGGCGCTGCTTTGATCTGTTTTGGCCTTTGGCTGATCGGCCCCGCCCGGAAGAAAGGCGTTGCTCTCAAGGATCTGCCGTGGATCAAGACAACAACAAAAAGCAACGGGTCCGATTCCCATAGCGGCACCTGAGATCCCGCCCCTGGGAACCCGTGCGCGAGGGTTCAGATCAATCCCGGCCGGATAGGGCTCGCTGAAGAGACAGGCGCAGGATCCTGAAATCCAGTTTCAAGCTCTGATTTTGGGCGTACCAAATATCGAGCTGGATCTGTCTGCGAATATCCATGGGATGGCCCTGTTCATAGAGCTGGGTCCATCCAAAAAGGCCCGGCTTGACCTGCTCGCGATGGATGTAACCGGGGATCCGCGCGGCGTAATATTGATGGCTTTCGCTAGAGAGCGGCCGCGGACCCACCAGCGAAAGATCACCGCGCAGGAGGTTGAGCAGCTCTGGCAGGCGGTCAAGATTTGAGATCGCCAGAAGCCGGCCGACCATATTTTTGCGCGCCCCGGCAGGCTGTTCGGCGGCGGTTGTTTCATTGCCGGTACGGAAGGTCAGCAAACAAAATGGACGTCCATATTGACCGACGCACACCTGACGGACAAAGGGCCAGGCTCCAAAGTCCGCCCAGGCGCAAAGCGTGCAGATCAACAGCAACGGTGAAACGAATATGATCGCGAGCAGCGCGGCCAGGATGTCGATACCGCGCTTTATCGTGTCGTGGCGAACCGGGCCGTAGGGCTGCTGCTGAACCGCAACTGCTCTCGGGTTGCGCGATCCTTCGCTTGGGCTGGACAGGTTAGGTTTGTGCACGGTCGGGACCGCATTGAGCCTTTGCCGAGCCAATGCAGAAACCGGACCGTTGCCAAACCGGAATTATAGGGTCGCTGTAGCTTGGTTTGTTTCAAGTCGGGACAAAATTGGCTCGGATTGGCCTTGTTGCAACGCCGGCAGTGGCCGTCCGGCACATCAGTCGGCTGCGCTTCTCATCACTGCAAAGAAAGCGATTGCAAGCAGCATCGCCGCAACAAGCGTGGTGAGCGCAACAGCAATCACGACGCGCTGGCGACGGCGGCGAGAATTACGAGATTGTCCCTTTGCCACGTCCGCACCGCTCAGCATGAGCGCTTAGTGTGCCCGCGGAAATGCGTGCACACTGCATTCCGCTTAGGTGGTAACCATGTTGCAAGTCAATTCGGGTTGCCCAGGCGGTCAATCCTGGAACAGGCAATACACATAACATATTGCTGCGTCGTGGAATTTCACGCGGGTTCTCCGCCCCCTTCGCAATTGCTGCAGCGCCGCAATTCCATTGGGTTGTCCCAAATGTCCTGTGTATAGTAACCTTACGCCGGTAGCCTTAAGTGAGGCCGTTATGGGTTGGTTTTTTCAAGACCCGTCGCACTGGCATTTCTTCTCGCCGAAGCCATGGCAGGATCTGCGTAGTGTCAGTGGAGAAAGAATCGTCGGCCGTGCAGTTCGCCGCATGGTGAATGGGCACTGGGAATATATGAATCTGGATGAAGACAAGCTGCTGGATCAGCGTCTTCTCCAGAAAGAGGTCGCGGCGCGGTGAATAGCCTGCGGATCGCTGCTGCTTCGATTGTGGTCGCGGCAGTTCGAGTCTTGCTCTCAGACAAGGGTCGTAGCCGCATCGCGTGACTTGCGCCCCGGCGCCAGACCGTTGGCCCGGATAGGTAACCTCCCCCCTCGAATTTGCTCAGATCAGGTTTTGATCTCTGGCGCGGTTGTCCCTGAGGGCGGTCCGCTTTGGTGTGGCTTTCATCCGATATTGACTGGCACGAACCTTGTATCGCGACGGTTACCGCAAAATTTGCCGGCGTGTCTTTTTCCTTTAGAGTTAAAAATGGGATTTATTAAGCGCCGCCGCGCCGTCGGGGCCGTGAAGGGGAACAGTCTGGACTTTTCTGCCATAAGGCAGCTGGTGATCAGGGTTGCCGGCTTTTCCATCCTGTCGGCGATGGGCCTGACCATCGATATCGCGATTTTCAGCCTGCTGGTGCACTTCGGCCTGCGCCCGGGCTACGCCAACCTGGTCTCGGCGGGGCTCGCCGTCACCTTCGTGTATTTTTCTTCCGCCAAGAAGGTCTTTCAGTATCACGGAAGATTTCTGCTTCCACTCTTTCTGATTTATCTCCTTTACCAGGTAGCCGCGGTCCTGGCCGCATCATTTGCCGTGGACCGCCTCGCGATCGCAGGATTTAAACCGATTATCGCCAAACTCCTCATTCTCCCTGTGACGTTCACCGCCAACTATATTTCAATGAGCTTTCTTCTGAGAGCGAGGCACTGACGCGTGCAGCTGGAACATACAGGCTTGACTTCAGCGCCCGCGCGGTCTGCCGATGCGCGGAAAATTCTTCTTTTTGTTCCCATGTACAATTGCGCGCGCCAGATTCCCCGGGTTTTGGCGCAACTGACGCCCGACGTCACTAGCCTGTTGTCTGAAGTCATTGTCGTGGACAATCGTAGCCGGGATGACGGGATTGCAGCCGTCAGAGCCGCCCTGGTCAGGGATTGGCCCATACCGGTGCGTCTTTTACAAAACGACAAAAACTACGGCCTGGGGGGGTCGCACAAAGTCGCCTTCAACTACGCGGTCGCCAATGGATTTGACTACTGTATCGTGCTCCATGGCGATGACCAGGGTAGCATCGCCGATCTTGCTCCTCTCATCCGGGCGGGCGTGCACAAGACCTGCGATTGCCTGCTGGGCGCCCGTTTCATGCGTGGCTCGACCCTGCAGGGCTATTCGTTCCTGAGGACGTTCGGGAACAGGCTGTTCAATGGTCTTTATTCGCTCGCGGCAGGGAAAATTATTTACGATTTGGGCTCGGGCCTTAACATGTATTCGGTAAAGGCGTTGCGTGGCCGGCGGTATCTTAAGCACGGTAATGATCTGACTTTTAACTACTACATGATACTGGATTCCATCAACAGCGGTTCGTCCATTCGGTTCTTTCCGATCGTCTGGCGCGAAGACGACCAGGTCTCGAATGTCAAGCTGGTGCGGCAGGCCGCGCGGGTTCTCAGAATTGCATTGAGTTTCGCTTTTATGAGAGGGCGTTTTTTGGACAACGACCATAGTGGCGATCCGACGAACGCCTATCCGGCAACAGTGATCGTCGAAGCCAAGCCTGCGGGATCGTCATGATGATGACCCGCCCGCTTCTGCGGCAGCCTTCGCTGGTCAATATCGGGTTGTGGCTGATTGGCGCCGCAGCGCTGGCGTATCTTTCATTGCAGGTTTTGTCGGCCTGGCGCGGCGGGATGTTCGCTGAAGCGGCGCGGACCATTCCGGCGCAAACGATTGCCCTTGCCGCCCTGGTGTATATGACCGGCCATCTGCTTCGCAGCATGAGGCTTGCGCTCCTCATTGGCGGGTGGAGCGTCGGATTGCGCCTAATTGTCAGTTTTCATTTTGTGACCGCCGGCGTCAGCCTGGCCATGCCGCTCAAGCTGGGCGAGTTCTTCCGGATCGCGACACTGTCGCGGGTGGCCGGAAGCGTCACGCGTGCTATCGAAATCGTCTGGTGGGAACGGTTGCTGGATGTGGTCGCGCTGATCATCATCATGATGATTGCTCTGCGCGATGTGACGGGCAGCCAGTGGCAGGACTTCGGCGGCATAGTCGCCGTGTCTGTCGCTTTTGTCGCCATTTCAGTTCTGGCGTTCTTTGTGCTGCCGGACAATCTGAGGCGCACCTCCGTCCTGATCATACGCCGTTATCGCGGCGCCCATACCGTTCCGGTTCTGCGAGCGCTGGAGCGGGTCCGGTCCGCAATCATCGAAGCGCCCCGCATGGTGCGGACCAAGATGGGATCGTTGGCCGCTTTGACCATTCTGATTTGGGCCTGCGAAATTGGCACCTTCGCCATAATCCTGCGTGCGATGGGCCAGGTCATTACCAGTGCACCCGATGCGCTGTTGAAGCTTTTGTCTTTCCTGGCCCGCGGACAGACCCTTGCCGATGCTCTGCAGAGCCATCGGTTTTTCGATGCGGGCTTCTTGCCATACCTAGCCGCTACCCAGGTGCCATTGACATTCGCGGCCATCCCCGCGGCCATCCTTTTCACCCTGTACTGGAGACGACGCTGATGTTTCCGCAGGTGATTGCCGCCGAAGCGGGCCGGACTGCCCATATGGGCGGCTCGAGGGAAGAGATGCCATGGTGCAGATAATCTATGACGACACGATAGCGGTTCCTGAAGAGATCAAAGCCCTTGTCGGCATAAGTCACTTCAGCAGCATTGTGTATCGCCACAGGTCTTTGCTGGAATCGATGCGCGGTCTGACCGAAGCATTGAACTGGCCGGTGCCGATCCGTCTTTCGACCGAAGCAGACATCGCTGAATTGGCCGATCAGATCCGGGTCGAGGATGACAAGGAGCTGTACCTTGTCGCCTTGTCGAATCTCGTGCCCCGGTGCCCAGAGGACGAGGTCCTTTTGTTTCTGCAGCAGATCCAGTATTCGCCCGCGCCTCTCTATATGTTTCTGGAGGACGCAAGAGGTCGCCGCGGTTGGGCGCTGATGCGCGCTCCTCTGCTGAAGGGCTATCTGCGCAAACGTCTGGACAATGACGTCGATGCTTTCTTCGCGGAGCAGGGAGACCGAATTGTTCACGTCCATGGCCGGCTGCCGTTGATCGATCTGAGAGATGAGCCGGTGCTGCAGGAATTTCTCTCCGGTCAGTTCGATGCGCGCCATTTCAATTCGGTGGAGCGCGACCGCTATACGGTCATCAAGCGTTCTCAGAACCGCGAAAAACTGAAGGAGGAATTCGACTTCTATTATCTCGTTCCGCCGGTGATGCAGACCTTTCTGGTCCAGCCCTTTGATTTTCAAGACGATGGAAAGTGGGCGAGCTATCGCATGGAACGGGTCGGCGCACCCGACATGGCAACGCAATGGATAAACGGCGCCATCCAGCCTCATGAGCTGGAGCGTTTCCTGTCACATCTGTTTTATTTCATTGATATCCGGCCGCGTCGGCCAGCAAACAAGGCCGAAAGCGCCGCCGCTCACAAATTCCTCTTCGAGGAAAAGGTGAAAAGCCGCATTGCCGCCCTGATGGCGCATCCGGACTATCCGCAACTCGCTCCCCTCCTCCAGTCCGCCTGCGGGGGCATCGATCGGTTGGTGGAGCGGTATTTTCAGCTCCTCGAGGAAAACAAGCGCCACGCCCATGTTGACCATCTGGTCATGGGGCATGGCGATCCGTGCTTCTCCAATATTTTCTATTCAAAGGCCAGCCAGTATCTGAAGCTGATCGATCCGCGCGGCGCCAAGAGCGAGGCCGAGCTTTTCACGCACCCGCTTTACGACGTGGCGAAGATTTCGCATTCCGTTCAGGGTGGGTATGACTTCATAAACAACGGCAAGTTCGATATCACCGTCGATGGAGGGTTGCACGCCCGATTGAAGATCGACAGTCCCCCTCTTGGCTGGGCCGCGGACATGTTCCAGCGGCAGCTGGAGAAATCCGGGTTCGATTCCAGGCTCACGCGTCTGTACGAAGCCTCACTCTTCATCAGCATGTTGCCATTGCACATGGATCGGCCGCGCAAGGTTCTGGCCTTTGCGATCAAAGCGGCTGATATCCTGGCCAGCTTATCAATCAAGGATGCCACGGCATGATTCGCCGCGAACGTTGCATAGTGATGGACGTGGACGGCACCCTTTGCCTCAAGAAAAGGCCCGACCAGTCCTATGACGAGGTCGCCCCCAATGCGCCGGTGGTGGAAAGGTTGCGGGAATACCGCCAGAGCGGCTTTTACGTGATCCTCGCGACTTCGCGAAACATGAACAGCTATGAGGGGAATATCGGCCTGATCACGGCCAATACCGCCAAGATCCTGATGGCGTGGCTCGACCGGCATGACATCCCCTATGACGAGCTGCATGTCGGAAAGCCATGGGCCGGCAGAGACGGCTTCTATGTCGACGACAAAGCCGTCCGGCCGGATGAATTTACGCGCCTGAGCTACGAAGAGATCCTGGCAATTGTGGGCAAGGATTGACGGGCCGGAAATGACCACTGCGATCATAACAATGGCGGGGTTCGGGCGCCGGTTTCTGGATGCCGGATACAAGGTTCCCAAATATCGTATCATCGTGCATGAGCGGTCGCTGTTTTCCTGGGCGATGCTAAGCCTGGCGCAGTTCATCGAGGCAGGAACGGACTTTGTGTTCGTTGCGCGAGCAGCCGACGAGGCCGAGACATTCATTCGGGAACAAGCGGCGGCCCTTAACATCCGCTCGACAAACGTGGTGCAGCTGGATGCGCCAACCGACGGCCAGGCAACCACCGCTCTCGCCGCTGGCCCGGCGCTTCGCGATCCCGACGCGCCGGTCATCATCTACAATATCGATACCTTTGTGCATCCTCTGGCTCTGTCGCCCGCGGATGTGCGTGGCGAGGGATGGATTCCCTGTTTTGGCGCCGCCGGCGACGGCTGGAGTTTCGCGGACGCCGATTCCACCGGGCTGGTGCGCCAGGTGCGGGAAAAAGTCAGGATCTCACCGCACGCCACGATTGGACTTTACTGGTTTTCGTCTTTCCGGCTTTACGAACAGCTCTATCAGCGGCGCTATCGTCCATCGGCCCAGTTGGATGCCGGCGAACGCTATGTGGCTCCGATATACAATGAGCTGATTGAAGCTGGTGATCCGGTTTATATTCAAGATCTGCCACTGTCTGCCGTCATTCCCTTGGGCGTGCCGGCGGAAGTCGAGCGCTTTGCGGAGGCATCGCCTCCCGATCTGAGACGAAAGCCTGAATTTCCGTGAGAGTTGCCAAAACGGGCGCCGAGGTGGCGCCAGGGTTCGAAGGGGGTAACAATGCCGACTGACACTGCCGCAAACGAATCTGCAATCGTGCAGGGTGAGTTTTTCACCGACGGGAAGAAGTTCATCTTTCGGTTGGCCGGCCTGCCCTATTCGGGCGTCGGTGACACTCCGTCCGCCGCCTTCGAAGACCTGATGCGGGTCGAGCGGCAGGGCGCGCCTCTGACCACCGTCCTGCGCCAGCACGCGCGGGATCTGGAGGGAGAAGCCACGCGGAAACAGATCATTCGCTGGGTCTCGATCGGGCTTATCATTTTCGCGATAGTCGCGGGCGGGCTCGTCGCCACCGCGGCACTGTTGCCGAAGGTTGTCGCCGATGTCGGTAACATGGCCATAACCCATATCTCCCAGTCGCTGGACACGATGAGCCCCGAGCGGGAGGCCGAACTCACCCGAGCGGCGCACCGGCTGCACAAGCTGCTGGACGCGGAACAGAGTGCGTCATGCGCCAATGGTGCGGCGACGGGCGCGCGCCCGTGAGGCGGTTAAGCCTCCGTCGGTAACAACGGATCGAGCAAGGTATCTTCGTAAGTCCAGACTCGGCAGATGCGGCCCGGGTCGCCTGGATATGGCGGCCTCCCGGGCAGGCCAAAGACTGCCCCGTAGGCCATCAACGTAAAATTCACGAAGCGCATTGAGAATGGTTATCAAAGATGGCGCGGGCGTGACGCGCCCGTGACGTCCGTCACGATGTCAAAGAACCCTTCAGGATTGGTAAGGCCCGACGGGTAAACTCGACGATGCTCTCCGGGTCTAAAGACTGGAAATAGAATTGCGCCCTCCCCCCCTCATGGAAGTTGCAGAAGCTTTCTTTGCCCGGTTAGGATCAATCGGGGGAAGGAATGTGGGGCGTATCGCGAGCTGCTGTCTCATCAGCCTGCCTGACGGGGCTGGCCCGTGGTTTGGCCCGGTGCCGGAGCGCATGTCATGCGCGTGAGCATCCTCATCGACAATTACAACTATGACGCTTACATCGCCGAGTGCATCGAGTCGGCGCTGAATCAGACTTATGCTGACGTCGAAGTGATTGTCATTGACGACGGCTCGCGCGATGGGTCGATTGACATTATTCGCCGTTATGCCGATCGCCTCGCGGCCATCATCGAGAAACCCAATGGCGGCCAGGCTTCGGCCTATAATCGCAGCTTCGAACGGTGCACCGGCGACATCGTAATGTGGCTGGATGCCGACGATCAGCTTTATCCAGAGGCCGTCGAGCACATAGTGGCCGCATGGCGGCCTGGTGTCAGCAAAGTGCAGTTCCGGCTCGACTTGATTGACGCTCAGAGCCGTCCGCTCGGGCGTCAGCTACCGCGCTATCTGCATGCGGGCCCGGTTGCGGCAAGGCTTATGCGCGAGTTTGGCGCTTACGGCTCCCCGCCGGGTTCGGGCAATGCCTATGCCCGGACCATGCTGCAGCAACTGCTGCCGATCGCCGAAGATCCGTGGCGCACCGGGGCGGATTCGATCCCCATCCTGCTCGCCCCGGCGCATGGCGTGGTGATCTCGATCGAGCAACCGCTGGGTGCCTATCGCGTGCATCGGCCGGCCAATGATGGTGGTCTTGTCTTTAACAACTCCCCCAGCGGGCTGCGCGCTGAATTCGAGCGCATCATGGCCGGCAAAAAAGAAGTGCTGGCCGGCTTGGCGCGTACCGGTCAGCCGCGTCATACGCCGCTGTGGCTGGCGCCATGGGAAGTGCGCACATTGGCACTTTGTCGCCGCTTCGGCGAACCCGAATTAAGCCGGCAAATCAAGGCGCAGCCCGATGGCAAGATGCGCTACCTCATAAGGTCGATCTGCCGCTGGCCCGTGTGGCCGACGTCACGCAAGGTGGCCCTCATTTTCTGGGTGCTGACGGTAGAATTGGCGCCCACACCGCTGGCATTGCACGTCGCGCGGATGCATCGGCGTACTGCGGGCCTGCCGGTGGCTGAACCAGCTTGAGCCGCGGACCCTCGAAGGAGGTCATCGCAATGACGTCTTTGCTTCGCCGACTGGCGGCCCGGTTCACGCAAATGACCGGCCTCAACATCAGCAAAACCGGGGGCGCCTGGGAGCTGATCGAACCGGAGGTGTTGACGCAGTTTCTTTCCGCATTCCGCGTTGATTGCGTCTTCGATGTGGGCGCCAATGTTGGGCAATATGGAAAGCGACTCAGGCAGATTGGATACCGCGGTCTGATAATCTCGTTCGAACCCAATCCCAACGCCTTCCAGAAGCTGCAAGAAGCTGCAAAGGGCGATCGCCAATGGGTTGTGAAACAGACCGCGCTGGATTCGGAAATTCGCAATATCGTGTTCAATGTCATGAAAAGCGATCAATTCAGCTCGCTTCATGCGCCGGACAACACCACCACGACAATATTTCGGGACATGAATGTCATCGAGACCCAGATACCGGTGACGACCGCTACGCTCAACGATTTGTTCCCGGGCTTAAAGGCGCAGTTTGGCTTTTCTCGGCCGTTTCTGAAGATGGATACGCAAGGCCACGATTTTCAGGTGGTGGCGGGCGCCGACAAATGCCTGATGAATTTTGTCGGCCTGCAAAGCGAACTGGGTCTTACGCCGCTGTATGAGGGCAGTCTGGGCTTTTCAGAAGCGTTGGCGCTTTACCGCAGCAAGGGTTTTAAACTCTCCGCCCTGGTTCCCAACAACAAGGGGCACTTTCCCGACCTGCATGAAATCGATTGCATCATGTACAATCCCGCATTCATGTGAAATGCGGCGTGCTATGACGGAACGCCGTCGGCGCGGCCAGCTTGGCGCTACAGGTCGCGGTTCGGGACCGTCGCGTCCGCCGTCAGGAATGCGGCCCACATGTCATGGCAATGCTGCCATCCGAAGTGCTGCAACGCGCTTTGCCGCACCTGAGCGAGGTCTATGGGCTTGCGCTGCCGGGCGGTATCAATCTGCGCCAACAAGCTGGGCAGCTCGGTCGGAGAATCAAAGGCAAGCACCTGCGGGAAGTGCTGCGCCGCCCAATCGATAAAACTCGAGCGTCGGGCGATCAGCCACGGCACCCGGCCGATGGCCTCAAAAAAAGCCCCGCTGACCAGCGCGCTCTCACTAGCGTGTGGCAAGATGAGCACGTCGCAGGATTCGAGGCGCTCGGAAAACGCCTGATCACTCTGATGGGCCGGGTCGATGACGACATCATCTTCCAGGCCGCGTTGGCTGACGATTTGTAAAAGACGGTCAAGCAGATCCGGCTTGGCGCGTCCCGCAATCGTCAGCGTCCATCCCGGCGGCCAGGCCTCCAGTATTGTGTCGATGGCCTTGTAGGGACGGATCGCGCCCAGCATTGCGCATCGCAGCGGTGCGAGCGGCATCGGCTCGCGAGATGGGCAGGCGGGGGCGCCCGGACTGTCCCAGAATAGCGGGTGAGGCAGATAGGTGGCGTCATAGAGCGCCGCGGCCTGCGGATCATGAACCACGCGGAGATCTGCTGTGCGGCGGCACAACGCGATCAGCCAGCGCGAGACCTTGCGTCCGAAGCCGGCGGTATCGTGCACGGCGTGGTCATGTACCACATAGATCACTCTGGCCCGGGCGAGCTTGAGCGTCAGAAGATAAAATAGGAATACCGGTATCCCACTGGGCGACAGCCCAGGATACGAAGCGCGCCAGCGAAAGGCCCGCATTTCGATCCACTGCGCCACTACGATGTTGCGGCGATCCAGTAGCCCGCGCCAGCCACCTTGGAGCAGCAAGTGGCGTATCGAGAGGGGCCGCGGCTCGAAGCCGCATTCGCCGAGCAGGTTCTTCTGCATCTCCATGTAAGCATTGGTGGTCATCGTGAACGGGGTCACGTACGCCAGCGGTCGTGGGCCGGAGACGATCGCCGCAGCGGCCGCGAATTCGTCAGGCGGCGGTCGCTTCACGGCCCACCTGAACGCTCAGGATGATGTCCGCCACGCGATGAACCTCGTCATCGGCCAGCGCAGGAAAGATCGGCAGGCATAGCACCTGGTTCGCAACCATGGCTGCGTTGGGCAACCGGTCGCGGGCGGCGCTGGGCAGACCGCGATACATCGGCATGTCGCTGATCAGCGGGTAGAAGTAGCGACGAGCAAAGATCCCCTGCTCCCGGAGCTTCTGGTACATTTCGTCGCGCGAGATCGGGAAAGGCCCATCAATGAAGATTGGGTAATAGCCATGGTTCGGCTGGGTCTGGGGCAGCGCGTCCATCAGGCGTATGCCCGGCAGGCCCGCCAAGCGCTGATGATAGAGCGCAGCGATCTCGGCGCGGCGCGCGATCAGCCGGTCGACATGCTGCAGCTGCATCAGACCGAAAGCGGCCTGGACCTCGTTCATCTTGCCATTGATGCCGGCCGCCATCACCGTGACTTCATCGACGATGCCGAAATTCTTCAAATAATCGATCCGCTGCTTGGTCTTGGCATCGCCGCAGACGATCGCGCCACCTTCGATGGTCGTGAACACCTTGGTGGCGTGAAAACTCAGCACTGACAGGTCGCCGTGGTTCAGCAGGCTGCTTCCCTTGTGCTGCACACCGAATGCATGCGCTGCGTCATAAATGACCGCCAAGCCATAGGTATCAGCGATGCGCTGGATACGATCCACATCGCAGGGCACACCGTAGCAATGCACCGGCATGATGGCGGTTGTCTGCGGCGTGATTGCGGCTTCGATCGCTTCCGGGTCGAGATTGCAGGTGTGCGGATCGATATCCGCGAACACCGGCGTCAGGCCGTTCCAGAGGATGGAGTGTGCCGTCGCCGCGAACGAATAGGGCGTGGTGATCACCTCGCCCTTGATACGCAGTGCCTGCAGGGCGGTTACCAGCCCCAGCGTGCCGTTGGTGAACAAGGCCAGGTGACCGACGCCAAGATGCCCCGCCAACGCCGCTTCCAGCTGCTGATGAAATGGGCCTTCATTGGTTATGAACTTGGAATCCCAAATCTCCTGCAGATACGGCGTGAATTCCTCCAACGGCGGCAGGAAGGGTTGGGTGACATAAAGGGGTTTACGGCTGTTGCTCACGGACTGCGGATCCCCCTGTTGTTTTATTTGAAAACCGAAAGAACGACGTCATTGCGCAGTGCGCCACCGCGGGTTGTAACCGGATCGCCGCTTGATCGCTGAGCTTTGCCCCTTGCTTCAAGCGATAGTCTCAACCCGGGCGATGATCATGGCCGGCCAGATGCAACCACTTGGTTTATTACAGGCTGTACACCAAACAATATCACATAAACGGGTGCCGGTCGTACCTGGATTTTTGCTCAAATGGTAAATGGTTATCGCCTTGATTAAGGCGGGCTTATCCAACGGCCGGGAGAGCACGCGTTGGCGCGAGAACCAAACCGAGCTTCTCCTTATGGTGTTTTCTGGTCGCTCTCGCGAGCCGCGATATTCAAGAGAGCGGACGGCTCCATCCATCACGTCTTGCCTGGATTGAGTTTAAGGAAGGGTGTCACGGCGAACGATCCGCCGTACACCATGTCGGAGAATATACTTAGCCGGCGTTCATACATTCCGTACAATGATCGTCGGCGTCGGGCTGCTCGCCCAATACAGTCATCAAAAAGTTTCCTCGCGCATCACGCTCGACAGCTTTGAATGTAACCAAGCCGGTCAAAGGTTCGGTTGCGAGGCAAAATGGCGTTGCGTGCGAACATCTCTGAGAGTGCCGTCGCCGCTGGAAGAGCTGAGCGCGGCCATCAACACGAGCTGCATGGAATCGAAATTCTGCGCTTTCTCTGCGCGGTTTCCATCCTGATTTTTCACTATCGACACCTGGTCTTTCGGGGTGTGTTGGATCCGGCGACCGCTGCCGCGATTCACCCCCATCTTCCATTCTATTCGCCGCTTCAACTCATTTATACGCACGGCGCATCAGCCGTTGAAGTGTTCTGGGCAATCTCGGGCTTCATCTTTTATTGGCGGTACGCTGACTGGATTCAAGCTGGCGACATCGGCCTCTGGAAGTTCGCAGTAAACCGCTTCTCAAGACTGTATCCGTTGCATCTGGTCACCTTGATTGCGGTCGCCGTCCTTCAGTTTTTCTACCTGCGCTCACACGGGTCCTATTTCATCTATGGCGACAACTCCTCACAGGCATTTCTGGAACATGTCTTCTTCGCTTCGAACTGGCTGGCAAGCGAACCTTACAGCTTCAACGGGCCGGTCTGGAGCGTTTCCGTGGAAGTGCTGGTCTATATGGGGTTCTTTTTCATCGCCCTCCGGGCTGGCGGTCGACCGATCCCGGCTTTGGTCGCGTGTGTCGGTGCATTTGCCGTGCCTTTTGTCTTGCGAACGCCCCTCAGCGATTTTGTTTGGGAGTGTCTTTCCTTCTTCTTTGCCGGAGGCTTGGCCTACTGGCTTTGGCGAAAGGGCTGGGCCGTACGCGCCTTCATGACAACCGCTGCCATCTTGGTGAGCGCGGCCGCTCGCCATGTTCATTTGGGCACTTTGGGCTTGCTGCTTTCTGCAATGGGGCTGGTACTGGCTTTTGCCTGCATCGGAAAAGCCGCTGTGGTACGCAGGCTGAGCTTCTTAGGCGACCTGACTTATTCGTCGTACCTGGTCCACTTCCCGATACAATTGATCCTGGTCCAGATCGTTGACATGGCAGGCTGGGGCCGGACGATCTTTTTATCGCCCCTCACCTTTGTCCTTTACCTGCTGTTTATCGCCATGGTCTCGCTGGTGCTTTACCGCGGGTTTGAGCGTCCAGCTCAGAATTGGCTACGGCGGATATTGCTGGCCAAGCGCCCGGCGCGTGCGGCCACGGAGACGGCGTAAGGTCAGCAGGTTCTGAGAAACGTTCCTGGCTGGACGCCGTCTGGTGTCCCGCGATGACCGAGAATCGGCGCCAATTGGACCGGGCGAGGTCATTGGGCCCGGCACTCGTCGGCCCCCTCCCCTGCCCCGACTGGTCAGGCCGGTCCGGCGCGCCCTGGTCGCTGTCATATGCGATTTGAAAGCTACGGTTGTAGGCCCGTTTGCAGGACCAACCTCCGTCATCGCCGATTCGTAACCTTGGTGGCTCTAGGATATACATTCTCAACGATTCCATTTCTTTCGGTGAGCCGTGGGGCATGAGAAGATATCGCTTGTTCAAAGTCTTATAGACTTTGGAGCATGCTGCGGCGAAACCGCCGGAATTCTGGATCTCCCCTATCTCCGCACCGCACATCAGCGGCGGCAGCGGATTATTGAGGCAGCAGGATCTGCGGCTTTGGATGGGCGCCCGACGAGCCCTGAACGGCTGTTTTCCTGGGTGAGCGACATCCCCCTAGCCGGACAGCCCAACCTTGGAGCGGAAGGGTATGCCGCGCGCTTGTTGCGCTTATTGGGCCGGCCTGGGTCTGCCGACCCCCTGGCCGCGGAAGCCAGGGATCTGGCGGAATCGGTTCGCGCAAAGGCGGATCGTGACGTGGTGACAGCTGCTGCCCTTCTTTTCCGTGCGCCTGATTCAATCACCCCCATTTCCCGGGCCGCCTACCACCTATATCTGCGGGGCTGCCTGGGGCCGGCAGAGCCTGCCCTGTCGCCTTTGTTCAATGGCTTGGCCAAGGCAGCACGCAGCCCCGCTGCTGTGTTCGATTCCTATATCGCCGACAGGCTGGCGAGGGCTTCCAGGCGCTCGCTGTTGAATGCCAGAACCCTCCGGGGTGGGTTAGCCACGGTTTACGCGGTCCTGGGCGGGGCGAGATCCTCTTCCAAGGTTCACGGTATTGCCGAGCTTCTGTTCGCGGGCCATCCCTTGAACGTCACCAAAGCGACCCGATTGTTTTCTGTGTCGCGTCTGGTTGCCCGTAAGCATCTCCTTCGCCTTGAACGTGACGGCTTGGCCGAGCGGGCCACGCGAAGCAAGTCCGGCGCTATCTTTGTCGCCCGGGACGGGTTGATGACGTTCGGACAGGCGACCGGCACTCCTCTTACTAGAGAGTCTGGGCCTTTGAATGTTGGAGGGATCAATCCTCTGACAAGCGAACATCGTTCACGCCTTGAGACCATCAGTGATGACATAGCGGCGCGTATGCGGGACCTGGACTCCCTCTTGGATCGCCTTGGCGCCAAGCCCTCTCTCCCAGATCCCTAGGCAATCACCAGCGTCCAACACTTGGGAGCCCAATCGCTGAAGTTAGCCGCGGCTAACTCTTGGTTCGGCGTTCCAGGAGTTCTGCGGCCCTGGTTAGCCGCGGCTAACTCCTTGGGCAGCAGGAACTATGCTGCGCGTGCGAATAGACATCCTTAACGCGCTAAGGCTCAGGTTAACCAGTCGTTTACGAAAAACCAGTTGCCGGCCCTGGGGAATCGGATGAGAAAGTTCACAGCGCTTTTAAGCGCTGTTTGCGGGAAAAAACGCAGATACGATTTTTTGGGAATATCGCAGCCGTGGCGCAGATTCGGATGGATGGTTACGGTCAAAGCCCGGAGCTGAAGACCGTGATTCAGGAGCATGGGGAAAAGCTGTCTGCGCAGCTCCAAGCCCATCACCGTAACATTTTTCCACCGGAGGCTCAGAAGACCATCCGCCGATTCGGTTCGGCGGAGGCGGCCCAGCTGCTTGGCATTGCCGAGGGCTATTTGCGGCAATTGGGGGCCGAAAGAGGCAAACCCGTTTCGGGCAAAAGCGGCCGGCGCAGCTATACGGTCGAGGACATTGCGGAGATCCGCAGGCAGCTCGACCAGGGGGCTCGGGGCGATCGCCGGTATTTGCCGCACCGCCGGGCAGGCGAGGGGCTTCAGGTAATCACGGTAATGAATTTCAAGGGCGGCAGCGGCAAGACCACGACCGCCGCCCACCTGGCCCAATATCTGGCTCTTCATGGCTACCGGACCCTGGCCATCGATCTTGATCCGCAGGCGAGCCTGTCC
>Ga0265338_10002308_pt1 | contig 28991 bp, 27 predicted proteins | sample 42126metaG_FD_193579 | JGI IMG/M metagenome (GOLD analysis project Ga0265338, IMG submission 193579) | Rhizosphere microbial communities from Carex aquatilis grown in University of Washington, Seatle, WA, United States - 4-21-26 metaG | ecosystem: Host-associated > Plants > Roots > Rhizosphere...
CCCGGCGGCTGTGCCGCCTGGCGCCGCGCGCCGCCATGCTCGTCGCCGTGGCCGCGGCCACGGCCGGCTGCAAGTCCACCACGTTCACCCGGCTCGGCATGCCGGTGCCCGTCACCCAGCAGGGCAAGGCCGTGGTCAGCCTCTGGCAGGGATCGTGGGTTGCGGCTCTCGCCGTCGGCTTCCTGGTCTGGGGCCTGATCTTGTGGGCGGTGATCTTCCACCGCAAGCGCACGGACCGGCCGCCCCGCCAGGTGCGTTACAACCTGCCGATCGAGATGCTCTACACGGTCGTGCCCTTCATCATGGTCGGTGTCCTGTTCTTCTTCACGGCCCGGGACGAGAACTACATCGACAAGCTGCCGGCGCATCCGGACGTCGTGGTCACCGTGGTCGGCTACCAGTGGAGCTGGCAGTTCCAGTACCCGCAGTACAAGGTGCCGAACTCGCCGACCGGGGTGGTGACGGAGAACGGCGAGCCCTGGCCGGGGCGGCTGCCGGTGCTGGAGATCCCGACGAATGAGACCGTCCGGTTCAACCTCGTCTCGACGGACGTCATCCACTCGTTCTGGATCGTCCCGTTCGAGTTCAAGCGGGACGTCATCCCCGGCCACCCGAACCACTTCGAGGTGACTCCGATCAGGACCGGGACTTTCATCGGCCACTGCACCGAACTGTGCGGCGTCTACCACAGCCGGATGCTGTTCACGGTGAAGATCGTGACCGCGGCCCAGTTCCATCAGTGGATTGCCGCGCAGCAGCAGGCGCAGCAGAAGTCGGCAGGGGGCGCGTAGCAGTGACCACGATCGAACAGCCGATCCAGACGACGGCCGCGCCGCCGAATCGCTACCGCAAGGGTTCGCTCCTCGCTGACTGGCTGTCCTCGACGGACCACAAGGTCATCGGCCACCTGTACCTGATCACATCGTTCGCGTTCTTCATGATCGCTGGCCTGATGGCGATGATCATGCGGATCCAGCTGTTCGGGCCGGACAACCACGTGGTGTCTGACCAGCAGTACAACGAGCTGTTCACCATCCACGGCACGATCATGCTGCTGCTCTTCGCCACCCCGCTGTTCGTCGGCTTCGCGAACGAGATCATGCCGCTGCAGATCGGCGCGCCTGACGTGGCGTTCCCCCGGCTGAACCTGCTGAGTTACTACATGTTCCTGTTCGGCGGGCTGATCCTGATGATCAGTTTCCTGACTCCGGGCGGGGCGGCGTCGTTCGGCTGGTATGCCTACTCCCCGCTGACCAGCCCGGTGTACTCACCGGGCATCGGCGGTGACATGTGGATCATGGGCCTGACCCTGTCCGGGCTCGGCACCATCCTGGGCGGGGTGAACTTCGTCACCACGATCATCTGCATGCGCGCGCCGGGGATGACGATGTTCCGGATGCCGATCTTCACCTGGAACATCCTGCTGACCAGCATGCTGGTGCTGATGGCGTTCCCGGTGCTGGCCGCGGCGCTGCTGGTGCTGGAGATCGACCGCAAGCTCGGCGCGCAGGTGTTCAATTCGAGCAGTGGCGGCGCTGTCATGTGGCAGCACCTGTTCTGGTTCTTCGGCCATCCCGAGGTCTATATCGTCGCATTGCCATTCTTCGGCATCGCCACAGAGATCCTGCCGGTGTTCAGCCGCAAGCCCTGTTTCGGTTACAAGGGGCTGGTCGCCGCGACGATCGCGATCGCTGGGTTGTCGATGACCGTGTGGGCGCACCACATGTTCACCACGGGTGCCGTGCTGCTGCCGTTCTTCTCTTTCATGACCTTCCTTATCGCGGTCCCGACCGGGGTCAAATTCTTCAACTGGGTCGGCACGATGTGGCGGGGCCAGCTGACGTTCGAGCCCGCCATGCTCTTCATCATCGGGTTCCTGGTGTCATTCCTGTTCGGCGGACTGACCGGGATCATCCTGGCCTCGCCGCCGCTGGACTTCCACGTCAGCGACTCCTATTTCGTCGTCGCCCACTTCCACTATGTGCTTTTCGGGACCGTGGTGTTCTGCATGTTCGGCGGCTTCTACTTCTGGTGGCCCAAGTTCACCGGGAAGATGCTGGACAACACGCTGGGCAAATGGCATTTCTGGACGCTGTTCATCGGCTTCCACATGACGTTCCTGGTGCAGCACTGGATTGGCATCGAGGGCATGCCGCGACGGGTCGCCAACTACCCGTTCCTCCCGGCCAACGTGACCACGCTGAACCAGATCTCCAGCATCGGCTCGTGGATCCTGGGCGCGTCCACGTTCATCTTCCTTTACAACGTCTACAAGACCTGGAAGTTCGGCGAGCAGGTGACCGTGGACGACCCGTGGGGGTACGGGAATTCCCTGGAGTGGGCGACGTCCTGCCCGCCGCCGCGGCACAACTTCACCCGGATACCGCGCATCCGTTCCGAGCGGCCCGCCTTCGACCTGCATTACCCGCACGTCCAGTCGGGGCGGACGTCCCGCCAGCGCCTTGAGACACGCAAATGATGCCGCGGAGCGGGGCCGGGCGGCAGCCTGGCTGCGGCATGAGCGGATGGGGTGCCCGCGGACTGGGTGACCGGCGGCGCGGCGGCAGAGAGGTGTGACATGAAGATTGAAGGATCTCTGTTCATCGGCTGCGCGGTGTTCTTCGGCTGCGTCGACATCGTGTACTGGTACTTCTCGAAAGATCCCACCGGCACGACCGCGCTGGCGCTGGCTGTCGGGCTCGCCTTCCTCACCGGGTTCTATGTTCTTTTCACCGGCCGGCGGCTGCCGCCGCGACCGGAGGACAACGCGCGGGGTGAGATCAGCGAGGGTACCGGCGAGCTTGGTTTCTTCAGCCCGAATAGCTGGTGGCCGCTGTTCGTAGGCATGGCCGCAGCCACGGCGGCGCTCGGCGCGGCGATCGGATGGTGGCTTTTCCTGATAGGGCTGCTTTCGTTGGTATTCGCGACGATTGGCTTTGTCTTCGAGTACTACCGAGGGCACTACGCGCACTGAGAAACTCGTGACCTGAGCAGCCCCGGCATCCTGGCCAGCCGGCCTGCCGGCGGTGTGCCCCGATAATTTCCTCTTGCTCGTTGCCCCCCGTGGCGGGCGTATTGCTTTACCTGTCGAGGCTACGTAGAGTAATTACAAGATAGCTAAAAATTACCTTTGGGCGAGTATTCCTGGGCCGCCATGGGAATGAGTTGGTTGCCAGAAGGCTCCAAAGGGGGTTGCCGACGTGTCGGGGAACGTCATCGTAACTGCTTTTCGCGCGCACGCTCAGTGCGGGCGGATAAGGCAACGGAGCCTGGCCATGGCCCACGCGCTGACGCGTGCGGGCCACTCAGCCAGGTGGACCGTGAACAGGCATATCAGTGCGCATGATGCCATTTCTGGATCCGGCGATGACCCTGCCCATCCTGGGCCGCGGATGGCCCGGGCGGCCCGCTGGGCCGCGGCCCTGGTCGCCGCGTCCGGCCTGCTGCTCGTCGCGGCCTGCCAGGGCGGGATAGTGGCGTCACAGGTAGCGGCCATCCGGCCGGTGGCGACGGTGATCATCACGACCGGGAACCTCACCTTCACCAGCGCGGCGGGCAACAACCACGAAGCGGACCAGGCGGCCCGGGCGGCGAGCGGCCGCACCGGGCTGGCCCGGCCGGCCGCGAACATGCCCATTGACGCCCGCCCTGACCTGGGCGTCAGCGTGATCGCCCGGCATGGTGGGTTGTCCGATGTGCTGGTCACCAACGCGGCAGGCACGACCGAGCAGGGCTCCTTCACCAGCGGCGTGACCGCCTGGCACACCACCTGGGCCCTGGCGCCGTCGCAGGCCTACCAGGTCACCGCGACCGCGGTTAACTCGCAGGGCAAGCGGACGGTTACCACCGGATCCTTCCGCACCGGGAAGCCGGCCCGCACCTTCAGCGCGACGGTGGCCCTGGCCGCGGGGGCAACGTATGGCGTGGGCATGCCGATCATCGTGACGTTCAGCCAGCCGATCGTGAACAAGGCAGCGGTCGAGCGGGCGTTCGAGATCCACTCCAGCAAGGCGGTGACCGGCGCCTGGTACTGGGCGGGCAACGACACCATGTGGTTCCGGACGAAGAAGTACTGGCCAGCGCATACGAAGGTGAGCTTCACCGCCCATCTTGACGGTGTGCAGGCCGCGCCCGGGGTGTACGGCACCCAGGATCTCTCCCAGCATTTCAGGATCGGCAATTCGCTGGTGGTCATCGCCAGCGCCGCCACGCACTACATGAAGGTCTGGTCCGGCGGGAAGTTCAAGGGCAGCTGGCCGATCAGCACCGGGACGCCCGGCGACGACACGCCGAACGGGCACTACCTGTCCTTCGACATGGGCAATCCGGTGGATATGGACTCGGCCTCATTCGGGGTGATGCCCGGCAGCCCCGGCTACTACAACGTCGAGGTCTATGACTCCGTGAAGTTCACCTTCAGCGGCGATTACGTGCACAGCGCGCCGTGGTCGGTGGGGGAGCAGGGATACGTCAACGTGAGTCACGGCTGCGTCAACGTGGCCCCAGGCAACGCTGCCTGGTACTACGACCACTCCGTGCTCGGCGACCCGATCACGATCGTGGGCAGCCCACTCGCTGGCACCTGGGGTGACGGCTGGACGATCTGGTTCCTGTCCTGGCCGAAGCTGCTGGCGGGGAGCGCTACCGGGGACGCGGTCGTCGCGGACGCCGCCGGCAGCGAGTTCGTCTCCGCCACGACACTCGCGCCCGGCAGCCGCCAGACGGGGCAGCGGCTCGCGGCCAACTGAGGAATGCCTCGCCGTGCTGAGGTGCGGTGTCCTGAACCGGCCGCCGTGCCAGTGCCCAAGGTGCTGGCACGGCGGCCACCATCATGCGGGCCCTGCGCCCGGGCGGGTCCTGCTAGCGCCCATCCGGCCCAGCCCCGGGCCGGCCAGCGTAGCGCCGCTGCCGCTCCGGCGGGGCTCAGGCGCTTTCTGACGGGCTGTCGCCGCCGGGCCCGACAGCGGGCCGGGCCGGATCCCCGGTGGTGACAGCGGCCCGCTCGGGCTCGCCGTGGCCGTTGCTGTGCCCGTTGCCTATCGGCAGCGGGACATTCTCGGTGAGCACCCGGTTGAGCCTGAGCCGAAGCTTGCCGATGCTGCCCCGGGCCGCCGGGTCGGGAACGCCGTTCTCGTCGTCCTCCGTGGGCTGCGGCAGCGCCTGCGGCTCGGTCGCCCTGGCGGTGAGCACGGCGTACGCCTCCTCATCGACCGGCCGGGTCACCTCGATGTACTCGCCGTCAGGCAGCTGCCGGATGATGCCGGTCTCCACCCCGTGCTCGAGCAGGTGGGCATCCTTGCGCTGCAGGCCGAGGCAGATCCGCTTGGTCACGGTGTACGCGATGGCTGGCACGATGAAGATCGCGTAGCGGGCGATCACGGTCGTGGTGTAAAGCGGTATGGCGAAGTGCGCCGCGATGACGTCGTTGGCGCCTTCCAGCCAGAACACGCCGTAGGCCGCTATCACGGCGATGCCGATCGCCGTCCGCGTCGGCGCGTTGCGGGGCCGGTCATTGACATGGTGCTCGCGCTGATCCCGGAGGATCCAGCGTTCGATGAACGGCCACAGGGCCGCGCCGGTGAACAGCAGGCCGAGCGGGAGCAGCCCAGGTATGAACACGTTGAAGGCAAACGTGTGCCCCAGCACGTTCCACGACCAGCTCGGGAACATCCGCAGGGCGCCTTCCAGCATGCCCATGTAGAAGTCAGGCTGCGAGCCCGCCGAGATCGCTACCGGCGTGAAGGGCCCGTACAGCCAGATCGGGTTGATCTGCGCGAACGTGGCCAGCAGGGCGGTCACGCCGAACGTGAAGAAGAAGAACGCCCCGGTCTTCGCCATGAAGTACGGGTACATGGGCTGGCCGACGACGTTCTGGTCGGTGTGCCCCTTGCCCGGCATCTGGGTGTGCTTCTGGTGGAACATGAAGAACAGGTGCGCGGTGATCAGGGCGAGCAGCAGCCCCGGGATCAGCAGCACGTGCAGGATGTACAGCCGCGGGATGATCACGTCACCGGGGAACTGCCCGCCGAACAGGAAGAACGCCACGTAGGTGCCGACGATCGGCAGCGACTGGATCACGCCTTCGAGGATGCGCAGCCCGGCTCCGGACAGCAGGTCATCAGGCAGTGAGTAGCCGAACAGGCCTTCCAGCATCCCCAGGGTGAACAGGACGATGCCGATCAGCCAGTTGAACTCGCGGGGCTTGCGGTAGGCGCCGGTAAAAAAGATCCGGATCATGTGCGCCATGATCGCGCCCATGAACAGGTCCGCCGCCCAGTGGTGGATCTGCCGCATGAGCAGGCCGCCGCGGACATCGAAGCTGATGTTCAGCGTCGAGGAGTACGCCTCGCTCATCCGCACGCCATCCAGGTGGACGTACGAGCCGTGGTAGACCACGGAGGTCATGCTCGGCTTGAAGAAGAAGGTCAGGAAGGTGCCGGTCAGCAGCAGGATGATAAACGAGTAGAGGGCGATCTCGCCCAGCAGGAACGACCAGTGGTCCGGGAAGATCTTCCGCAGGAAGGTGCGCGTCGACTTCGCGGCCCGGAACCGGTCATCGAGGAACGTTCCGGTGCTGGCCAGCGCCTTCTCGACCGGACCGCCGCCCGCGTCGCCCGCGGGCTGGTTGGCCATGTTCATCCCCGCTCCCAGAAGCTCGGGCCGACCGGTTCATGGTAGTCACTCTGCGCGACGAGGTAGCCCGCCGCGTCGGTGGTGATCGGCAGCTGCGGTAGCGGCCTGCTGGCCGGGCCGAAGAGCACCGTCGCGCCCTTGGTGGCATCAAAGGTGGACTGGTGGCACGGGCAGAGGATGTGATGCGTGGTCTGCTCGTACAGCGCGACCGGGCAGCCCACATGCGTGCATATCTTCGAGTAGGCGACGATGTTGTCCACCGTCCAGTTCATCACCGTCGGCGGCTGAAGCTGGCCCGGGGCGAACTTGATGATGATCGTCGCGGCCTTGGCCAGTTCCACATCGTTGTCCTGATACCCCTCGGGAATCACGGTGATCATCCCGCCCGGCGAATCGAAGTCGGCAGGCCGCAGTGGCCGGTTCGTGCCGGAGATGACCAGGCGCGTCCCCTTGCGCCAGGCGGTGTGCCGCAGGCTGGTCCTCGGCAGCGGCCCCATGTCGCGCAGCAGGAGCACGGGCGCCAGCCCCAGCGGCACGGTGGCCGCGATGAGGGTCCGCCGCAGCACCGGCCGCTTGATGAACTGGCTGGCGTCCGCGCCCTCCTTGAACGTCTGGGCGAACGCCTGCCGGTCATTCTCGGGCGAAGCCAGCGGCTTGCGCTGCTCAGTGAGCTCGACGTCCGGCATCAGCTGCCGGACCCAGATCACCGTGCCCGCCCCGAGGAAGAGGAGCGAGAGGGTCAGGGAGGTGCCGAGGGCCAGGTTGGAACGCAGAACCCGGTCGACGGTATGCACCGGAAAGCCCACGTAGGACGCGATAAACGCGAAGCCGGACAGCATGGCCAGGATGAACAGCGTCGCCACGACCCGTTCGGCCCGCTTGGCTTTAACCAGGTCAGGGGGGTCTGCAGGCAGTTCCCGCGGGACCGGGGGAGCCGCGTCGGGGTGCTCGGTGGCGAGCAGGATATGGGCCTCGGCGGGCGACGGGGTGCCGATCACCCGGTGCGGAGCGCGCGTCTGTCCTGCCTGGTCCTCAGCTTCGGCGAGGCCGCCGCTGCCGTGCTGCAGGTCGTCGGGGTATTCGCCTGTCTCGCTCATGCCTGCTCCCGCCGCTTCGCCGCGATCCACCAGGCGGACGCCACCAGCAAGCCGATACCTCCAAGCCAGACCACAATCCCCTCGGTCACCGGCCCGACCCGGCCCAGGCTGAACCCGCCGGGGTTCGGCTCGGCTCGCGTCTCGGTGACATACGCGGCGATGTCGCGCTTCTCACTGGGAGTAATCGTGGAGTCATTGAACAGCGGCATAGCCTCGGGGCCGGTGAGCATGGCCTCGTAAATCTGCGTCGGCGTGGAGGCCGTGAGCGGGGGCGCGTACTTCCCGTAGGTCAGCGCCCCGCCCGCGCCCACGAAGTTGTGGCACTGGGCACAGTTGGTGATGAACAGCTGCTGGCCGAGCGCGACGTTGGCGCCGGCCGCGGCGACCTGCTCAGGCGCCGGGATGGCCGGGCCGCCGCCGAGCGAGGCGATGTAGGCCGCCAGTTCATGGGTCTGCTTGGCGCCGAACCGCGGCGGCTTGCGGTCCATCTCGGCACCGATCTCCGCGGCCGGCATCCGGCCTGTGCTCACCTGGAAGTCCACCGCTGCGGCCCCCACCCCGATCAGGCTCGGCCCCGCCGATGTGCCCTGAGCGTTCATGCCATGACAGGTCGCGCAGGTCCGGGCGAACAGCGCCTGGCCCTCGGCGATGTCCTGCCGGGCCGCAGCCGGGGCCGCCGCGGACGCCGGGCTGCCTGGCGCGGTGAATGCCGCGTAGACGATGCCGATAGCGATCAGCCCCAGCAGGACGACGGCGTACCCGGCGGCCGGGTGCCTTCGCCGCGCGGTGATCCAGCTCACTGCTGTCCTCGGTTTCCGGTCAGGGGATGTGGTGCATCTCGTTAGCGGATTCAGTTGGCCGTGCGGGCATCTAGTGGATCAGGTAGATGGTCGTGAACAGGCCGATCCACACGACATCCACGAAATGCCAGTAGTAGGAGACGACGATCGCGCTCACCTGCTGTTCGTGGGTGAACGTCTTCGCCGCGTAGGTGCGGCCGAGCACGAACAGGAACGCGACAAGCCCGCCGGTCACGTGCAGCCCGTGGAAGCCCGTGGGGATGTAGAACACCGAGCCATAGGCGCTGGACGACAGGGTCAGCCCGTCGTGGATCAGGCCGAGGTACTCATATCCCTGGCCGGACACGAAATACAGGCCCATCAGGAAGGAGAGGACGTACCACTCGCGCAGGCCCCACTTGCTCACCTGCCAGATCCGGCCGACCCGCCTGATCTGGCCGCGCTCGACCGCGAACACCCCCAGCTGGCAGGTGACGCTGGAGAGCAGGAGCACGATCGTGTTGGTGGATCCCAGGGCCAGGTCCAGGTGCGCCCCCGGCCAGCGGAGGCCTTCGCCCTTGTCGACTGAGCGGATGGTGAAATACATCGCGAACAAGGCCGCGAAGAACATGAGTTCCGAGGACAGCCAGACGATGGTTCCCACGCTGACGAGGTTCGGCCGACTGGCCGGCGTGCGGGGCGTCGTCTCGGTCACGGTTGCGGTGGCCACGAGGGTCATTATTACGACACCACGTAGGCGGACGTCAGCCGACCCCCCGGGTCGGTACCATCCTGTTTCATGAAGGTCGTTGTGTACAGCCATGACGCGGACACGCGCGCGCGGGTGCGCCGGGCTATCGGGCGCCGTCCCGCACCAGATGTTCCAGACGCCGAAGTCATCGAGGTGGCCACCGAGCCTGCGCTGTTCCGCCTGCTCGATGCCGGCGGTGCGGACGTCATGGTGCTTGACGGTGAGGCTCAGCCGGCCGGCGGGATGGGCATCTGCCGCCAGGCCAAGGATGAGATCCATGACTGCCCGCCGGTGCTGCTGATCGTCGGCCGGGTGGATGATGGATGGCTGGCGACCTGGTCCGGGGCGGACGCCGTGACCAGCCACCCGATCGACCCGGTGGCGCTGGCCGAAGGCCTGGCCGGCCTGATGCGCCAGCGCGCCGAGCATCTGGCGGCCCAGGCCTGACCGGCGGCAGCCAGTCGCCCGGTCACCTCCCGCGACGCCGAACCATCCCTGACCACAGTCCCGCCTCCGCACGCTGATCCGGCTGTCAGCGAGCCCGACTTCCGCCGCCCAGTCCGTCACCCTGCCCCGAGGGGGCCGCCATGGATTCCCGTGCCACCTGGCCCGCCCTGATCAGTGCGCTGATCAGGGGGGAGGAGCTGACCTCCGACGAGGCGGCGTGGGCGATGAACGAGATCATGGACGGTGCCGCGACATCCGTCCAGATCGCCGGGTTCGGCGTGGCGCTCCGGATGAAGGGCGAGACGGTCGGCGAAGTTACCGGGCTGGCCCAGGCGATGCTGGCGCATGCCACGCCGATCAGCGTGCCCGGCCCGCTGGTTGACCTGGTCGGTACTGGTGGCGACGGCGCGCACACGGTGAACATCTCCACGATGGGCGCGATCGTCGCGGCGGCGGCGGGAGCCCGGGTGGTCAAGCACGGGAACCGGGCCGCCTCGTCCGCGTGCGGCGCCGCCGACGTCCTTGAGGCGCTCGGGGTGGCTATCACCTTGTCACCGGAGGCGAGCGCGCGGCTGGTGGACGAACTCGGCATCGCGTTCCTGTTCGCGCCGCTCTACCACCCGGCGCTCCGGCATGCGGGGCCCGCGCGAAGTGAACTCGGCGTCCCCACGGTGTTCAATTCCCTCGGGCCGGTGGCGAACCCAGCGCGTCCCGGCGCCCAGGCGGTGGGGGTGTCCGACCCGCGGATGGGCGCGGTCCTCGCCGGCGTCCTCGCCGGGCGCGGCTCAAGCGCCCTGGTGTTCCACGGCGACGACGGCCTCGACGAGCTGACCACCGCCGACACGTCCACCGTCTGGCTGGTACATGGCGGGGTGGTGACCGCGACGACGGTCGACCCGGCCGCCCTGGGGCTGGACCGGGCCAAACCCGGGGACCTGCGCGGGGGTGACGCGGCATACAACGCGGCCGTGGTGCGCGCCGTGCTCGACGGCGCGCCAGGCGCGGTGCGCGACACCGTCGTGCTGAATGCCGCCGCGGCGCTGGCGGCCGAGGCCGGGGTACCCAGCCCAGCGGAGCTTGACCAGGCGCTGGCGGATGGCTGCGTGCGGGCGGCGGCGGCCGTGGACTCTGGGGCAGCGGGCGACCTGCTGCGCCGGTGGGTCGCCGCGAGCCAGCGCCTCGCCGCCAGCGACCCTGGACGCTGACCGGCTTGGCGTTTAGCTGAAGCGACGGGCCTAGCTGGAGCGACGGGGCTAGCTGGAGCGACGGGGTTAGCTGGGCTCGGGGTACCCGAGGGCGAAGGCAGCTTCGAGGTCATGCCGCGAATACGCGCGGAACGCGATATGGGTCTCGGTGTGGGTGACCCCGGGCACCCGGTTCAAGGTGCCGGGAATGACCTCAGCAAGTTCGTCATGGGCCCGCACCCGGATCAGCGCCACCAGGTCAAAGTCACCGGTTACCGAGTACACCTCACTGACCTGCGGGATCTGCGCGATGGCTTCGGCGGTCTGCGGGATGCGCGCAACGTCGGCCCTCACCAGAACGATTGCGGTGACCACGTGCTGCCTCCTTCGGTGCTGGTTCCGCCAGCCATCGGGCGTAGCGTACCGCCTGCCAGAGCATCTGCTGTGGCGCCCTCGCCCTGATCGCAGATCTCGGCGAGGGTGCGCACCCCGCACGCGGCCAGCCGGCGCAGCAGCCCGGTCAGCACGTCAGCGGTGGCCCGGGCGTCGGCCAGGGCACGGTGGCACGGCGGGGTCCGTGCCCCGAAGAAGCTGGCCAGCGTGCTCAGCTTGCGGTTGGGCACCTCGCCTTCGGCGAGTACCTGCCCGGCCAGGATGACCGTGTCGAGCACCTGGCAGGTCGGCCACGGGATGCCGCAAGCCCCGCAGGCCGCGCTGAGGAAGCCGATGTCGAACGGCGCGTTGTGCGCGGTGAGCACGCAGCCGCGGGTGAACTGGAGGAAGCCGGGCAGCACCGCCGCGATCGGCGGGGCGATGGCCACCATGGCGTCACTGATGCCGGTGAGCGCCGTGATGTCCGGCGGTATGGCAACGCCCGGATTGACCAGCGCGGTGAACTCCGCCCGCACCGTGCCGCCGCTCACCCGGACCGCGCCGATCTCGGTGATGCTGGCCTCCTCCGGCGACCAGCCGGTGGTCTCCACATCCACGATGGCGAAGTCAATCTCGTCGAATGCCGCAGCCGTCTCGCACGTGATCACCCTGTCACCGTAGGCCGCGGTACCGACACTCTCGCGCCAGGCGCGCCGGCCCCCGGCCCCGGCCCGGCCGGGGGAGTGCCGCCGCCGGAAGAAGTGTCAGCACCTCCGCCTAGCGTGTGCACCGTGCCGACCAGACCCGCCGGGGATGCCCGGGCGGCAGCCAGGACAGGAGGACACATGCTGATCGAATGCGACCGGTGCGAGATGCGTGACATCGCGTGCCCGGATTGCGTGGTTACCGCCCTGATGGGCGGCAACAGCCACGCTGAGATTGGCGAGGATGAGCGACGCGCCCTGCAAATACTCGCGGACGCCCGGCTGGTCTCGCCGCTGCGCCTGCAAGGGCCCACCGCACAGGCATCGTGACTGGTCAGAGCGACTTTCTCCGGAGGCGGCGCCGGGTCATCGGGGCGGCACCGCCTGGTCTTAGCACGGTCAAGATCACTGCGAGAGTTCGCGAAGTGGTGGAATTCACCTTCCGCGTTTCGCTAGTGTCAGGCCCGGGTCGGCTCGCTCCGCAGTCGCCATGACGGTGACGGCGACCGGCCTCCGCCGAGTTTCCGATGCTGGCGCAGTCAAGCCAGCGGAAAGCCGGGGACCCACCGGAGGACCAGCCCAGGTGAATCTGGGAGGGGCCCTCCAGGGGTGAATCGGGCCTAGCCGCCGAGCGGCCGGGACCGTAGGGCACCTTCCACAGCCCGAACCCGTCAGCTCACCCGGTAGGCGGAGTGGGAGAAGGAGCGTGTCACGCACGTGGTTACGCGTCCGACTGTTCAACCGTCCGTACTGCGCCGATGCGCTGTCGTCGCCACGAGCATGCTGGCCTTCGGGGGACTGATCACCTTCGCTGTCGCGGCAGGAGCCGCGCCGCAGCCGACGGTCACCCAGGTCCAGGCGAAGGTCGACAAGCTGACCACGCAGGAAGACGTGGCCGTCCAGCAGCTCGACCAGGTCACGCAGGAACTGCGCAGTGCCAAGCGGCGGCTCCTCATGATCAAGCACGAAGTGACGGTCCAACGCGCCAAGTTCCAGCAGATGCGCGCCGAAATCTCCCAGATCGCGACGACCGCCTACGAGAGCGGCAACATGACCTCGGTCGGCGCACTGCTGACCTCGAACAACCCGCAGGCCGTGCTGTCTCAGGCGTCGGTCCTGCTGCAGCTCTCGAACGACAGGTCGTCCCAGGTGAAGCAGTTCATCACGGCGGCCCGCCAGCTCAGCGAGTCGGCGCAGATGGCGACCCGCACCGACAACGCGATCCTCGCCCTCAGCAAGCAGCGGCTGGGGCGCGAGCGGTCCATCCGCAAGGCCCTCGCCAAGCAGAAGGCCGTGCTGGCCACCCTGACGGCGCAGCAGGCGGCCGCGGTCACGACGGTCGGCAGCGGCGGCTCGACGTCGGCGACCTACACCGGGACGACTGCGACGCAGGCTGGGAAGGCCGTCGCCTACGCGTATTCCAAGCTCGGCGACCCTTATCTCTACGGTGGCACCGGCCCGAATTCGTTCGACTGTTCCGGGCTGGTCCAGGCCGCCTGGGCGTCGGCCGGAGTTTCCATCGCCCGGGTGACCACCTCGCAGGCGGTTGAATTCCCCAGTGTGGCCAGGTCCCTGCTCCAGCCGGGCGACCTGGTCTTCTTTGCCGGCGACAGTCATGTGGCTATCTACGTGGGCGGCGGAGACATCATCGACGCCCCGACCACCGGCGAGTTCGTCGAGAAGCTCAGCCTGTCGAGTTCGTGGTATTCGGCGAACTACGACGGCGCTGTGCGGCCGTAACCATCGTGCGGCCGTAACCACCCGCGCGCGGCGGTGGCATCGAGCCGCACCCTGAAGACGAGCAGGGGGCATGTCCCGGAAGGACTTAACATCCCGGGACACGCCCCCTGCGCCAGCCAGGACCTAGGATCATTGGGGTTACCGTCGCCGGGACGCCAGCGCGGCAGGCAGCGCCGGTGGCCCGGGGAGCCAGATGCCGAAGGTCCTGATCGTCACCAACGATTTCCCGCCGCGGGCCGGCGGGATCCAGTCGTTCGTGCACGCGCTCGCGGTGCGGCTGCCGCCCGGCCAGGTCGTCGTGTACGCACCCGCCTGGGAAGGCGCGGCCGGTTATGACGAGCGGGCGCCCTTTCCCGTACTGCGCCACCCGACCTCGCTGATGCTGCCGGTGCCCTCCGTGGCCAGGCGTGCCGTCGGGCTGCTGAAGTCGGCCGACTGTGACACGGTGCTGTTCGGCGCGGCGGCCCCGCTGGGCCTGCTGGCCCCCACCCTGCGCCGGGCGGGGGCGAAGCGGATCGTCGCCCTCACCCACGGCCACGAGGCAGGCTGGGCCATGCTGCCCGTCGCGCGCAGCCTGCTGCGCCGCATCGGCGACTCGGTGGATGTCATGACCTATCTCGGCGACTACACCCGGTCACGACTGGCCGTGGCGCTGTCGCCGCAGGCAGCGGGCCGCCTGGCGCGGCTCGCCCCGGGCGTGGACACCGATGCCTTCCACCCGGGGGCAGGCGGCGCCGCCCTCCGGGAGCAGCTCGGCCTGACCGGCCGGCCCGTCGTCGTGTGCGTTTCCCGGCTGGTCACCCGGAAGGGCCAGGACACCCTGATCCGCGCCTGGCCGCAGGTCCGGGCGGCCTGCGGTGCGGTACTGCTGCTGGTGGGCGGCGGGCCGGCGGAGAGCCACCTGAAGCGGCTGGCCGGCCAGCTCGGCGTAGCAGGCTCGGTGGTGTTCACCGGTGCGGTGCCGTGGGCGGAACTCCCCGCCTACTACGACGCGGGTGACCTCTTTGCGATGCCGTGCCGCACCCGCCGGGGCGGCCTGGACGTCGAGGGCCTCGGCATCGTCTACCTGGAGGCGTCCGCGACCGGGCTGCCGGTGGTCGGCGGGGATTCTGGCGGCGCGCCTGACGCCATCCTGGACGGCGAGACCGGTTACGTGGTGCCCGGCGGCGATGTCGCCGCGGTGGCCGCCCGGATCACCGGGCTGATCGCTGATCCGGCCGCCGCCCGGGCGATGGGCGAGAAGGGCCTGGCCTGGGTGGACAGGGAGTGGCGGTGGGACCTGGTGGCCCGGCGGCTGGGGCAGATCCTGGCCCCTGCGGACGGCTAGGAATACGGGGACGGCCAGGAACACCAGGACGAAACGGCCGCCCGGACTGCGACGAAGAGCAGGCCGGGCTGGGGCCAGGCCCCGTCAGGAATACAGCGCCTCGATGTCGCTGGCGAAGTCCTTGATCACGGCGCTCCGCTTCACCTTGAGCGAGGGGGTGAGATGGCCGCCCGGCTCGGTGAAGTCCACGCCGAGAATGCGGAACCGCCGGATCGATTCGGCCCGTGACACGGCCTTGTTGGCCTCATCCACCGCCTGCTGGATCTCGGCGATCACCTCCGGGTCGCTGATCAGGTCAGCGGTCGTGGCGTTGGCGATCCGGGGGCGGCGCGACTTCCAGGCGTCGAGTGCCTCTATGTCGAGAGTCACCAGGCAGGCGATGTAGGGCTTGCCGTCGCCCACCACCATGCACTGGCTGACCAGCGGGTGGGCCCGGAGGCGGTCCTCAAGGACCGCAGGCGCGACGTTCTTGCCGCCCGCGGTGACGATCAGTTCCTTCTTCCGGCCGGTCACCCGCAGATAGCCCGCGTCGTCGAGTTCGCCTATGTCGCCGGTCAGCAGCCAGCCGTCCTGGAACGTCTCGGCGGTGGCCGCGTCGTTGTGCAGGTAGCCGGCGAAGACGTTGGGCCCCTTGATGAGGATCTCGCCGTCCTCGGCCGTCCGGATGGTCACGCCGGGCAGGGGCAGGCCGACCGTGCCGATCTTGTTGCAGGCCGGCCTGTTCACCGTGGCGGCGGCGCTGGTCTCGGTCAGCCCGTACCCCTCCAGGATGGTGATGCCGGTGCCGCGGAAGAAGTGCCCGAGGCGCTCCCCGAGCGGCCCACCGCCAGAGACCGCATAACGGACCTGCCCGCCCACTGCCGCCCGCAGCTTGCTGTAGACGAGGCGATCAAAGAGCCCATGCGCGAGGCGGAGCCGCAGGCCCTGGCCGCCTGGGCCGGGCTGGCCCTCGCTGCCCAGGGTCTTACTCCACTCGATGGCGGTCTGCGCGGCGGCACGGAAGATCCGGCTCTTGAGCTTGCTGTCGGAGGCCTGCAGTTCGGCGCCGTTATAGACCTTCTCGAACACCCGGGGAACGGCGAGGATGAACGCCGGCCGGAACGATGCCAGGTCGGCCAGCAGCTGGGCGACGTCCGCGGTGTGGCCGAGCACGGTGGCCGACTCCACGCAGCCGATCTGGATGATGCGGGCATAGGAATGGGCCAGCGGCAGGAACAGCAGCGCCGAGTGGCCGGGCGCATCGAAGATCTCCGGAATCGCGCTGACCACGTTGCGCACGTCGGCGAGCAGGTTGCCGTGGGTGAGCCGGCATCCCTTCGGCCGCCCGGTGGTCCCCGAGGTGTAGATGATCGTGGCCAGATCGGCGGCGCCCCGGCTGGTCCGGCGCTGCTCCAGCTGTGCGTCACTGATGGCGGTTCCCTCGGCGGGCAGTGCGTCCAGCGGCTTGGCGGTCGTGGCCGCGGCGGCGCCCTCGATCAGCCAGATCCGTTCCACCGCGGGCAGCCTGCCGAGCAACTCGGCGATCGCCTGCTCGTGCGCTGGCGTCTCCACGATCAGCGCCCGGGCGCCCGAGTCGCCCAGGATCCATTCCACCTGCTCGGCCGAGGAGGTCTCGTAGATCGGCACGGTGACCGCGCCGGCCGCCCAGATGGCGTAATCGGCGAGAGTCCACTCATAGCGGGTCTTCGACATCAGGGCGACCCGGTCGCCCGCCTCGATCCCGGCCGCGATGAGCCCCTTGGCGAGCGCGGCCACCTCGTCGCGGAACGCGCCGGCGGTCACGTCCCGCCAGGCCGCGGGGGCGTCGGCGGCCGCGCGCCGGAGCACGACCCTGGTCGGCTCGCGCTGGGCGCGTTCGAACACGACATCCGTGAGGTTGGCCGAGGCGGGGATCTCCACGAGAGCGGGAGTGCTGTGTTCGGGCATGACAGCTCCTGCTGGTTACGTCCGCGGCGACTGCTCTGACGCTGCCGCGTGGGGCTGCTCGCAAGCTACCAGCAGGTAGCGGCGGCCGCCGCGCGGCGCGCCCCGTCAAGGGTCTGTGCCCCGGCGCTGCGGCACGGACACCCTAATGTGTGGGAATGCGGGTTCACGTGGTCAGCGACGTGCACGGCCGGACGGATGCGCTCAGGAGCGCCGCGGACGGCGCGGACGCGCTGCTGTGCCTGGGCGACATGCTCCTGTTCATCGATTACGCCGATCACGGCCAGGGCATCTTCGCCGACCTGTTCGGCGCGGAGGCAACGCAGCGCTTCGTTGCCCTGCGCACCGCGAAACGCTTCGATGAGGCGCGGGAGATGTCGATGCGGCTGTGGGACGGGCTGGACGGCGATCCGTCGGGGCACGTGGAGACGGCCGCGTCGCGCCAGTACGCGGAGCTGTTCGCGGCGCTTCCCGAGCCCGCCTACCTCACCTACGGCAACGTTGACATCCCGCGCATGTGGCAGGCGCACCTGCGGCCTGGGCACCATGTGCTGGACGGCCAGCGGGTCGAGCTCGACGGGTGGCGGTTCGGGTTCGTCGGTGGCGGGCTGCGCTCGGCCTACCGGACGCCCAACGAGATCGACGAGGACGCCTACGCGGCCAAGGTGAGCGCCATCGGTGAGGTCGATGTGCTGTGCACGCACATCCCGCCGGCCGTGCCCCAGTTGCTGTACGACACGGTCGCCCGGCGGCTGGAGCGCGGTTCCGAGGCGCTGCTCCAGGAGATCGAGCGCAGCCAGCCGCGGTACGCCCTCTTCGGCCACGTGCACCAGCCGCTGGCCCACCGGGTCCGCATCGGGCGCACGGAGTGCATCAACGTGGGCCATTTCCGGGCCACCGGGACACCCTTCGCCCTGGAGTGGTAGCGATCATGGAGTGGGGCACGGCGGCGCTGCCCGGCCGGCGGTGGCGGTACGCTCCGAGCATGGCGGACCGGACCGCGTCGAGCATCGCCATCGCCGCGCCGAGCGCGGCCATCATGGCCGTTGTCGCCGACTTCGCGGCCTACCCGGAGTGGGCGGGCGCGGTGCGGTCGGCGGACGTGATCGAGCGCGACGGCGAGGGCCGGCCTGCCCAGGTGCGGTTCCAGCTGGATGCCGGGATCATCAAGGACAGCTACGTCCTGCGCTACGGCTGGGACGGCGACGCGGCCGTGCGGTGGGACCTCGCCGAATCCGGTTCGGTCGTTTCAGCGATGAGCGGCGGGTACTTCCTGGCTGAGGACGGCGGGCGGACCATGGTGACCTATGAGCTCACCGTGGACGTCCGGGTACCGATGCTGGGCATGCTGAAGCGGAGAGCAGAGAAGATGATCATCGACACCGCGCTGAAGGGGCTCAAAGCCCGGGTCGAGGGCAGGGCCGATGGCAGTGGAGAGGACACGACGTGACGCAGCAGCCCAAGCAGCCGGGCGCCGACCTGATCGGCGAAGTCCAGCGATGGCTGTTCCGCTCCGGGACACGCGGGGTGACCCGGGAGCTGAGCGGCCAGTTCCGGTCCGCGTTCGGCCGTGGCGGGTCCACTGACGTGTGGGAGACCGCCACCGCGCCGCCGTCCGAGGAGGCACCCGAGTGCGCCTGGTGCCCGGTGTGCCGGGCCGCCCGCCTGATGGGTGAGTCAGGGCCCGGGATGGCGTCGCATGTCGCGGCCGCGAGCGACGCGCTGGCCTCAGTGGTGCAGGACGCGATGTCAGTCCTCGGGTCAGCCATGGCGGCGGCCCGGCCCCCAGCGCCGTCGCCGGCCCGGCCTGCCCCGTCGTCGGCCGGGCCTGCCGCGTCGTCGCCCACCGGGCCTGCTGGGCCGTCGGCCGGGCCTGCTGCGGCGGACGAGCCGGAGCCGCCCGGCACTGGTCGCGGGGTATGGGAGGAGGCGGCTTCGCCGGCCGCCCCAGAAGGACCACCGCGTGAGCCTGACGATCGGGGTTGATATCGGGGGGACCAAGGTCGCGGGCGGGGTTGTCGACGCCGCGGGCCGGATCATCGAGAAGGTGAAGCGGTCCACTCCGTCGGCGAGCCCGGCGCAGACCGCCCGGGTGATCGTTGAGGTGGTCCAGACGCTCCAGGCGCGCCACCAGGTGGAGGCGGTCGGCCTGGGCGCCGCCGGCTTCATTGACGAGGAACGTGGCAGCGTGCTGTTCGCGCCCAACCTCGCCTGGCGTGACGAGCCGGTGCGCAAGAAGATCGCTGACCTGGTCGGGCTCCCGGTGGTGGTCGAGAATGACGCTAACGCCAGCGTCTGGGCCGAGCTCAAGTTCGGCGCGGCCCGTGGCCAGCGGCACGTGGTGCTCATCGCGGTGGGCACCGGCATCGGCGCCGGACTGGTGCTGGGCGGGGAGCTGTATCGCGGTGGGTTCGGCATCGCGGGGGAGCCGGGGCACTACCGGGTGGTGCCAGACGGCCGCCTGTGCGGCTGCGGTAATCGCGGCTGCTGGGAGCAGTACTGCAGCGGAAGTGCCCTGGAGTACGAGGCCCGGGATTTCGCGCGGCGCACGCCAGGGGGGGCCGTGCGCCTCCTCCAGCTCGGCGGCGGGGGCCCGGCGAGCATCGGCGGGCAGCAGATCACCCAGGCCGCGCGGGAGGGTGACCCCGGCGCGCTGCGCTGCTTTGACATCGTGGGCGGCTGGCTGGGCCAGGGTCTCGCCGACCTGGCGGCGATCCTGGATCCGGGCTGCTTCGTCATCGCCGGCGGCGTGTCAGAAGCCGGTGAGCTGCTGCTCGCCCCGGCGCGGGCTGCCTTCGCGAGAGGCCTGACCGGCGGTCATCACCGGCCGCAGGCGGATATCAGGCGGGCCGCGCTCGGGGCTGACGCCGGGCTGGTCGGCGCCGCCGACCTGGCCCGCCGCCGCTGACCCGAGCGGACGTCACAGCACGGCGACTTACAGCACGGCCCCGTTGTCCGGGCCAGAGTCGGTGGGTGGCCGGTCGCCCATCCGCAGCACCAGGGTGGCGAAGCCAGCGATGAACGCGCCCACCGCGCAGAACGCCGCCCAGCCGGGCACGTACCAGCCGAGCGTGATGGCAATGAGCAGGTAGCCGGGTCCGCCGAAGAGCGCGGCCCAGGCGCCCTTGGTCATCGGGTCAAGCTTGGGCAGTGGCGGGGGAGGCGGCGGGATGAAATGGTCCTCATCTTCCCCCGGCGCCGGGGAAGCCGGCCGAGCCGGCCGGACGACCCGCGCGGCCAGGTCAGGGCCGAGGTCGATGCCGAATCCTGGATCGGTATCCTCGGCCAGGCTGGTGCCCAGGCTCGGATCGGTCTCGGGCCCTGGATCCGGCGCGGAACCGGCAGGGGCGGGAGCAGTCAGGTTTTCGCGTTCTGGCCATGGGGTTTGCCCTGCGTCGCCGGGTGCCGGCGCGGTGTAATGCTCGATCAGCTCGCGCCAGGCGGCTTCTTCGCCGCTCGCGCCACCGGCCACGTTCTTCCCCCCAACCCTTACCCTCGCTCCGCGCGGCTGTGCGAGCGCACAAACGCGAGGCTCCCGGCGAAGATCGTCTGGGCGTCATTGTCGAGGGTTGCCACATGGTAGCTGTCCGGGCAGTCCACCACGGTGAGCTGGCTGGCGGGCAACGCGGCCCGCAGCACCTGCAGGCTGGCCGGGCCGACCACGTGATCGGCCGCGCTCCGGTAGACGAGAACCGGCTGCGTCACCTCGCTGAGCCGTGACTGGGTGACCCGCCACAGCGCGGGCAAGGTCGCGGCCGCACGGACCGGTACCCGGTCGTATGCCAGTTCGCGGACGCCTTCCTTCCGGATGTCGCTGCCCACCCCCTTGAGCGAGGGCACGACCAGTTTCAGCACCGGGGCCAGCATGAAGAGCTTGGAGTCAGCCGCCAGCGACGGGTTGACGAGCACCAGCCCGCTGATCCCGGTGCCGCGCAGCTCAGCCATCCGCAGCGCGAGGCAGCCGCCCAGCGACAGGCCCATCACGAAGATCTCGGCCGTGCGCCCTCTGAGTTCCTCGTAGCCGCGGTCCACCTCGGCATACCAGTCCTCCCACCGGGTGCGTGACATCTCCTGCCACGTGGTGCCGTGTCCGGGCAGCCTGGGCAGCGAAACGCTGAGCCCGGCGTCGGCCAGGTAGTCCGCCCACGGCCGCAGTGAGTAAGGGCTCCCGGTGAACCCGTGGCACAGCAGGACCCCAATGCTGCCGCCCTCGTGGGAATAAGGCTCCGCGCCTGCGATCACTGGCATCGGCTCGCTGTCCTTTCGGCCCGACCCGGCGTGTCGCCCTTCAGTCTGACGCTACCTGGCCCGCTCCTGGCTACGTTCTCGCATCGTCGCACGCCGGCAGGTGATCCCGCACGCGTGTCTCACCTCAGGGACTGACCTCGCCGGCAAGCCCTGATTCTGGTCATCTCGTGGGACGATGGCGGCGTGTTCTACTGGGTGGTCAAAGCGATCCTGGGTCCCTTCCTTACGCTGGTGTTCCGGCCGTGGGCGGAGGGAACCGAGAACGTGCCGCGGGAAGGCCCGGCCATCATCGCCAGCAACCACCTGTCCTTCTCGGATCACTTCTTCGGCCCGCTGCCGTTGCCGCGCCGGGTCGCGTACCTGGCCAAGGCGGAGTACTTCACCGGACGAGGGCTGAAAGGCCTGCTCAGCAAGGCTTTCTTCCGGGGGGTGGGGCAGATCCCGGTGGACCGGGCCGGCGGCCACGCGAGCGACCGCGCCCTGCGCACCGGATTGCGCGTGCTGTCCGAAGGAAGGCTGCTCGGCATCTACCCGGAAGGCACCCGGACTCCCGACGGCAGGCTGTACCGGGGCAAGACGGGGGTGGCGAGGCTGGCCCTGGAATCTCGGGCGCCGGTGATCCCGTGCGCGATGGTCGGCACCTTCGAGTTCCAGCCGCCCGGCAAGATCAGGCCGCGGCTGACGATCCGGCCGGGAGTGCGGTTCGGCAAGCCGCTGGATTTCTCGCGCTACGCGGGCCTTGAGGCAGACCGCTTCGTGCTGCGGGCGGTGACCGACGAGATCATGTACGCCCTGATGGAACTGTCCGGCCAGGAGTACGTCGACCAGGACGCCCAGCGCGCCAAGGCCACGCTGAAGGCGGAGCGGAAGGCTCACGCGTCCACGGGTGGCCGGTCCGGCACGTAGGACGGTCCCGGCGCCGCGACGCGCACCCGCCGCCCGGCGGTCAGCTGGCCCAGCACTGCTCGCGCGGCCCGCTGCAGCAGCAGGATCGTCGCAAGAATCAGAGCCGCCACGATTCCATCCAGCCAGAAGTGGTTGGCCGTGACGGTGACAGCCAGCACGGTCGCCACCGGGTAGGCCAGCGCGAGCCAGCGCCAGCGGCTCCGTGACACCTGCACCACGACCAGGGCCACCAGCAGCGCCCAGCCGACGTGCACCGATGGCATGGCCGATAGCTGGTCGGCGTTGAACCCGGCGACCGAGCCGTAGACCGACTGCCCGTAGCGCACGGCCGTGTCGACCATGCCGCTGCCGGCCAGCATGCGCGGCGGCGCGACCGGGATCAACTGCACCAGCAGGCAACTCACGGTGAACAGGACCAGGGTGGTGCGGACATGCCGGTACTGCCGCCGGTACCGGACGAAGAGCCAGGTCAGGCACGTGATGAGGACCGGGAAATGAAGGGATGCGTAGTAGAGATCCAGGAACTGGACGATGATCGGATGGGGCAGGAACGCTCGTTGCACGACGGTTTCGCTCGGCAAGTGAACTGCCCGTTCCAGGTGCCAGATCCAGCGGGCCCGGGCTTCGGCGTCATCGGGTCCGGCGACAGCGACTCTCCCGGCCAGTTGCCATAGCGCGAACAGCGCTAGGACCAGGGCGGTCTCCCTGGCGAACGTGGCGGCGGCGACGAGCCGGGGCCGCCGGGTGAGCTGCGCGCCGACCGCCGCGCCGGCCAGGCAGGCGGCCACGACGGTGGCGCCCTGCCAGGAGAGCTCCAGGTTCACCATGCGGCGTTCACCCCGTCCCCGGTCCCTGATGCTGTTCAACCTGCTTCTCGGTAACAGCGCCAGACCCGTTGTACATCCAGGATTGGGATTCTTGTTACTCCGGGGTCCACCGATCCGGCCGCGGCCGGGCCTCGATGACCCGCTGCGATCACCGGCGCGCCCGGCAGTCTCGGATCTGACACTTTCAGGGAATGATTCCGTCTTGTCGCTCAGCAAACGCTAAGGTTGCGCCTCGACCAAGGAGTGGTAAAGGTGACAGACCTGTCTATGGAACCCCCGATGGCACCCCCGGGAATACCAGGTGGGGACGAGATTCTCGTCGCGTTCGCGGGGCCCGCCCAGCAAAGTCGGCTCACGGTGCTGGTGCGCCTCGTGCTGGCAATCCCGCACTACGTCGTGTTGTGGGTGCTCGGGATCGCCACGGAGGTCGTGGTGGTGATCTCCTGGTTCGCCGCGCTGTTCACCGGCCGTGTGCCTGAGGGCCTCGCAGGCTTCATCACTGGGTACCTGAGGTGGGCCACCAGGGTCTACGCCTACCTGCTCCTGCTGACTGACGAGTACCCGCCGTTCGAGATGGGCGATGCCGACTATCCGGTGCACATCGCGGTGCGGCCCGGGCGGCTGAACCGCCTCGCGGTCTTCTTCCGGTTCATCTTGGTTATCCCGGCCTACCTGCTGAGCGCCCTGCTCAGCTTGGGCGTGGGCACTATCGCGCTCTTCATCACCTGGCTGATCGTGCTGTTCTCCGGGACAATGCCCGACGCGCTCTACGGGGCGGTCTCCGCTGTCCTCCGGTATCACACGCGGTACATCGGCTACGTGCTGCTGCTCACGGGCACGTATCCCAAGGGGCTGTACGGCGACCAGCCTGGCCCGGCCGGGAGCCCGGGGCTCAGCCAGCCCGGGTATGACCAGCCGGGCCCCCCGGAACGCGGATACGGCCAGCAGGCTTACCGGCAGCCGGGATATGGGCAGCCGGCTCATCCGCAGCCAGGGTTCGGCCAGCCGGCCCAGCCTGGGTACGGCCAGCCGGCCCAGCCTGGGTACGGCCAGGCGGCCCAGCCTGGATTCGGCCAGGCAGTGCAGCCCCAGCCTGGATTCGGCCAGGCAGTGCAGCCCCAGCCTGGATTCGGCCAGGCAGTGCAGCCCCAGCCTGGATTCGGCCAGGCAGTGCAGCCCCAGCCTGGGTACGGCCAGGCAGTGCAGCCGCAGCCTGGGTACGGCCAGGCGGGGTACGGCCAGCCGGCTTATCCGCAGCCGGCCTACGGTGCGCCAGCGAGGTGGCCGGTGACCGGCGAACAGTCCTGGCGGCTCGTCCTCACGGGCGGGGCCAAGGGGCTGATCACCGTGTTCCTCATCCTGGGAGTGCTGATAGCCGCCGGATACGCCGTCGTGGTCATAACGGTCGTCAGTTCGAACGGCGGGGTGCAGACGCGGCTGCGCGCCGCTACCGCCGCGATCACGGTCGAGGGGTCATACTCCGTGCTCAGCGCGTCGCTGACGTCCTTCAGGACGAAGACAACGGCCTGCCAGGGCAAGCTCTCCTGCGTGACCGCGCAGGACACCACGGCGGCCCAGGCCTTCGGGACCTTCGGCCAGGCGCTGCGCGCCGTCCCGATGCCAAGCGGATCCGCCACGGCAGCGGCCGCGAAGGTGCAAGCCGACGCTACCCAGGCGCAGCAGGATTTCACGAAACTCGCCGCGACCACCTCCGCCAGCCAGTACCAGCAGACGGTCGCCAGCACCGGCCTTGAGCAGCAACTGGCCCAGTTCGACACGGATTACCACCAGCTCGGGACGGCACTCGGCTTTGGCTGAGCGCTGACCGGCCGGCGGCGCCCGGCCGTCGGCGGCCGTCACGATCAGGTCAGTTACTCCGGTTGTTCCCTGCGCCGATCGCGAGGACGCCGATGGGTACTACTGTTGCTTCCATGCGAGTTGGAGTACTGACGGGCGGCGGCGACTGCCCAGGATTGAACGCGGTTATCCGTGCGCTGGTCCGCCGGGGTGCCCAGGAATTCGGATACGAATTCGTTGGGTTCCGTGACGGCTGGCGCGGCCCACTCGAAGGGGACACCATCCCTCTCGACGTGCAGGCGGTCCGGGGCATCCTGCCCCGGGGCGGGACGATCCTGGGCTCGTCGCGGACGAACCCGCTCGCCGACAGCGCGGGTGGCGGCGGGCGCAGCGGTGTGGACCGGATCAAGGACAACCTGGCTGGCCTGGGCGTGGACGCACTGGTCGTGATCGGCGGCGAGGACACCCTCGGGGTGGCGACCCGCTTGCACGAGCAGGGCGTTCGCGTGGTCGGGGTGCCCAAGACCATCGACAACGACCTGGGCGCCACGGACTACACCTTCGGGTTCGACACCGCCGTGAACATCGCCATGGAGGCGATCGACCGGCTGCACACCACCGCGGAAAGTCATCACCGGGCGCTGATCGTCGAGGTGATGGGCCGGCATGCCGGCTGGATCGCGCTGCACGCTGGGCTGGCCGGCGGCGCCAACGTGATCCTCATCCCAGAGAAGCCATTCAGCATCGAAGAGGTCTGCGCCCACGTGGAGCACCGCTTCCAGACCAGGTACGCGCCGATTGTCGTGGTCTCAGAGGGCGCGCGCCCGGCTGAGGAGGACGTCGCGCTGGCCGACCAGCGGCTGGACGCGTTCGGGCATGTGCGCCTCGGCGGGATCGGGCAGATGCTCGCCGACGAGATTGAGAAGCGCACCGGCAAGGAGGCACGCTGCGCGGTGCTCGGCCACATCCAGCGAGGCGGCACCCCCACCGCGTTCGACCGGGTGCTCGCGACGCGGTTCGGCGTGCACGCTATCGGCGCGGTGCATGACGGCGCGTTCGGCACGATGGTGGCCTTGCGCAGCACGGACATCGTCTGCGTGCCGCTGGCTGAGGCGACCCGCGAGCTGAAGACGGTGCCGCCGGAGCGCTACGCCGAGGCCGAGGTCTTCTTCGGCTGACCGCCGCCCGCCGCTCTGCCTCAGCGCGGTGCATCGTGTCCCCTATGCGGGCACGGTGCACCGCGCTGTTGCGGTACGAGATCGGCGCGGTGCACTGGGCCCCCTATGCGCGTCCAGTGCACCGCGTTGTTGTGGGCGCTGATGCCGCGCGACGCGGTGGATGGTAGGCCTACGCCTACCCCGGAAGTGGGCGCTGGGTAATGGCGGGGGCCATCAGGGCGCGTCACGATGGATGCCAGCGGCCGTCGCGGTGGCGGTCCCGGAGGGGCCAGGCATGAACTACATCGTGACCGTCTTCGTCATCACCTGTGTCGCGATCGCCTGGCACAGGTCAGCGGCCCGCGCCGGGTCGACCGCCTGGCGGCGCCGCGTTGCGGCGATGGGGTGGGGCATTCTCGCGCTCCCGCTCGCGATAGCGGGCTTCGGGCTGTTCGGCACGGACCCCTGGACGATAGCCATCATGGCGCTCAGCGGGATCGCCGTGATCCTGGCGCCGGCCATCGCCGCCGATCTCGTGCCGGTCATGCTCGTGCTCCTCGGCGGGTACGGGATGGTCATCGCGGCGGCGGTCTTCAACAACCGGGTGCCGCCGGGAACAGGACCCAACGTCCTGTATGGCGCTGTCCTGGGCGCAAGTTATGGTTCCTGGCGGAACATGCTGATCGTGCCGGAGGCAGTCGTGTTCCTCGTTTTCGGCCTGTGGCTGATCCCGCGCACGATCGGCGCGGACATCAGGACAGTCACCGGGCTGACCCGCCGGGTGCAGCGGCTGGCCCAGACCCGCAGCGACGCGGTGGATAGCGCGGCGGCCGAGTTGCGCCGGGTCGAGCGGGATCTGCACGACGGGGCGCAGGCCCGGCTGGTCGCGCTCGGCATGAGCCTGCGGGCAGCCGAGCGGATGATCCCGACCAAGCCCGACGCGGCGCTGGCCCTGGTCGCCGAGGCCCGGGAGATGTCGTCCCGGGCCCTCGATGACCTGCGCGATCTGGTCCGGGGCATCTACCCGCCGGTACTGGCCGACCGCGGGCTCGGCGACGCGGTGCGCGCCTTGGTGCTGGATACACCGCTCCCGGCCGAGCTGGACATCGACCTGGCCGGGCGCCCGGATCCGCCGGTGGAATCCGCGGTCTACTTCGCGGTCGCCGAGGTCGTGGCCAACGCGGTCAAGCATGCGCAGGCAGCTGCCATTGAGGTGCGGATGCAGCACAGCGGGGGCGTGCTGCGGATCGGGGTGACCGATGATGGTAGCGGCGGCGCGGATCCGGCCAAGGGCACCGGGCTGCGAAGCGTGCAGCGGCGGCTGGGCGCGTTTGATGGAAGCCTGGTGGTCAGCAGTCCGCCAGGAGGGCCGACCACCGTCACTATCGAGGTGCCGTGCGCGCTGTCGTTGCTGAAGACCTCTTCCTGCTGAGGGACGGGCTGGTCCGGCTGCTTGAGGCGCATGGCTTTGAGATCACTGAGGCGGTGAGCACCGGGCCCGCCTTGCTGCGGGCGCTGCTTGACCAGAAACCTGACGTGGCGATCGTCGACGTACGGCTTCCGCCATCGTTCAGCGACGAAGGGCTTCAGGCGGCGCTGGCCGCGAGGCGGCAGGTGCCCGGGCTGCCGGTGCTGGTGCTATCCCAGTACGTTGAGCAGCTCTACGCCCGCGAGCTGCTGGCCGACCAGGCTGGCGGTGTCGGCTACCTGCTCAAGGACCGCGTGTTCAACGATGATCAGTTCATCGATGCGATCCGCACGGTCGCCGGAGGCGGCACCGTCATGGACCCGCAGGTGGTTTCCAAGCTCCTGTCCCGGCGGTCACGGGACGAGCCGGTGACCCGGCTGTCGGCCCGTGAACGGGAGGTGCTGGCCCTGATGGCCGAGGGGCGTTCCAACAGCGCCATCGCGCAGCGCCTCTGCGTCACGGAGAAGGCGGTCGGCAAGCACAGCACGAGCATCTTCGCCAAGCTCGACCTCGCGGCGACCGGTGATGACAACCGGCGGGTGCTAGCCGTTCTCGTCTACCTCAATTCCTGACTGGCGCCATGGCGTGGCCGGCGTCAGCGTCTGCCGACCCCGGCGGCCCGCGTCCTGCCGGATCTTCCCCGTGATCGCGGTGGATCACAGCCCGGCGGCGGCCAGTGATCCACCGCGATCATGAAGGCCTGGCTGGCGGTCAGGCGTTGCGGGCGCGGAAGGCGGCGGTCTTGACCCGGTTCTGGCAGGACGTGGAGCAGAACCGGCGGGTGCCGTTGCGAGAAGTGTCCACGTAGACCCGGTCGCAGTGCGGCGCCGTGCAGACACCGAGCCTGCCGCGCGTGACGTCGCTGCCCACCACGATGGCGAGGCCGGTCGCGCAGCCCGCCGCCCAGCCGGTGACCGTGGAGTCCTGCGCCCCGTGGAAGTGCAGGTGCCACGGCTCACCATCGTGGCTGTCCAGCCACGGGTGGGCTCCGGTCGCCGCGATCAACTCGTTGACCTGGTGAGCCGCCGCGTCGACGTCGCCGGAGGCGACACCGGCGAACACGGCTCGCAGTGCCTGCGCATAGTCGGTGAGCTGCGACGCTTCGCGTTCGGACAGTTCGGGGGTGTGCGGGACGGCAACCCGGAGCGCCGAAGTGACCGCGGGCACCAGATCCGGCCCGGTCGGCGGGGTGTAGCCGTGGCCCCGGGCCTCACCCGCGGTGAGCGTGTTGACGAGGCGGACAGCCATCGCCACCACGGCATCCATGTGACTGTTGAAATTCACTTGACCAGTTACGTCCTCAGGTTTAGCGTGTGACTGCCGAAAGCATAGTCGTCAGTGACGAGGAGGCGGATGTGGCCGACCTGGACACCGCGAGCGCGACTGAGTGGATCGATCGCTGGGACGCCCAGCAGACGCACTACCTGCCGGACCGGGAAGACCGGTTCACCGCGCTCATCGATGCCGTGGAGGCGGGAGTCGGCCGGCCTGATCCGCTCGTGCTCGACCTCGGCTGCGGGCCCGGCTCGCTCGCCGCGCGGCTGCTGGACCGGATCCCAGGCGCCACCGTGATCGCCATCGACACCGATCCGGTGCTGCTGGCCCTCGGCCGGGCCCTCTACGGCGGGCGC
>Ga0265338_10002310_pt1 | contig 28959 bp, 21 predicted proteins | sample 42126metaG_FD_193579 | JGI IMG/M metagenome (GOLD analysis project Ga0265338, IMG submission 193579) | Rhizosphere microbial communities from Carex aquatilis grown in University of Washington, Seatle, WA, United States - 4-21-26 metaG | ecosystem: Host-associated > Plants > Roots > Rhizosphere...
CTGCTGTACATGATTTCCCAGACCCTTTCCAAACTGGCGGTGGACATTGTGAACGCCCGCATTGTGACCGAGCGCGGCGCGGCCATTGACAGCTTTTACGTTTGCGAGCTGAACGGCGGCAAAATCACTTCACCCGAGCGGCAGGCGGCCATTGAACGCCGGTTGCGTGAGGCCATTCAGCGTCTTCGCGCCGCGGCATGAGGCCAACGCAAAGCTGTTGTCACCGGGCAGCCAGTCTGGTAAAAGCAAACACGCAAGGCGCACCGCATGAATTTGACACAGCGGGCGCGCCGCGCCGAAGTTCCGCGCAGCGGAACGAAGGCGGGTGTGGTTCAATGGTAGAATGTGGCCTTCCCAAGGCTGAGACGAGGGTTCGATTCCCTTCACCCGCTCCAATCTCATTTTGAGCCAATGATACCAGTGGCTTTTCGCATTTTTGCATTTTTCAAAATCCCAAAGTGAGAATAAAAGTGAGAATAAAGGCCCTTTAATTCAAAGCTATTGACCGGTAAAGGCGTTCGGTTTCAATGTGTTTTGCAACGTGGAAAGTTTGGCCGGTGAGAATGCCCCGGCATCCGATTCCCAATTCCGAGACTCCTCGATGAATCGAACCAGCGCATCATTTTGGAAAATTTTCATCCTTTTTCAAATCGCTTTTGGGGTCAGCTGCTGGATATTGCACATAGAACGGTTGCGGTCAAATTTAGCCATTCCCAGAGATTCAGCCCCCGGAAGCTGATACCGGTCAACCTCAAAACAACGGGTGATTACCTCTTGCTTAAACGCATCAAAGCTGACCTCTCCCAGCAGGAATTGGCTGTAAAATCCGGTGTTACCGTGCGAAAAGTGAAGGCTTGGGAGCATGATCAAAGCATCTCCACTGAGGCCGATTGGCAGGTATTGGCGAAGATTACCGATTCCGACAAAAGGAAAATAGCGAAATCTCCGTTTATCAGGAAAAATTTGCCAGTTCTGCAGTTAAATGATGTGGGTGCGCCAGCCTTATCTGTTTGACCCTTCCGGCTGGCGGTTTGGAACAGCAGAGAAAGAAATTTTTCCTTTATACAAAAAACTTAAAATGTCACTCTTAAATAATTAATTAAAAATGGACGTCTTTTGTTTGTCTCGCGATTTTATACTGGAAACATGGGCTTTTTTTTAAACTTTGAGGTCTGCTTTGGTGGAGTCGTAAAACATTAAAAAAAATACGCGAACCCTCAATGACATGAGGTGACTTTTTGCTAGGATTATATTCTACCAACCTAAACAAACCTATGAAAACGCCTTTGAAGACAGTTGCTTCTCCAAGATTGACTACTCAATTGTTTGTAGTGGTTTTGGCGTGTTGTGCCGCGCTCTTGCACGAACAGGAAGCTTCGGCAGCACCTTCCGTTGTCGGACTGTGGCGGTTCAACGAAGGCAGTGGAACCAATATTCTCGATTCGTCAGGCTTGGGAAACAACGGGTTTCTCGCAAGTGAAAATGGCAGTCTTCCCGCTTGGGTAACGGGGCAGGCTGGATTTGGCACCGCTCTGAGTTTCACAAACAACGCCACCAACTACGCCTACGTAAACATCCCCGCCGCCAACTCGCTGATGATCGGACAAACGGCTACCAATGCATGGACGATTACGTGCTGGGCTTATGAAGATTCAAACGGCACGAGCAATTTCGTTTCCAGTTACGGGCGTATGTTGACGATTGATGACGGAGCGGCATTCCAGTTGGAATCCGGCGCAGTGGGAGACGCGGAATTGTATACCTGGAGCGGGATGAATCCCTCGTGGCAGATTACCTGGGGTGTCGGTTCCAGTGTCGCCCCGCTTCTAGATCAATGGGTGCATTGGGCAGTCGTTTACGATGGAACCAACATCACTATCTATCGCAATGGAAACCAGGGTGCCAACGGCGGGGTTGCCTCCACGCCGGTGAGTACACCATTGGCATTCCCTGGTTTCAGCGGAGCCATTTTGATCGGGTCGGAACTGGATCAAGCGGGTACCGTCAATTGGAACGGCATGCTGGACGATGTAGCCGTATTTGATGGCGCTTTGACGCAATCCCAAATCGACACCGTGATGACGGGTAATTTTTCTTCATTCATCGGCGGCCCGGTTAATTTTGTCAGTCAGCCACAAAGCCAAACGGTGTTTCAAGGGTCTGACGTCACTTTCGGCGTGGGCGTGGCCGGACAAGCACCATTCCAGTATCAGTGGTATTTTAACGGAACGACCAAGCTATCGAGTGTCAGCAACCCAACGGCTACAAACGCGACATTGGTACTGTCAGCTGTTCAATTGAACCAGGCGGGGACTTATTCATTGGTGGTCAGCAACGCCTTGGGAAGCGCGACCAACCAACCGGTCACGCTTTCTGTATTCCGACCTCAATCATTGGTCGGACTTTGGCGATTTAATCAAGGCAACGGGACCAATGTCCCCGATTCATCGGGTTTGGGGAACAATGGGTTTCTCACAGGTGAAAATGGCAATATCCCGGCATGGACAACAGGACAAGCGGGCTTTGGCGACTGTCTATATTTCACCAATAACGGCACCGACCATGCCTTTGTCGTTATTCCCAGCAGCGACACATTGCTGATTGGCCAGACGGCCACCAATCCCTGGACCATCACCACCTGGGCTTATGAGAAATCCGACGGCGCGGGCAATTTTGTAGCGACCTACGGACGGTTCATGGTTATTGACGACGGTACGGCATTCCAACTGGAATCGGGAGCAGCCGGTGACGACGAAATGTACACTTGGGCACGCGCAAATGGAGCGTGGCAGCTTGCTTGGGGCATCGGTTCCAGTGTCGCTCCGCTTCTGGATCAATGGGTACATTGGGCGGTGGTTTATGATGGAACCAATATCACCGTTTACCGGAATGGAAACCAGGGACCCAACGGCGGCGTTGCCTCCCTGCTCGCGAATGCGCCACTGGGCGGATACCTCGGATTTCAGGACGGAATCCTGATCGGTTCTGAACTGGCGCAACCCGGTAATCGTACTTGGAACGGCATGCTGGACGATGAGGCAGTGTTCAATGTCGCGTTATCGCAAGCTCAAATTCAAACCGTCATGGCCGGCAATTTCAGCGCTTTCATTACGCAGCCTCCGCCCCAATTGTCAATCAGCAGCAGTGCGGGGAACATTGTTCTGAGTTGGCCCGCGGCGCGGGCCGCGTACCAACTTCAATCCACTGCCAGCCTGGCTCCGTCCTCGTGGACGAGCGTCACCAACCTGCCGGTGCAAAATGGCAGTGCGCAGACCGTGACGTTGCCAGGGAGTTCGGGAACGCGGTTCTTCCGACTGCTTGGACAATAGACGCTTTTGAAGGACGGGGGCGATTAAATTCGCCCCTCCGTTTAAACCGTGATTGTATGTATGACAAAATTTACGGGTGGAAAGGGTTGTCGAAGCGTGCAGTACCATTGTCGGCGAAACGATGCAGAGATTCGGTTTCCTCCGCTTAGAGCAGTATGGTTGTTACTTGCGGCAGTTGCGGTTTGCGCCAATACCCGGGCTGCTACAAATCTCCCGTCCTATTACGCCCATGCAACGGAGTTGGATTCGTACGGGGTAATTGCGCCTTGGTATCACGGATTGAACGGGCAGTTGGATGAACGGTTGCACATGGCCGTGGACGTCTATAAGCGATATCCGTGGGTGGACAAGCCGAAGGCGGTAATGGCGGCGCCGGACTTTATTTACAGTTCCCACTGGAGCACCAGACCCGACGGCACTATTTTAATGGCTCCGACGAGTGACTGGATGTGCGGCGATTTGGCGCAACGCGCCTGGAGCATCATAAAAGGCCTAACGGCTTACTACCAATACAGCGGAGATCCAGTTGCGTTCGTTTATATTCCGCGGACCGTGGATTACATTTTGGATTATGGATTAACCGATAAAAACGCCGACTGGCCTCTGTTTCCCATCAGTACGCCGACACGAGGAAAAGCCTATGGCAAGTGCGATCCAGCGGGTCGAAACCAGCTTGATCTCTGTGCCATCGTCGGTATTGAAACGCTTCGAGCCTATAAACTGACCGGAAATCCCCGTTACCTTCAAATGACGGAACATTGGGGCGACGTGTTTGCCGCCAAATGTCAGTTTGACCATCCGGATATTTCTCCGTGGAATCGTTATGTGGATCCGTCAGTCGTCGGATGGTCCGACGTCCTTACCGGCACCACATCCATCATTGTTGATTTTTTGGATGACCTGATCCAAGTGGGTTATTCAGGCAAAAATGACGCAGTCCTGAAGGCGAGAGACGCGGGAAGACGCTTCTTAAATGAACGCATGTTGCCCGCCTGGTGGGTGGATGACACATGGGGACGAACCTACTGGGATTGGGATAACCCGATGATGTGTGGCATGGTTGCGATGTGCGCCGACCATTTCCTGAAACATCCCCAAGCCTATCTCAATTGGCGAAACGATATACGAAATATGCTCTCACTGCTCTGGAATCGTAACTGCGCCGCTCCGGATTCGTACGGTGACGTGTACAGTGGCGCTTGGGCGTTTCCTGAATCGTCGGTTTGCTGCGGCACTTCACTTTCTTACAACCAGTACACTGCCGGTCCCACGTTGCTCCACTATGGCGCGCTGGCCCACAGCCAATGGGCGGTTGAAATCGGCCGGCGCATGATGATTATGGCAACTTACGACAGCCTTCCCAATGGCATCGTCAAAGACGGATTGTTTGGCGATCAAGTCGCCACCACCGACTGGGCGAATCTGGCTCATCCCTGGCCATTGTGTCAGGTCATGGAAGCCATTGCGTGGCTCCCGGAGGATTTCGCTCCAAACCGCGAAAACCATATTGTCCGTTCCTCGTCCGTCGTGCAGAAAGTCCTCTACGAAAAGGGCAAGATTACCTACACCACCTTCGATTCACCGCCGGGCGTGCAGGAAGTCATGCGGCTGGCTTTTTGCCCGGAATTTGTCCGAGCCGATGGCCAGCGGCTTAAGGAACGTTCTGTTTTGGATGCTAGTGGTTACACGCTCGCTCCCTTAACCAACGGCGATTGGATCGTTGCCGTGCGGCACGACGGGTACCGGAACGTCGAAGTGACCGGAGACGGTGATCCACAACAAGTCGCTGACACTGATAACAACGCATTTGCGTTTAACGACGCATGGACTGTGGTGAAAGACAGTGCCGCGCCGAGGGGGTCATTCCGTTCTGCAGACCAATCAGGCGCGACGATGACTTTCCGGTTTACCGGCAATCAAGTGCGACTGTTGGGAGTGGTCGGCCCCGAGGATGGCTGGGCTGATACCTTTATTGATGGTGTGAAACAGCCGACGCTGATCGAGTGTTGGAATCCCGCTGTGCGGTATGAACAGCCGATTTTTATCAAGAGCGGTCTGACTAACGGCCTGCACGAATTGAAGGTTGTTGTGCGTGGCGGGAAAAATCCTCTGGCGCGCGGCACTCAAATCGGAATCGAGTCCGCCCAGTTTTCCGCCGCGACGGGCGACGCAGGTTTCGGCTCCGGTGGCGGCCCGGCAGGCCCGCAGCGGCTGATCTTTGGTTTCACCGGACGGCACGATTATATTGACTCGAAGGGGAATGCGTGGCGGCCCGACACCGAGTTCGTCGCCCGGGTGGGAGCGGACGTGGATACCGTTGCGCGATGCTGGTGGCACAACCGCCGCAGTATGTACATCGACGGAACTCATGACGAAGAAATCTACCGATATGGAGTTCATGCACCGGAGTTTTGGGTGAACCTCACCGTGGCGCCGGGCAATTATACGGTACGTTTGCATTGGGCTGACACGCCCGAAACACCCTGGGTCGAGCGCGAAGGAACTAAATGGGAGCCGGTTCCCCGCCCCACCACCGTACTCATCAACGGTAAAAAGGTGATTAAAAATCTGAACGTGCGAAACGAAGTGGGAACATTCCATGCTTATACCCGTGAATTCCACAATATCCAGCCTCAGAACGGCATCATCGAATTGCGGTTCAAATCGATTCCTGATCATGAAGCAATGATTCAAGCCGTGGAAATCATTCCGGCCGGGAATCCCGAAAGAGGCAAGTCTTGATTTTAAACACCGTCGCGCAGTTATGAAAACCGGCATGAACCTGAGTTCTTCGCGGCGGAATTGCGCATTTACCCTGATTGAACTTCTGGTGGTCATCGCCATCATCGCGATTCTGGCCGCCATGCTGTTGCCTGCGCTTTCACGGGCCAGGAGCAAGGCCGAGCAAATCTCCTGTCTCAATAACATGAGACAGATTGGATTTCTCATGCAGCTCTACACCGACAGCCAGAACGACATCTTCCCGGCACATCGGAATCAGGATGTTAATAATAATAATATCAATATATCCATGACCAATTGGTGGGGCACCGTCTTGCTGGCCATGGCAAACAACTCGTCGCAAAGTAATCTCTTTCATTGTCCCGCCCTCAAAGGCCGGCGGATTGATGCAGGAGTGGCCTGGTCCTGGAATTTTGATCCTCATTTTGTAGGATATGGATATAACAATTATTTTCTTGGCCTGCATCCATTCGGGCCCACGACTTTGCTGGTGGGGGGAATACATTTTGACACTGCGCCCGATTTCAAGCGAAGCTCCATCCGCCATCCGTCGGAGACACTTGTGATTGCTGACAGCATGCCGGCGTCCGGCAACATAGTTTCTTTGAATTGCTGGAGTTCAGATTGTTGGTGGCCGTATTCTTCCCACGCCGGCCTGCAAGGGGTTGAGACGTTCCGGCACTTGGGCGTGGGCAACGTTGTGTTCAGTGATGCACATGCCGAGGCGCGCAAGGATGTTAATATCAATCCGCCCGTGGACCCGGCGACGGCAACCGTTCAAGCGCTCACTAATTGCAGATATTGGGACCCGTTGCAGAGATCTACTCGTTGACCTTTCATATTTAAAAAACAACTGACAATCACATGAATCGAATATATTCATTCATTATTCTTCTGGCGTTAGCGCGCAGCACGGTTTTCGCTCAGCTCGACCCGGGCAATCCGTTGTCCGGCCTCGAAAAACTCAAAGATTTCAAAACCATGCGCGCGTCGTCCACCGACCCCAACTGGCGCAATGGAAATGGGGATTGCCGATGGATCAGGGCGGGCGGCAGTTTGACGTTGGCGGAACTCAAAGGCCCCGGCGAAATCGTCCATTTCTGGTGCACGATTGCAGACCAGGAGCCGAATTATTCCCGGTTGCTCACGTTGCATATTTATTGGGACGGCGAGACCAATGCCAGTGTTGAATGTCCAATTGGCGATTTCTTTGGCATGGGCATGGGCGTTGACAAACCGTTCACCTCGCTGCCCATTCGCGTGAGTTCCGATGGCCGTGGCCGCAATTGCTATTGGCCGATGCCGTTCCGAAAATCAGCTCGGATTGTTGTTACCAATGACGGCAAGAAACCGTGCGACGCCTTTTACTACTACCTAGACTGGCAGCAATTGAAGTCATTGCCGGATGACAGCGCCTACTTCCACGCGATGTATCGACAGGAATTTCCATGCGTGATGGGCCAAAATTATTTGATTGCCGATATCCAGGGTCGTGGACAATACGTAGGCACGGTGTTGAGTGTTTATCTGACTTCTCCGGGCTGGTTTGGCGAGGGAAACGATTACTTTTTCATTGACGGTGAAAAAGAGCCAAGCTTGCGCGGAACGGGAACGGAAGACTATTTTTGCGACGGCTGGGGTTTTCGCGAGCAGTCCGGTCCGTTCTATGGCACACCGCTCTGGGAAGGTTATGACACCGGTGATCGAGGTAGTGCTTATCGCTGGCATATTCCCGATCCGGTTACATTCAAGAAATCGCTGCGCGTGGAAATCCAACATCGCGGCTACCAGAAATTTCCCGACGGCAAGGAAACCGGATACATCGAACGTGATGACCTGATGTCCAGCGTGGCCTTCTGGTATCAAATCGGGCCGCACAAACCTTATCCGCGATTGCCACCCGGACCGGAGCGATTGCCGTTCCGTGACCTGATTTTACTTAAAGGTTATACTGCCGTGGCCACGGCGAAACATTCCGTTGACCCGATTGAAGTACAACCTTTGGATGGAGCCACCGACGGCAAACAACTCTGGTTTCACCCTCACGATGACAAAGGGTGGGTGGAAGTCTCTTTCGAGAGTCCGACCAATCAAAGCATTGAATTGACCGTCAAAATGGTGCATTCCTACGACTATGGGATTTATCGGGTGCTGCTCGACGGCGAACAAATTGCGCTGCTGGATCTTTACGACCCGGACATTGTTCCCACTGCGGACAAACTGGGGATGCAAAAGCTCGCGGCGGGAACCCATACCTTGCGTTTCGAATGTGTGGGGAAATCGGCCAAGTCGGCGGGATATTTTCTGGGTTTTGATGCGCTGGTGGAGCGTGTCTCGGCTTACGTCAGGCCTCCGAGCGTCGACTTGCGCACTCTGCAAAAGCACAACTGATTCATCTACGCCAGGCGAAACCGACCTCTGCAGGACAATTCCGCTTGCTTGCGAAATTCTCCCGGCGTGATTCCCGTTTTCTGCGTGAAGACGGTGTGCAGATACTCGGCGTAGTTGAAGCCTGTCCTTTCGGCAATCTGAGCCAGATTCCAATCGGTGTCGGTCAACAGCTGTTTGACCCTTTCCAGCCGCAATCGCAACACCTCCGCCTTTGGTGACCGTCCCATCTGCGCCGCGAATCGTCGTTCAAACACGCGCCGACACATGCCCGTCACCTTTGCCACTTCAGTGATGGTGATGGGATCAAAGGCATGATCACGAATGAAACGCAATCCGACGGCCAACTGGCGGTCAGCCAAAGCCAGCACCTCGGTGGAACGGCGGGTGACAATGCCCAGCGGAGGGATGTGGATTGGTTTGGCCGGAGGCTTGCCGCCGGCCATCATCCGTTCGAGTAAGACTGCCGCATCATACCCGATTCGAAATGTGTCGGGCATCACGCTGCTCAGAGGCGGGTCGGACAGCTCACAAAGAATCTCGTCGTTGTCCATGCCGATGACCGCCATTTCTTCGGGCACTGCCAGACCCAGCTGGCGGCAAAGATTCAAGACGTGCTGGCCGCGGATGTCATTACACGCCATAACGCCTATGGGTTTGGGAAGCGAAACCAGCCAGCGACTGAGGTCTTCTTGAAAGAGCAAACCTTTCTTTTCGTATTCGATCGTTTGTGCTGCCAGCGTCCGCGTCGGCGGATGATAAACGTGACACTGGAACCCGGACTGTGCCAGTCGTTCCTGGAACCATCGGGAGCGCTTGTCAGAATAATTTGCGCCGAGAAATCCACAGAACGCGTAATGTCGAAACCCCCGGTTGATGAGATGTTCGGCTGCCAGATACGCCACCTTTTGGTCGTCGGTGTCAATCAAAGGGAAACCAAAACCACTGACCGAGCCACGCAAATCCACCGCCGGCACTTTGAGTCGCTTGATAAACACGGCCATTTCCGTCGTTTCCACTCGGGCAATGATGCCGTCCCCGTCCCAATTCTTGAGCCAGATCGGAAACGAGTCGGTCCACTTCCATTCCTCGCTTTGCACCGACCATTCATGGTGCTCCCGCACAAATTTGGCGATGCCTAAAAACAACCCCCGGCCATAAGCGCGCGATGATTCGATCAGTAACGCCACGCGCCGCCCGCGCTTTCGGAAAATTCGTTGCCGGAGGAGCTTCATGCAGCAAACGGTTTAATTGAACATATGTTTCCGACCCGCACGCTACCGCGCATGGATAGTTTACGCGTTGGCGGACCAGAACCTTAATGAATTCTGGAAAAAGCCGGTAAAGCTTTACAGGCCGCAGCTTGTTTTTCGGGTGTTTTTCTTAAAATTAAGGGTATTCTCGACAATTCTTCCATTTCGCAAAAGCTTAATGGAAAAAACGCGAATTCTCAATGACAATCATGCCGAACTACGGCAAAAGAGAAATGAAGCGTTTGCGACTGGCAGTTGTTTCACATGGTGAATAAACTGAAACAAAGATTTTTTCACAAAAGTCTTACCCCGGTTATGGTTGGCCTCTTTATTGCCGGCTGAAAACTTGTTCCTATTCCATGAGCGACCCTGAAGCGAGAACTGAAATCAACGGAGCCACCCTGGTTCGCATGTGCGGCATCACCAAGCGCTTTGGCAATGTGACGGTTTTGAAAGACGCGCAGCTTGAAGTGCGCAGCGGTGAAGTTCATGTGTTGGTCGGCGAAAATGGAGCTGGCAAAAGCACTTTAATCAAAATTCTTGCCGGTGTGCACACGGAATTTGAGGGCCGGATCGAAATCGACAGCCGGGAAGTCCGTCCGCAAACGCCGTTGGAAGCCAATGCCCTTGGCATCGCCGTCATTCATCAGGAGTTGTCGTTGATTGGTTCCATGAATGTAGCCGACAACATTTTTTTGGGCCGGACACCAACGCGAGCCGGGATGGTGTGGGACGCCGAGCAAGACAGGAAAACCCGGCATTGGGTAAGTCAACTCGGTCTGGACGTTGACGTGCGCCGGCCGGTGGAACAGTTTCCCATCGCCGTTCAGCAACTCATCGAAATTGCCAAAGCTCTCAGTCAAATGGCCAGAGTCATTGTCATGGACGAGCCAACCAGTGCGTTGAACGCGCCGGAAGTCGAAAAGCTTTTTTCCCTCATCCACACACTGAAGCAGAAGGGCTGCGGCATCGTTTACATCACCCATAAAATGGAAGAGATCGAGCGCATCGCCGACCGCATCACGGTCTTGCGCGACGGTCAATGGATCGGCACAGCGCCGGCCGGGGAATTGCCGACCGCAAAGTTGATCCAATGGATGGTGGGCCGCGAAATGGGTGAACAATTTCCCCGTCACACACCGCATCCCGGCGCCGAACGGCTGCGTTTAGAAAACTTCAGCGTTTTTCCAAACGGCATGAAACCGGCGGTCCAGGATGTGTCGCTTTCGGTTCGGGCCGGTGAGATTCTCGGCATTGGCGGGTTGCAAGGTTCGGGCGCGAGCGAACTTTTTCTCGGCATCTTCGGCAACTACGGGTCGGCGACGCGGGGTCGCGTACAATTGGACGGCGTGGAGCAGTGTTTCAGGTCACCCAGACAAGCCATCGCCTCCGGTATTGCCCTGCTGACGAACGACCGCAAGGCCACCGGGCTGGTCCTGTCACTGTCCGTCATTGCCAATGTCACCTTGGCCGCGCTACGTGAACTTTCGCCTGGTGGTTGGCGACAGGCCGCCCGTGAAAGCGCCGCCGCAGAACAAACTGCTTCGCTCATGCAACTGCGGGCCGCTTCCTTGAATCGGGAAGTCCGTGCTCTTTCCGGTGGCAACCAGCAGAAGGTTGCCCTCGCGAAATGGCTGCAGATCCGTCCCAAAGTGCTTCTCCTGGATGAGCCGACTCGCGGCATTGATATCGCCGCCAAACGGGAAATCTATCAATTGATGAACCAATGGACAGCCCAGGGCATTGCAATATTGTTGATTACTTCAGAACTGCCGGAATTGCTGACCCTGAGCGACCGGATTGTGGTTCTGCATCGCGGTCAAGTGGCGGCGGAGTTGTCGCGGGCGCAAGCCACGCCCGAAGCCGTTCTGGCCGCTGCGATGGGCGCGCAAAATTCGCCGCCGGCTGCCAATTCTCAAAATTGATGACTGAAAATTTTCAATCCGGAAAAAAAAATGCGCTGGTCCTGGCCATCGCCAGTCCGGCGGGCCGCGCGTTGCTGGCGTTGCTGTTGGTTCTGATCATCGGCGCCATTTTCAATGCCGACGGCGCCTTTTTTAAAATCGGCACTCACCGGGACACGCTGCGGCAGGCATCGGTTTACGGCATTCTGGCCTGCGGCATGACGCTGGTGATTATTTCCGGGGGCATAGACCTGGCGGTCGGCAGCATGCTGGCGCTGGTGGCGGTTTGTTGCGCCCAAATGGCCATCCACTGGAACTGGTCCGGCTGGTTGGTAGTGCCTGCCTGCCTCATTATCGGCGGTTGCTGCGGTGGCGTCTCCGGTTTCGTTACCGCCCGTCTGGGCGTTCAACCATTCATCGCTACGCTGTCTATGATGGTGCTAGCGCGCGGACTGGCCAAATACGCCTCTGGCGGGATGAAAGTTTCCACCGCGATCATGAATCCCGATGGAACCTTCCGCTATGTGGAAGTCCCTCGCTTCTTCCGTCTGGTGGACCATCATATCCTGGGCGGGAACCTGTCTGTAGTGACACTCATCTTTGCAGCCTGCGTCGCGACGGCTTGGATATTGATGTCAAAACATCGCTGGGGTCGGTATCTCTATGCCATTGGAGGCAATGAGGAAGCTTCAAGACTTTCGGGTGTTCCGGTCGTGGCGGCCAAGACGCTGGCCTATGTCGCTTCAGGAATGTTCGCCGCGGTGGCGGGCATCTGCCAGGCCGCCCAGGAACAGCAAGGCGACCCCGAAGCCGGGATGGGTTATGAATTAATGGCCATCGCGATGGTAGTCATCGGCGGAACCAGCCTGATGGGCGGTCGCGGCGGGATCGGCCTGACGCTACTGGGCGTTTTGACCATTGGTTATTTGGACAAGGTTCTGAGTATCAATGCGGTTCCCGAAGCCGGGCGTTTGGTGTTGACCGGTATCATCATCGTCGTTGCCGTATTGACCCAACGCCGCAAACGAACCTGAAAATCCACGAGATTATGCATACAAAATACCCAATCCTCACCACCCTGGCCACCCTCGCACTGGCAACCGCCCTGTTTAGCGCTTGCAATAAATCGAGCGGCCCGGCGGGTGCAAACACCACCTCCACAACCACCCCAACCCGCCAGTTTGTCATCGGCATGTCGCAGTGCAATCTCGGCGAGCCGTGGCGCGTGCAAATGAACGCCGATATTGCCGCCGCCGCCGCCAAACATCCCGAACTGAAAGTGATTTTTAAGGACGCCCAGAACGATACGCTCCAGCAGCGTGCGCAGGTCGAGGAATTTGCCAGCGCCAAAGTGGACCTCTTAATCATCAGTCCCAAGGAAGCACAACCGCTCACCGAGCCGGTCGCCCACGCGGCGGCTGCCGGTATCCCCGTCATCGTCCTAGACCGCCGGCTATTGGGCACCAACTACACCTGTTTCATCGGAGCGGATAATAAAAAGATCGGCCGGGCCGCCGGTGAATGGATCGTCAAGATGCTTCAGGGCAAAGGCAACGTCGTCGAACTGATGGGTCTGCAAACCTCCACGCCCGGCCAGGATCGACACAGCGGTTTTCTCGACGGCATTGCCGGCTCGGACCTCCAGGTTATCTTCCGCGCCGACATGCAATGGCTGGAACCAAACGCGCGCCAAGAAATGGAATCCGCACTGGCGCGCTTCGACAAAATAGATTGTGTTTTTGCGCATAACGACGATGGCGCTCACGGTGCGTATCTGGCCACCAAGGCGGCCGGCCGCGAGAAGCAGATAAAATTTGTCGGCATAGATGCGTTGCCGCAGGAAGGCGTCGCCTATGTCCGCCAGGGAATTTTGGATGCAACGTTTCAATATCCGACCGGCGGTGCCGAGGCCATCGACACGGCGCTGAAAATCCTGCACGGCGAACGAGTGCCAAAGGAAATCGTTCTGGGCACGCGGCTGTTCGACAAGGACAACGTGGCTCAGGGTGGAGTGGCATTGAAATGAGTCTGTTACCTTTTTATCGCTGCATCGGCATTCGCGCCGCCGGACACAAGACGATGTTCGGTGAAAAACGCACCTTGCTGGTGCTGTGGTTACTGGTTCAAACGGAATTTAACTTTGTGGCAACCCATGCCACTGCCGCTGCCGGCGAACCCTGCGGACTGAATGCCATGGCCCAATTTGATCGGTTGCCTTATTTAAAACTGGATACGATGGCGGCCGGGCAGTCGAGCTTTGACCGGTCGGGAGGCAACGCCGATGCCGGTAATTTTTTGTATGTCGATGGGACCAACAAGGTGCTGCTGGATCTTCAGGGGCCGGGTACGGTTTATCGGATGTGGTTCACGGGATTTGACCCGGCGGCAGACTACATCCAGGTTTATTTCGACGGCGAGGCCACCCCGAGAATCAACATGCTGCTCAATGATCTCTTTAGCGGGACAAATGCACCGTTCTTATCGCCGCTGGTCGGCAACGAAGCGGTATCGAGCGGAGGCTACTTTTGCTACCTGCCATTGCCGTTCAAGAAATCGATCAAGATCGTGTCCAACGGGACGAGCACCACTTTTTACTATAACATCGGTTACCATGTTTATTCGCCGGACACTTCCGTCACCACTTGGACCGGTGCGGAAGATTCCAGCACGGTGCGAAATTTGTGGAACAACGCGGGATTGGACCCAAAAAGCGATGTTGGAAACATGGTGGTATCCAACACCATTGATCTGGCAGCGGGGGCGGCGCAAACGCTGCTGGATGTTGCCGGGCCGCGCTCGATTTCTGCGATCAAGCTGCGCATTCCCGGAATCGGACCGTCGCTTCCACAGACAGTCACCGATAACGGCCGGGCGGATACGAACTTCAGCCAGTTCAAAATGAGCCTGAGTTCAAGCAACTCTGGCGCCGTGCTGGTCCGGAGGCTGGATTACGGAATCGCCAATCAGAAGGCCAATGTTTTTGTGGACGGCGCGCTGGTGGGGCAATGGTTCGACGCGGGCGGGGACGGCGGCTACCGATGGCGCGACGACAGTTTCAGCATTCCCTCAAGCTTCACCGCCGGCAAAAGCTCGATCACGGTAAAGGTGGCATTCGTAAGTTCGTCACTGGACTGGAACGAATTTTATTATTGGATTTATTCCACCGTTGGCGGGACGAACGTGCTGACCGATTCATTGAACGTGGGAAATTCCGCCTCGGAAAGCGCCCACAGTTATGTTATCAGTTCACAAACTTGGTCGGGTACGCAGACGTTTCAATATCCACCGGCCGCACCGTCAACCAACACCTCGGACCTGCTTACGAATTTGTGGCTGGCGGTATCCTTTGACAATGAAACCAATCCAAGCGTCTATGCGCCCATCGGCTCTTTTTTTGCGATGGGGCAATTTGCGCCGTACTCCACGCGGGGTCTGCCGGTGGGGATGGATGCCAGCAACAACATGTATGTGTATTTCCCGATGCCGTTCGCCAGCCGGGCACTGGTGCAGTTGATCAGCCAGCGGTCCGCGGTCACAACCAACATTTATTTTGAAATCCGGCACAAACCATTCACGGATTCATTCACGAATGTGGGGTCCTTCAAGACGCAGTTTCGCAGCGAAACGCCGACTACCAACGGGGCGGATATTTTGATGCTGGACGCGGTCGGAACGGGGCATCTCGTGGGAGTGGTGGAATCCATGATGGGCCCCACGGACCGCAGCTACCTGGAGGGGGACGAGCGGATTTACGTGGATGACAACGAGAGCCCGGCAATTTATGGAACGGGGACCGAGGATTTTTATAATGGCGGCTGGTATTTCGACCATGGATTGTTTACGCAACCCACCCACGGCAACACGGCCCATGTGGCGAACACCAATTTTGACCGGACGGCGGCCTATCGATTGTTCATGCAGGACGCGATACCCTTCCGCCGGCACATCCGCGTGGGGATCGAGCACGGGTCGGGGGACGTGGTTTCAGAAAATGTCTGGACGCTGGCGTATTATTACTACCAGCCGGTGGCCCGGGCGGTCCTGACCGACTATCTGGATGTGGACAAAACGGCGAGCGAAATGGCCCATGCCTATTCCATCAACACGCAAACCTGGAACGGTTCGCGCACCTATTCGTACGACGGTAACTTTGACAATGTGAACATCACGGATGACGGGCGGGCGCACCGGGATTTCAGCCAGTTTACGATGAGCCTTCAGCCGACGAACGCGGGCGCCATTCTCCGGCGGCGATTCGACCAGGGGGTTGCGAACCAGATGGCCAATGTCTATGTGGACGGCGCGCTCGTGGGCGTCTGGTACCAGGCCGGGTATGAAGACATACACAATTGGCGGGACCAGGATTTCATGATACCGGCTTCCTTCACCAGCGGTAAAAGTTCGACCTGGATCAAGATCCAGTTCCTGTCGTCGAGCAATGATTGGAATGAATTCATCTATTCCATCTACACCCTGCTGCCGCGCAACCAGACGCTCCAAGCCAACGCCCAAATGGCGGCGGGTCATGTGAATCACGATGTAACCGTGACCCTTTCCGGATCGGACCCGGACGGGAATCCGCTGAGTTATTATGTCAGCACCCTGCCGGCGGCCGGGAGGCTTTACCAGTATTCCGGCGGCACGCGCGGAAACGCAATAAACGCGGCCAACACGCTGGTGAGCGATGCGGGCGGGCGGGTGATTTTTACGCCGGGAACCAACGACACCGGCAATCCGTATGCGGTGTTTAATTTCACCGCGAACAACGGGTTCAGCGGGTCCGTGCCGGCGCAGGTGACGGTGAACATCAATCTTCCGCTGGTACCGCAGTTCACGAATGGTTCCTGGATGACCGGCACAAACGGTGATGGGTCGTTTGCGTTAAACTTTGGCGGCTCTTCCAACGCGACGTACAGCGTATGGAGTTCCACGAACCTGACGCAATGGCGGTTCATGGGAACGTCAGCCGAGTTCAGCCCGGGCCAATATGAGTTTTTTGACATGACCGCAACCGACTGGCCGGCGCGGTTTTATCGGATCAGCGCCCCGTAATAATGGTTTAGCGCAACCATGTGTTGCCGGGATTGCCGTTTACACCCTTGATTCAGGCAGAACTAAGGGGCGTTGGGGTTTAAGAAGCAGGTTGCAAAATCTTAATAAAAGAAACGTGAACCCTCAATGACACGCCAGCCATTTTTCCCAGAATGGATTCATTCGATTCGAGCAGTTGCATGAAACGAAAGAGGCAAAAGCAGACTATCCATGAATATTACACCGCCGGTTGATAATCTCCGTCGCAGATTCCGGCGATACAGTTGTTTCAAAACCTGCGCCTTGAGTGGAATCCTAGTTTGGCTCTTAACCACAAACGCGTTGCTGGGGGACCAACTCTTCAGCCACCAGGTCCGGCTGGACGATCAGGGCAAACTCCTGAGCTGGGTTGCTTCCGACGCTCCTTATGATCAAATCCTGCGAACGGATTGGGCCATGTTCGAAAGCATTCCGGTCCAGCCCGATGGCTATCGGACCTATTTTACTTATCCGGAATTCAACGGCCCGAATGATCCCTCGAAACCTCTGTTTGAGGGCCGCCCCTGGGCGCACAATCCGGCAGGGGTGTTCACCATGCTTACCGACTCGGCCATCCTTTACTATGCTTATAGCGGAGACACGGTGGTCATGGATCGAGTCCGGGAAATGCTGGTCCACATGCTGAAGTACGGTACTACCAGCGTGACTGATTCCTGGGCCCAAGTTCCCTATGCCAGTTCGGATGCGGGCAATCCGGTTTATCGCGGCGGCACGGACACAATTTATTGTGACGGTCACAAACCCTGCGGGCGTGGCGATGGTCTGGGATACCTGGAACCGGACAAGGTAGGTGAACTCGGATGCGCCTATCTCCAATATTACGAATTCTCGCTGGATAAGAAATATCTCCAAGCAGCCATTCACTGTGCGGATGCTTTGGCGGCACATGTCCGGCCGGGGGACGAATCCCATTCGCCGTGGCCATTTCGCGTTGATGCCTGGAGCGGTACACATATACGCGAGGAATACACCGCCAACGCGATCGGCCCCATTCGCCTCTTTGATGAACTGCTTCGCCTCAGGCAAGGCGATAAAAAAGCCTATGCCCATGCCAGAAAAATGGCCTGGGAATGGTTGATGAAGTATCCGATGGAGAACCAGATCTGGACGCAGTATTTCGAAGACGTGCAGATTTACGCCAATTATCGCATAAATCGGAATCAATACTCGGCGCTGGAAACCGCTCGCTACTTGCTTCAGCACCCGAAAAAGGATTCGCAGGCGGTTGCGCACGCGAAGGGGATTCTCGATTGGGTCACCCGTTTATTCGCCAGAGATTCGAGGACTATGGCCGGACTTCACGAAAAGGGGCTGCAATGGGGAGCGAGAGTGCTCTCCGAGCAGGTGAACGACATGGATAAGATGGCCAGCCACACTGCCCGCTACGCTTCGGTTTGCGCGCTTTACTACCAGGTCACCGGCGATTCCGACTTCCAGGAACAGGCTTTTCGTTCATTCAATTGGGCGACCTATGCGTCGCGTGAAGACGGGCTGGTGATCGGAGGCGGTACGGATCCAGCCACCAGTTACTGGTTTTCCGATGGTTATGGCGATTACCTGCGCCAGTTTGAACGCGGCATGGCCTCCGTGCCTGAATGGGCGCCGCCAAAAGAATCGCATCTACTGGGATCAACTTCGGTCGTACGCTCCATTCATTATGGCAGCAGCCGGATTAATTATCTGACATTCGATGACAAGTCACGTGAAGTGCTGAAATTGTGCGAGCCACCGTTGGCCGTCCAAGCTGGCCACAAATTATTGCATCATGTCAGCAAGCTCCGGAGACACACCGAAGGTTACACCTCGGAACCGGGCGCTGGTGGTGGATTTATAGTTCGCATTCAGCATAAACGTTCGGGAAGTGTCTCAATCCAATTCGGGAATGCCGAGGCCACGACCAAGCCCACAAGGTAGCAACCGAATTCTAAATCGACCGGGAAGGAATGCGGGTTGTGAAACCGATGAAAACAAACCGCCGTCAGTTTCTTCAAACCATGGTAGCCACCTTGTTGGCCTTGGGAGTCTGGCCAGCGCGAGCCGCTCAAGTTCTGGCGTCGTTTCGGTTTGATCCTTCCCGGGACATCATTCCCGCTCCCGACGACCCGGAGCAGTGGCCCGCATTCCGGGAATCCCTGGCCCGCTGGCGCGACCAAATTCGAGCCGAACTGAAATATAACGATGTTCTCTACCGCCGACCTGATTTAAAATGGTCGGCTTCGAATTATTCCTGCGGTTTTGTCATGGTCTGGGATGAGCAGTTTTACGACTTCCGGTCCGGACGTTATACGGTGGATGGTTTTCTGAATGAAGGAGACCGGGAATTCGGTGGCTATGACAGTATCGTGTTGTGGCAAGCGTACCCTCGCATCGGCGTGGATGAACGCAACCAATTCGATTTTTATCGTGATTTGCCCGGCGGATTGCATAGAATGCGACGCGTTGTGCGCCGGTGTCACCGTCGCGGTGTCAGGGTTTATGTTGATTATAACCCGTGGGACACAGGTACCCGGCGGGAACCCGAAACGGATATAGAAGCGCTGGCCCAGGTGGTGCGTGCACTGGAGGCAGATGGGATTTTTCTGGATACCTTGGACCAGGGCGGTGCCGATTTTCGCGCCAGACTCGATGCCGCGCGGCCTGGCGTGATTCTGGAAGGCGAAATGGTCCTGCCGCCGGCAGCTCTGGCAGATTACCTTGCTTCGTGGGCACAATGGTTCGACGACAGTTCCGTGCCGGGGGTGTTGCGGAACAAATGGATCGAGCGCCGTCACATACAACATCAAATCCGGCGCTGGGATCGCGATCATACGGGCGAACTTCACTCAGCCTGGATGAATGGGAGCGGCATGTTGGTCTGGGAAAATGTGTTTGGATCCCTGGTGCCGTGGAACCGACGTAATCGCTCAATTCTCCGTGCCATGCTGCCGATCCAACGCCGGTTCACCACCTTGTTCAGTGGTGAATGCTGGACACCCTTGGTGCCCGTTCAGCCAAGCGGGGTTTTCGCTTCTCTTTGGGAGGACCAGAACCTGCGGCTTTGGACTCTGGTCAATCGGACCGGAAAAACCATCGAAGGAACCCTGCTCCAAGTGCCAACAGAGCCAGAACACCGTTACTTCGATCTGGTGGCCGGCAAGGAAATCCAACCGAAGAACACGGGTGATAACGTCTTGCTGTCCGGCTTGATTCCAGCCCGCGGCGTCGGCTGCTTTCTGTCCGGCCCGCCTCGGAAGCTGGGGACTGGTTTCGAACGATTTCTGAAACAGCAGGCGCGTTTGGACGCCAGGAAAAATGTCGGTACCGCGACACCCAGAGTGTCCACAGAACTCATTCCGGTCAAACCAAGCCGGGCTCATTTGCGTCCGCCGGCCGGCACGTTGGAGATTGCCGGCGCTACCGTGGAATTGAACATCGAAATGCGCGTGCGGGAATGTGGCTTCTACGATTCCACGCCACCGGGCGGAGACGTTTATAACTTTCAAACGCGGCGATTTTCCCAGAAAGTTTCCTTGCCGCGATTTGCAATGGATGAGACTCCGGTGACCAACGCGCAGTTTGCCGGGTTCCTGGCTGCCAGCCGGTACCGGCCGAAGCATCCGGAGAATTTCCTGAAGCATTGGCCCGACGGCCGGCTGCCATCAGACAAGGAAGATCATCCTGTAGTTTACGTGGATCTCGAAGACGCACGGGCTTACGCGAATTGGGCCGGTAAACGGCTCCCGACCGAGGACGAATGGCAATACGCGACACAGGGTCTGGACGGCCGCAAATATCCTTGGGGCGAACATTGGGAGACTGGACGATGCAATGACGGAACCATGGGCTCAACGACGCCGGTGAAAGCCTTCCCATCTGGACGATCGCCTTTCGGCTGTTATGATATGTGCGGCAATGTCTGGCAGTGGACGGAAAGCGAACGCACCGATGGCCGGACCCGGTTCTGCCTCATCCGGGGAGGTGCCTTTTTTGATGCCAAAGGGTCGAATTGGTATGTGGATGGTGGCCCGCGTCCGGCTGACTTCGCCACGAAATTCATCTTGATGTGGCCGGGGTTGGATCGGTGCAGCACGATCGGATTCCGTTGCGCGGCTGACCTGGTCGCACCGGCTCGCTCGTAACCGCGGAACAACTCGGTGGTCGCAGGGGGTTACCGATTTTAACTGTATCGCAAAATCTCAACAGAAAAACGCGATTCCTCAATGACAACTGCCTTCTTTTCGGCAGAAAATGACGGTAATGTCGCTGCCATAAGTATCTATGAAATTGTCACTACACTTGCTGTTGGTTTCTTTTTTTTTGATGACAACCGTATCGGTGATCCGCGCAGCGGACCCTCCGGATTCATCGGCTGGCTTGCTGGCGAACCTTTGTCGCACTTCAAAAGCCCTGTCCCGTTCCATCAGTCCGGAAAATTTCACAGGCGAAAAGGGCAACGGCGGAATGGCCACCCAAGGCACTGGACAACAGGCAGCCAGAGAGTTGGGCCAAGGCTGGAAAATCTCGCCGTCAGTGGTAATCAAGGCCGGAACGACTTTCACGCTCGCTAACATCCAGGGGCCGGGTTGCATCAATCACATTTGGATGACTCCGACGGGTAACTGGCGCCACTCCATTCTCCGCTTCTACTGGGATGGCGAAACGAACGCGTCGGTCAAGTCTCCGGTGGGCGACTTCTTCGCCTGCGGTTGGGGAAAATACTGTCAGATCAGCTCGCTGGCAGTTTGCGTGAATCCCGGGAGCGCGTTCAACTGTTACTGGCCCATGCCGTTTCGCCGGCAGGCGCGAATCACGATGGAAAACACCGGTGACCAGGACATGCTGCTTTATTACCAGATAGACTACACGCTGGCGAAAGTACCCAATGACGCCGGTTACTTTCACGCGCAGTTTCGCTCGGAAACTCCGCTTCAGACCGAAGGCCTCTATACCATCCTCGACGGCGTCCAGGGTGAAGGACAATACGTGGGCACTTATCTGGCAGTCAAAGTGCACAGCCCGGGCTGGTGGGGTGAAGGCGAGATCAAGTTTTACCTCGATGGCGACACGACGTTTCCAACCATTTGTGGCACCGGCACGGAAGATTATTTTTGCGGTTCCTACGATTTTGAGAATCAAGAGACCCACAAATATGTGCCCTTTTCCACGCCCTACACGGGCCTGGCCCAGGTGATTCCGCCGGACAAAATTTACCAGCCCGACCAGTGCTTCGGGCTTTACCGCTGGCACATCACCGACCCGATCCGCTTTCAGAAAAACCTCAAGGTAACGATTCAGGCGCTGGGTTGGAAATCAGGAGTGGGTTATGAGCGTTTGGATCCTGACATCGCATCGGTGGCGTATTGGTATCAAAATTGAGAACCGGTTATTTGAATAAATCTTTGCGGGCCGAGGCCGTTCAAGCATCAGACTAAAATTCCACTCCGGAGGCCAAATGAAATCACCGCCAACCCTAAAACCCAGGCAGACTTACCTCGTAGCCAACGGGGATTTGCGTCTCTCAGCCAACCAGCAATGCTGGCCTGAACAGGTGAAAATGGAAGCGGCGCTCTCACGCGCTTTGAAGGCTGAAGGCTGGACCGTCGTTCGTGCCCACCCCTATGACAAAGAGAAACAGCACGGATTTATTGATTCCCAGAAGATGGGGATTGAGGTCTTTCGCCGTATGGACCCCAATGCCCCCGTGATCGTGGCGGAATCGGTATGGCAATACAGCCACCATGTCCTGGCGGGGCTTTGGACCCATCGCGGCCCGGTGCTGACGGTGGCCAACTGGAGCGGCATCTGGCCCGGCCTGGTCGGCATGCTCAATCTGAACGGGTCGCTCACCAAGGCCGGCATCCGCTACAGCACTCTCTGGAGCGAGAACTTTACCGATTCGTTCTTCCAAAACGGTCTCCGGCAATGGCTCGCCGAAGGGGTCGTCACGCACGACCAGAGTCACGTCCACGATTTGCGCCTGCTCAAACTGCCGATGGAGGACGAGCGCCTTGGCAAGCGCGTCGCCCGCCAATTCCTCCAGCACAAATGGATCCTGGGCGCTTTCGACGAAGGCTGCATGGGAATGTTCAACGCCATCGTCCCGGACGATTTGCTCTCCTCGACGGGTGTGTTCAAAGAGCGACTTAGTCAATCCACCCTCTACGCCGCCATGCGGCAGGTGAGCGACGAAGAGGCCGTGAAGATTCTCGATTGGTTGCTTAAGCGAGGCATGAAGTTTCAATGGGGTACCTGCGAGGAGACGGAGTTAACGCAGGCCCAGACCCTCCAGCAATGTAAAATGTACATCGCGGCGGTTCGCATCGCGGCGGAATTTGGTTGTGCCGCCATTGGTATCCAGTACCAACAGGGGCTCAAAGACCTTGCGCCCGCCAGCGATCTTGCCGAAGGATTGCTTAACAATACGGATCGCCCACCGGTGAGATGCCCCAACTCCGGGCGCGTTTTGTTCTCTGGCGAAGCGGTGCCACACTTTAACGAAGTGGATGAATGCGCCGGACTCGATGGTCTGGTGACCTACCGGCTTTGGCGTGAACTGGGATTTGCTCCTGAGAACACGTTGCATGACCTGCGCTGGGGTCAGCCCTACAAAAACAACGGCATTGATGCCTATGTCTGGGTCCTGCTTATTTCGGGTGCGGTTCCCCCCGCGCACTTGATCGGCGGATTCAGAGGCGCCACCAGCCAGCGCCAGCCACCAATGTACTTCCGCCTCGGAGGCGGCACCATCAAGGGTGTTTCAAAGCCGGGCCACGGCGTTTGGAGTCGCATCTTCATCATGGACGGCAAACTCCATTGCGATCTTGGCGTGTTGGAAGTGGTCAAGCTCCCCGATAAGGAAACCCAGCGTCGCTGGCGTGAAACCACGCCACAGTGGCCAATCATGCACGCAGTCTTCGAAGGGATCAACCGCGACCAGATGATGGCCCGCCATAAGGCGAATCACATACAAGTGGTTTACGCTCCAAACGAAAAACAGGCCCACCGAGGCTGCCGGATCAAAGCTTCCATGTTGGCTGCGCTCGGCGTCGAAGTCCACCTTTGCGGCAATGTGGAACTAACCTGACGTACTGACAATTTCCAACGTATCATACGGCTACCAGTGGAAAGACCGCAAGCTTGTCATCAAACCCGAAGAAGCCGCCATCCGTAAAAAGGCGTATGAATTGTTTTTGCAGCACCGGCGCAAAGGCAAGGTTGCCAAATTGGTGAACGCCGCCGGATACCGAACCCGTGGCGGCGTCATCTGGCACGACAGCCAAGTTTATCGCCTCCTCACCGATCCGAGCGCCAAGGGCATTTATTATTTCAATCGTATGCGCCAGTTGGAAAAATCATGGCAGACCGTTCCCAAACCTGAAAACGAATGGGGCAAGGTTGAGTGCCAACCCATCATTTCCGAAGTCATGTGGAATCAGGTGAACCAAATCATTGAAGACCACACCAAAAGCTGGAAGCGTCCTGGGCGGTCGCCTGTCCATTTGTTCGGCAGCCTGGCACATTGCGCGTGCGGCGAGAAAATGTATGTGCGCGCTGGCAGCCCGAAATATGTCTGCCGCAAATGTTGCAACAAGATTCCCATTGTGGACTTGGAAGCAATCTTCCATCAGGAAATGAAGAGTTTTTTTGCCCAGCCCAAAAGGATTGCCAAGCACTTGCAGGAAGCCAGCCGCAACTTGGTCAAAAAATCCGCGGTGCTGGACACCCATAAACGGGAGATTCAGAAGGTGCGGGAGGAAATGCACCAGACGCACCAATTGTATTTGCAAAAGCAGATTTCCGGCGACGGCTTCCATGAATTGTATGCACCCGCCGAGGAACGGTTGAATCAATTGCAGACCGAACTGCCCAAGCTGGAGGCCGAGGTGGACTTCATGCGGGTCAACAAGCTGTCCGCCGATGACATTCTCCATGAAGCCAATTCGCTGTATGACAAGTGGCCGGAAATGCCCTTGGAAACCAAGCGTAAGATCGCCGAAAGCCTCGTGGAAAAGATTGTCATTGGTGATGGCGAAATCGACATAAACTTCTCAAGCATCCCTTCTTCTGGAGAACTGTGCAAAAACCAACAAGGGTTAATAGCCCTGTTGGCTTTTACACAACGACAAATTCATGCGTCCCGCGCCCATATTCCGCTGAATCGTAACCGCCGAAAGAGCATTCCGACTGTCATAAAAACGCTGGGTGATTACATTCAGGCCAAGCGTTATGAAAATGGGCTCCACCCCTATCAGGTAGCGGGTAAAATGGGGATTGAGACGGCACTGATTTTGGCCTGGGAAAGTGGCACTCGCACACCCGATGAGAAACAATGGCAGATGTTGAGCGACCTGTTATCGTTTGATTCGGGAGTGGATTTCCCAAAACCTCACAGGGGTCGTTTGTTGGGTTTAATACAGTCAAAACGGTAAAGAAAGTGCGGGTGATGAGATGAGGGTTCGATTCCCTTCACCCGCTCCAATTACAAAATGCCGATGGCTCACAGCCAGGGTTTCAACCGTTCGCGCAGAACCTGCCGCGCGCGATAGAGTCGTGATTCCACCGCCTTCGGGGTGGCCTCCAGAATTGACGCCGCTTCCGCCACGCTGCGTTCCTCCCATTCACACAGCACAATCGCCGCGCGCAAATCTTCGGGCAGTTTGCCAACGGCCATGCGCACGACCGCAGCGCGTTCGGCAGCCAACGCCTGTTCGTTGGGCGCCGGGCCGCTTGCCGGCAAAGTGCCGCCGAGGGTTTGTTCGGATTCTCCGGTTTCGGCTTCCAGCGAAACATTCGGATGCCGTGCACGCCAGCGGAAATGGTTCCGCGCCAGGTTCGCGGCGATGGTGTAAAGCCAGGTGGAGAATTTTTCGTTCGTCCGAAAACTGGCGCGGGCGCGAAAAACCCGGACAAAAGTCTCCTGCGCCAGATCATTGGCGTCGTCCTCGTTGCCCAGCATCCGGCAGAGAAAATGAAACAGCGGCGTCGCGTGCCGTTCCATCAAATCATTCAGCGCCGCATCATGGCCGGCGATCAGGCGCTCCATGTCAGCCCGGTCACGGGCGCTGGCCTCAATGGTGTCCATGCAGGTCGCCTGCGGATATGGACATGGATTGCTCGCTTGGTTCGTGCAGACCGAGGGTGATGCGCTGCATTTCAGCGAGATAGCGACGGCCCGGCTCCGGCGGCATGGCCTGGCTGACTTCGGTGAAATGCCGGAGCATTTGTGCCTGGCATTGGGCGCGGAGCGCGGCAAGTTCGGCCAGTTTTTGTCTGGCAGCCGGAGTGACGTTGATCGTGCCATTCAAGGCCGCTTCCACTTCCATCTTCTTGGCGGCGATTTTTTGGCACATGGCGGCGCATTGCGGCAGATAATCGCTGTGAAGTTTTTGAATACGCGCCATCTCGGCGTCGTTGAGGTGAAATTCCTGCCGCAGCCAGGCAAGATCATTTCCGGGTTGCATCAGGCAGCTCTCACCCACATGCCGGCTCACGGCATACGAGCTGCCGAACACGACCATGGCCAAGGCGAGCGTACCCAGCAAAATGACCAGGGACCGGTTCATGACCTTAGCGCAGTGAGTCAGGAGCGACGACCGCGACGTAGCGCGCCTGGGCGTCCCGCCGCGCGATTTGGCTGCCGTCACGCAGGCCGAGCAGCGCACCCGCAACGATCAACATGGTGACCGCCGCCAGCGCAAATCGCGGACGCAACACCAGCGCGGCCAGCGCATCCAGCCAGAACAACCGGGACGTGGACGGAACCGGCGCCTCGGCGTCCTCGATGCGGCGCCACACATTGTCCTGGAAACGCGGCGGCAGGGCCGGAGAGACACGTGACGCGCGCAACAATGCGCCAAGTTTTTCATCGGCGGGATTCATATTTTCTTCGTTCATTGGTTGAAGGGCGGCGGTGTTTATCCGCCGCCCGTGGTTTACTACTTTGGTTGTATCGGTACAAGCCGACAGACGGGGAATGATTACTTCATCGGCGCGACCGTCACGGTATTGCAGCCGGGCATGGTCGTTTGTGTAACACACGCTTGAATCATCTTCGGGGTGCCGTTCATGGTCTTGGCGCAGGCCAGGGCGGGATTCACGTCAGTATTTATGCCGGCTGTTGTGGCTATCTGGTTGCCCGACGTGCGAGGAGAAAGGGCAACGCCTTGGTCCACCGCCGCGAGGTTCGCGTCATTCGCATTGCTCGCAACGTATTTGACCTGGTTACCCGCGGCCCGCGGTGAGAGCAATCCGGCATTGACATTGAAGGTTATCGCGGTCAGGGCAGCCACGCCAAGAGTGGTGAGGAGGATTCGTGTTTTCATTTTTCTTTCTTTTTTTGGCGATGCTTAATGCATCGTCGAATGGTTATGCGGGTATTACCCCGGCGCGCCGAAAATCCCTCAAAAATCAACAAGTCCCAGCCGGGCAGGTAGATCGGCCGGCCGGGGCTGGGCGAAATGAAGCCGTGTGCAGGTTGATGGGGGGACTAAATTGAACTCAGGACGAGGCGTGCTGATTTTGTGTCAATCGTCACGGTTTTGAACCGGCTGAGCAAATCGTTGCCCAGTAAGCCAGCTTCGCCGTCGAAAAGGGCATTGCGATGAATGCCGGTTGGCACTTGATCAAACCGCTTCCCGCCGAGGAAAACGCTTGTTTCAGTTTGCGGTATGTCAAGTTTGGCGAGGCCAACGGCAGGTTTGCCTGATTGACGGGACGTTTTAATGTCCGAAGTCACCCATTGCAATGCCGTGGCACAACCGGTGTCCACTCTCACCCATTGATCCTTCACAGCATTGACGCCGATGGAAACGCAAAGGCTGTTCCGGCGCAGTTCCAATGGAACCACCGTATCCGATACTGCCGGAGAAACCTCGTCCGGAAACCTGATTTGATGTGAAGCGAAATCAATCTGCACCACGCGGCCACGAATGAAGTCGGCCCCCAGCAATCCGTCGAGCGGACGCCCGCAAGAACGCGCCAGCCTGCTCAAGTCCAGCGCCAGGTACCTGGAGGGGAGAACCGAATCCCCCGCCCTCGCCATCAACCGGGTGGGCCAATGGCCAGTCATGGTCGCATGGACACCCTGGACCCTGATCCAGTTGCCGGTCTTGAGCCGCAGCGCCTTCGCGGTGCCGGCGTTGATGACGCTGACGTCCGCACCGGTGTCGAAAATGAAATTCAACGGCCGGGTGGATTGAGGAACCTGGACTTGCACCCACAACAAACCTTCGCAGTATTCAAAAGGGACGGCGGGTGTCGGAGACGGCAACGCCGCCTGCACTCCGCCGAATACCACAAAGCAAAACCAAAGTACGCTGCGAGAAAGCCGCATAAATGTGGCAAACGCAACGAACATGCCAAACCGGTTTATCCGCCTGCTTTCAACGGATTTGAGTCATTTTTCGATCCGCGCCCTCGTTTTTTGGTGATGTCATTTGCGCGATCCGGTCAAAACCATTCATTCAGAATTTCGACAGAGACTTTGCGTGATTTTTCCTGTAACGGTGTAGAACATGCAAAGCGCCCCGTTGGGTGCTCAACTTGAATTGAGATATAGATAAAAGCAGTTAAAGAAGAAAAACACTTATGAAAATGATGAAAACCATTTTGTTTGCCGCTGCGGTTGGACTTTTGGCCGGCGTCGGCGTGCGTGCGTCGGATAATCCCGCTTTGACGGCGCCGGTGAAATCCGTCTATGGCCATTACCTTAAAATTCAGGCCGATCTGGCGAACGACTCGCTGACCGGCGTGGCCGAAAATGCCAACGCCATTACGAAGGCCGTTCAAGGTGACGCGAAAATACTGCCGGTAGAGGTCGGCACAAAGGCGGAAGCTTTGGCCAAAGCCAAAGACCTGAGTGCGGCGCGGGATGCATTCAAGCCGCTCAGCGACGCACTCATCAAATATCTGGCCGATAACAAGGCCAAAGGCGCCTATGTCGAGGTTTATTGCCCGATGGCGCGCGCGAGCTGGCTGCAGGCGGACAAGAACGTGAACAATCCTTACTTTGGCACCGCCATGTCGGGATGTGGAGTGATCAAGGAATAGAGCGCAACGGCGGACCGCAGGTGTTCAGCCGGACGTGAACTGACAGCGGCCGGAACCCTGAAAAATGGTGAAGAAAATTGCGTGGATTTTCAATAACTGGGGTACAATAAGCGTCGTTATACTCGACATCGATTGATTCATTATGAAGAAATTGAAAACGCTTACCGCGATTGCGCTAGCCATACCCTTCCTGCTTTCGCCGATCGCCGGCTTGCCGGAAGACAC
>Ga0265338_10002311_pt1 | contig 28938 bp, 29 predicted proteins | sample 42126metaG_FD_193579 | JGI IMG/M metagenome (GOLD analysis project Ga0265338, IMG submission 193579) | Rhizosphere microbial communities from Carex aquatilis grown in University of Washington, Seatle, WA, United States - 4-21-26 metaG | ecosystem: Host-associated > Plants > Roots > Rhizosphere...
GCCGGTCGTGAGCGGCACGACATTCCCCCGGACACCGGACAGGCTGAGTTCGCGAAGCACGATCCACGACAGGCCGACGGCAATGACCACGCCTGCCGCAGCGACGATAACGATCTCCGTGGCCTGCATCCAAAACGTCATCCACCGCGCGCAGCCGATCTTAAACATCGTTTCCATTTCCCCACGTCGCAATCGCAGCGAGAGCAGTACCACCAACGCGAGCAGTAACATCGTCGTCACGCCGACGAGTAACGCCTGTGCGTCGAAGAATCGCTTCACCCGAAAAACCAGGTCGAGTGTTTCAGCAACGACCCGCTTTGGCACGAGCAGTTGCACCGTCGTTTTCGGGTCTTCATAGCGTCCCCGCAGGATTGCCGCGGACTTTTCGTCGTGTGGGACAGCAATCACGGCGGTCAGCGGAAACGTCGCCGGGTCGCCATGCATGTGGAATGATGCCATGTTCGAGCTGGTGACTTCCTGATACGGCAGTAATGCCGCGCTCGCGACGATGTTGCTCGCGTCGCGTCCCAGCAACAAACTCGGATCCGCCGTCTCCGCATCCTGATGCCCATGCATGATACCGATGATCAGCCATTCCGTTTTGACATCTGTGAACACCGCGCCGTCGTCCGCCGTGCCCGTCGGCGCGAGAATGCCTTTGACGTGCATATTGATGGGATACGACCCGGCAAGATCGAACACATTCTCCGGGTCGCTCATCAACTTATCGCCCGGTCGAAGCCCCAATTTCTCCGCCGCCGCCGCGCCCAGCAGGCAATCGCCGAGCCTTGTCAGCCCGGCACCTTGTGCGACACGCAAGCCCCGGAAGTCAAAATACTCCAACGAGGTGCCAACGATGGGCAACCCCCGCGCCGTGTGCTTGCTGAGAATCGGCATGCCCAACGCCAGTCCGCTGGCGTTGATCGCATCCACGTCGGCCACCGCCAGATCGCGTGCGGGCCTGCCACGAAAATACAGCGCGTGCAACACCAGGTCGAGTCGGCTGCCCGGTGCGCCGGCGACCAACGGCGTCGCGTTGGCGCGCGCCAGCATGTCACGTTGGTAATCGCGCACAAGCAGGTTCACCGCGAGCGGCAGAAACACGGCGACCGCGACGCTAAACACCATGATAACGGTTTTGATTCTGTTGAACCGCAAATAGTGGAGCGCGAGGATGAGGGCCTGCTTCATCGCACCCCTTCCGCCGCGAATTCACGGCAGTCAATGACGCGCGGAAACCGCGCCGCAATTTCCGAGTCGTGCGTGACCATCAGCAGCGTCGCACCCGTTCGCTCCACCTGTTGGAACAGCAAATCCACGACGCGTTGTTTCGCCGAAGGGTCCAGGTTACCGGTCGGTTCGTCGGCCAGCAACAACGGCGGCTCCGGCAACATCGCCCGGCAAATGGCGACGCGTTGCTTCTCACCCTGCGACAAGCGGTGGGGGAAATATCGCAGCCGGTGCGTAATGCCGGTTTCCGCCGCGAGTTGGTCGATACGGTGCGAGATCCCCGGCGTCAATTCCAGCGCGGGATTCAGCCGGTACGGCAGGAGGATGTTTTCAAACACGTCGAGGTAGCTGACGAGTTCAAAACTCTGGAACACCAGTCCAATGCGTGCGACCCGTAGCGCCCGGCGCCCTGAGTCACTGAGTGTGTTGACCGGGCAGTCCTGTATGCGAATCATCCCACGCGTGGGCACGAGGATGCCGGCCATCAGATGTAGTAGTGTCGTCTTGCCGGACCCGCTCGGCCCGATGATGACCACGCGCTCCCCGTCGGCCACGTCCAACGCCGGCACCGCCAGACGGAAATCTGATTGGGGAAACTGAAATTCCAGATCGGCAATCGAGATCAACGTTCACAGCCTCCTCAACGACACCGCGCTTCTTACCTGACTTTGTTTCACCACGTCCATCAAATTAATCTTCCACGCGCCGTGGTTCGCCACGATGCCGAGGTCGGCGGTGTATTCGTTGACCCGCGTGTGGATGTGCCCCCAATGCTCGACCGTACCCTCCACCTGCCACGTCACACGCTCGACGAAACCGTCCTTGACCTGGCCCGTTGCCGGCTCGGACTTCGTGACTTTGACTTCCTTGACGCGAGCCACCGCCCCACCCTGTTCCTGTATAATCAGGCCCTGCTTGATCTTCAGGTACAGATCGGCCAACAACTCGCCCTGGACACTTTGCGCCAGCGCGTCGTAGATATCGGATTCACTGCGGTAGTCAAACCCGCGATAGACGTTGCGCAACAACGTCTCGGCCAACGCGGCGCGGGTGGCGTCGTCAGAAGCGCTTTGCCTGGCCGGGATGGCCGTAAGTTTTGGCAACGGTGGTACGCCCGGATTGTCCCATGTAAATGTCGGTTTGTCCGGCAGGAACAACAGGCGCGAACCTTTGTCATACGCGAACACCACCCCGCGGATGATTGGCTCCTTGTCGTTAAATCGTGTCCACTTCAACTCAACATGCCGTGGCGCGCCCTTGGTCGAATACGTCAGGACCGCGCCGATACACGTGCTGGCGGCGCTCAAACGTTTGCGTTCGGGACGCACGGAAAAGTCCCGGTAATCGACGTCATAAAAATCGAGGCGGTCGAGTTTCGATTTCACAAGGATGCCATCGATTTTCAGTTCGTTCTGCGAGGTGAAGAAGTTGTTGAGCGCGGGCAGCGCGCGGACTTGCTCGAGAGGTTCGAGGATCTCCGGGTTGGCGCGCTTGATCGGCAACCAGGTTTCGAGCGTGGACAATGGTATGAGGATTTCGATCCGAACTTCTTCATTTTGGATGTACAGGAACGTATCGGTCTCATCGAATATCGGAGCTCTCGTTGTTATTGTCGTGGTCCCGGCCGCAGCAGCCGTGGCGGGGCCGGGCGTTTCCGTCCAATCGAACGCGACGGTCTCGGGCTTCTCGCCCTCGGGAATGTGCATCATCGTCGCCGAGGTAAGCCCTTCGCGTATCACCGTTAATATCGTGAGTACCGGCATGGTCATCGTCGCCGTAGTGAAATGCTGCTGGAAGTTGAGTTGGGTGGGTGGTTTGGCCAGCGGATATTCAACCCGGTAAACAATTGTCGTTAGCACCAGATCGTCCAGCAGGACGCCGTCGTCTGCCAGCGGAGGCAGATCGATCTTCGTAACCTTGCCGGTCAGACGGTGGCCATCCTCGTCGAGGATGACCAGGCCATCGAGCAGGTACTTGGTATGCGCTTCCATGCCTCTCAGGATGTCGCTCTTGGCAACGCGACCCAATACAATGCTGAATGCGCCGGCCGAGAGCAGGATATCCTCTGGCATCACGGTGAGCTTGAGTTCGACCTTGTCCCGATGCACCAGTGCCTCGGCACGAACCACCGAAATCTGGTGCGCCAACACGGAGAGTGGCGACAGGACCACCAGGCCCAGGGCGAGGATGCACCGGAATATATTGTGGCGCTTCATGAAGACTCGTCCCGCTGAGCGTTGGAGGTAGTGCGCCAGCGGTTTTTCATCGCCGCCTTCCGGGATCACGGTGCGATACGTTTCCCACCTGTCACGGCGACTATTTACTGATCCGGTACAGAATCTTGCTGGCAATCGCTTCGAACACCTCACCGAGCTGGGCGGAGTTGGTCGCGATAAGAAAATCACCGACCGGCTGGTTCGAGTTGAACGTGTCGCTATCCGTGGTATTGGCAAGCTCCTTGAGAAAGGTCGGATTCAATGTGGGAAAACCACATTCACTGAATTTGTTCGGATCCCCCAGCCCGACGCAATAGACGATGTTGCTCAGGGAGCGCGCCTGTGACGCGATCACTCCCGCCCGTCTTTCCGCCTCTAGATGCATAGAAACGCAGTCCACACCGCTCAGGTTAACAGTATCCACACCGTCAATGGACGGTATCGTCGAAGGCAAACTGCAACTCGCACCATTCCCCGTGGCGGGATCATAAATGAACGGATTTGCGTCACCAGCCCCAATTCCGACATTCCGAGGCCCGCAGCCAAAGCTGGGATAATAGAACGTGTTCGCCATGCCGTCCGTAAAAAACACAATGGCTTTGATCAAATTGTCGTTTAGCACGACAGTACCTTGCTGGACAAGCGCATTTGTCAGCCCCCGCTCCGAGCAAGTGGAGCCATTGAACACCAATGCATTGGCGGCATTCGTGATGTCATCCTTGAACGGCTGTTCCATCGCGACATCGGTGCTGGCGGCAGACGCGAAGCTGACCATGGCGGCGCGATCGAGTTGGTCGTCAAACTGATTCATGAAATCGGTGACGGCTGGCGGCAACCCGGTGTTTCCGCCATTGCTCTTCATGGAACTAGAGCGGTCCAGAACCAGCGTCAAAACCAACGCTTGACGCTGCGCCATGGCGTCGGAACCGACGGTGAGCGTCTTCCACGAAGGTCCACCGGGCACCAGGCTTGGCAACGCGCGGATGAAGAAGGTGTTGATGGTCACCTTGGCCTGCACCTCAACGGCGATGTTGTTATTGGCGACATCGGTCGTAAAGGTGATGGTGGGCGTGGGCGGTAGGACATCGCGGCCCGAGACGCCGTAATTGGCGAAAAAGGCATTGGTGGCGACCGCACTCGCGGAGACGGTCCCGGCCCCGATGTTGCGGACCGCAGCCAAGCAGGCCGAATCCACTGCTTTCGAAAGCCTGGCCTTCGTGACGTAGGCAAAACCAAGGTCAATCCCCAATCCGGCAAATAAAAACAACACAACCATGAACAGCACAAACAGTAACATCGTTTGTCCGTGCTGGCGTTGTGGTAGGTTGCGAACAAGATTTTGTCGCATAAAACCGCCTTGTGGGTTCATGAACGGCCTAAAAGTATGCCACGTCGTACAATGGGGCATTCGTCATGCCGTAGTTCAACAGTTGGCCAATGGGAGTCGCGGGCTTGAACGCGTAAAAGACCTCGGCCACGAAGGTCGTTTGATTCGGCTGCGGCAGCGCCCCCGGGGCAGTCGCCGCTGTCGGCATCACGACGCCGGAGCCGGCCAAGCCGGAGCCAGTGGCATTCAATATCCCGATCTTGCTCTTTTGCACTTGCGGCAACAAGGTTGGTGACGAGATCTGGTTCGTAATCTTGTATACGCCTTTGTTGTTCTGCACCGCGGAGACAATCACCTGGCCGTTGTTGGTCATGTTGAGGGGATTGGCGGCCATAATCACAGCCTGGATGGCGTTGGAGATCGCAGCATCAAAAGTATCTCCCGCTCCCCGGGCCGCCTGATTCGCTCCTTCGCGAGATAGATTGATAAGCACCTGGCGCGTGGAAATCGAGCGGCAGAAATCAATCATGCCAAACAGCATGACCAAAAGGATAAGCGCCACGAATGTGAACTCGATCAGTGCCTGACCTGACCGATCCTGCTTTCTCGATATTCTGTAGCTTGTCATGCTGGCCCGTTGTCTCTTAGCAGCCACCGTTGCCGCCAAACGGCTCGTTCATGAACGTCGTGCTTACCTTGAATATGTACTGTCCACCATTACCATTCCCATCGTGATTCGGGAAGAATTTTCCAATGAAAGGCGTGATAAAGGTGTAACTCGACGATAACGATACCGTGACCATCTGGCGAGAGCCGCCCGCAGTGTTATCACCATTGGGGCTGGTGATCTTGATATCGCTCGGGTTGATGGGGATTCCAGCCGCTTTCTGGATGACAATGGCTCTGATGGAATCCGTGCGGCACTGCCCCGTCATGTTCTGGCCCGTCACGGCGTAACGGCCCGCTTCCCGAATGGCATACTGCAACGTTTCCAGCCGGAAGAACATGAGGCCGAAATCAGTGATTCCAAAAACAAGCAGGAAGAACAGTGGCGCCACCACGGCAAATTCCACCATCGATTGTCCGCGGCGCCCGCGGGAGGCCTTGCCTGAACGCATCGTTTTCCCAATTGGCAATTTCATATCGTTCCCCCTGTTAACATTCATAACATCTGCGACACCGCTGCGATTCGATTTTAGCACGCCTGTTCCAGCTGTCCATCACAATTACATGCATTTTCCATGCCGATAGCTCTCCAGGCGAGGTACATCACCCAGTTCCAAACCTATTCAACCATCTTCCAGGCCAAGTTTTGACTCGGAGGGCGGGAAGGCACCTATTTTGTGCCATGGCGGCCTCTATTAAGCCTTAACCAACAGCCCCACCCGTCTCTTGTTCAGGGGGTGAACAGATGTGTCCGAATTATGTAAGCTGGCCTGTACAATCGGGCCTTGCAGGTTAGCGAAACTTTTTCCAATTCGGTAACGTTTTCTCAGCGGTGACGAAGGGTGTCACTATCGCTTCTGCCACCGGCACCGATACACCTTTTTACCTGCCGCCACAAACTCCCGCTCGAACTCGGTCCATGCTTCCTGCGGCAATACGGGCGGCTCCTTCCCCTCGAATTGCCCCGTCTTCTGAAACTCCTGCTGGATCCATTCGAAGTATTCTTCGTGATCGGTGGCGCAATTGACCACGCCCCCGTCCGTCAATGTGCGGTGCACCTCCCCCAACAATGGCGCGCAGACAAGCCGTCGCGAGTGGTGCCTCCGCTTCGGCCACGGATCGGGAAACAGAATGTGATAAGTCGACACGGAACCCTCGGGAATGAGTTTCCCGATCAGGTAGCTGGCTTCGATGCGAATCAGCCGGACGTTGTCCAAACCGGCCCGCACCGCTTTCCGATCCACTCGGCGCAACCGCCGCAGCAATCGCTCCACCCCCAGGAAATTTCGCTGCGGATACGTGCGTGCCGCCCAGAGCAAAAAACCGCCCCGGCCGCACCCCAAATCGATTTCCACGGGACGATCTTGTGCAAACACCGCGTGCCAATCCAGCGGCTCAAACCAGTTGGCGGGCTTGTAGAGGATCGACGCGCTGGCGGAGGAGGCCGGCGCTTCCGCGTTAAAAGTCGATTCCGTGAATGGCATGGCTGTGCCCAGTCTATTGGCTGGATCCGCCCGTGGCAAGCGGTCGCTGGGGTTGGCGACAAAAACTTCCGGCTTAGCTCGCCTGCCCCTTCTCGAGAATCGGGTACGCGACACCGGTGAGATGTGAATTGATTTCCTTCAGGTTGGTCAACACATCGAGGTGAATGGCGCTGGTCTCAATGGATTCGGCAAGTCCTGCGTGCAAGCGGCGGAAATGTCGGTTGCGCAGATCGCGTTCGAGTTCGTTGATATGACGTTTGTGACGCAAAAGTTTCTCCGCGAGGACCTTGTCCTGGCTCGCGAACGCGGAAATGGCTATATCAAAATTCTCCAGCACCTTCTGGAAGTAATCGTCCAGTTCCACCCCGCCTTCCTTCGAAAACTCCACATGCATCGTGATCTTCTTCCTGGCCAAATCGATCAGGTTCTTGTCGATGATGTCGCCGATGTTTTCCAGATCGTTGGCAAACGCCAGCAAGGCGATTTCGCGGCGTGATTCTTCGGTGTTGAGCGACTGCTCGGATAGCCGGGTGATATACGCTTTGATCTCGTTATTGAGCAGGTCAACCTTGTCGTCCTCCTTCTGCACATCCCGGCACAACGCTTCATCCCCCTCCTTGAAACCGCGATGGGCGTCGCGCAACATCCCACACGTGATATCGGCCATACGCAGGATCTCACGGGTCGCCTGCCCCAGGGCCAGCGGGGGATTCTCCAAGGACGATCGGTCGAGATATCGCGGACCGAACTTTCCCGGGGCCTCGGCCCGTTCGGGCACCAGCTTCTCCAGGAGCCGCGCGACGGCGGGCACCACCGGCAGGAACACGACCGCCAACCCGATGTTAAACGCGGTGTGGGTGTTGGCGATCAACTGCATGTCGCCCGACGGGCTCAGCGGACGCAGCGCCTCAATCAACCACGGTAATAACGGTATGCACACCGCCGCTCCCGCCAATTTGAACATCAAATTGCCGATGGCCATGCGCCGCGTTTCCGTTCGCGCATATCCTGCGATCAGGGCGGTGGCCGCGATCCCCACGTTGGCCCCGAGAACCATGGCCACCGCGGCATTCAGGGGGAGCACTCGTTGCCCGCAGAGGGCGATGGCAATGCCGATGACCGCAGTAGAACTCTGCAGCCCGACCTCGAGGACGAGGGCGAAGGCGACGAGCCACAGGGGGTGATTCTCCAACACCCGGATCAATTCGCGTATCTCGGCGCTGTCCTTCCACGGCGCCACCGCCACCGACAACACTTCAATCGCCAGCAACAGAAACCCAATTCCCAAAACCACCTGCCCCACCCCGCGAACGCTCTGTCGGCGGCTGAACAGGTATAACGGAACGCCGAGGGCGATAAAGACCGAGTTGTAGATGTAGAACTTGAACGCCAGCAGTTGTACGGTGACTGTGAACCCGATATTGGCCCCCAACATCAACGCCAGCATCTGTTGTAACGCCACGTACCCGGCGTTGATGGCTTCCACTGCCAGCAACGCCACTGCCGTGCTGCTCGGCGCCAGGATCGACACCAGAAAACCCGCCATCATCGCGCGCGTGCTTCCTTTCGTGGCGGTTCGGAGCAATTGACGAAATTTCGCGCCAAAGACACGGTCGGAGCCCATCCGCAGGCTGCGAATGCCGAAGAGCATCAACGCGATGCCGGCAAGGAAGTTGAAATAGCTTAGCAAATCCCGTGTGCCTCCTCTGCTGCGCCCGCACGACAAGTAAATCTGGTGGCTAGGGGCGGGATCGAACCGCCGACACCTGCATTTTCAGTGCAGTGCTCTACCAGCTGAGCTACCTAGCCACCGATTTCCTGCTGAAGCACTTACAGCAAGTACCGAAGCCTTGTCAAATCCCACTGTCGCCAGATTTGCAGTAACTTCAGCATCCAAACGGGCCGCCGCCCGCTTCTTATGCTCGGGCGACAAGTGCGCGTACCGCATCGTCATGGTGATGGTCTTATGACCTGCCAATTCTTGCACGGTGCGAATGTCCATGCCAGCCAAAACTAATCTGGAAATGAATGTACGTGTGGCGCAACGAGTGAAATACAACGTCCCTGCTTAATCCCGCAAGTTCTTTCGCACGGTCAAACGCCTTGCACCACTGCTGCAGCCCGAGCACCAGCCCGTCCACTCTGTTCATCAATTTGAGAATCCGCATCTCGCGCAACGCGCGCGCCCTCGCAGTTGCGTTCCGCTATTGTCAGTTTCGGGGCCAGGGTCAGCAGGACAATCGGGCGTACCAATAGGCAATCATCTCATCAATCACGGTCCGCACCCCCGCGCTTGATTTCCACCACCGCCCCGAATCATAGTCCCGATCCTCGATGGCGATGATACCGACTCTGCAGCCCTTGTCCAAGGCCTTCTCGAAAAGGAGGCGGCTCCGGCGTGAGTGGACACCAAAAGAGATGACATTGAAGTTCGTTTCCACAGACCCATTTGTGTGCAACCAGTTCTTCAAGGCCACAGCGGATGCGTAAGTGCGATCTACCCGGACCGCTGGTGCGGGCACCGCTTGGACAGCGTTTGTGATTAAGCCGAGCCGTATCAATGTGGCGGCACCGAGTTCGGCAAAAGTCCTGTATTCAGACAGCGGCCCACCGTTTTCCAATGGCCCACCCGTCACGTAGATCCTGCTGTAATGATCCCGCTCGAATTCAGTGATCGCTTGCTGAAGTGCGTAATCGGGCAGCCACCCTTCCACCACCAGCGCCCCGTTGTCGACCGGGTCATTAACCGTCAGAAACGAGCCTGCTCCTCGGACGCCGAACACAATCAGCGCCGTGCAGGCAAATATCAGCACGATCCACCCTCGCCAAGTCGGAAGCAGGCACTCGCGGCGTTGAAGAAATCCCCGCGCAGGTTTGGGTTGTTTCATTTTGCCCAAGTATAGGGATATCTGTGATAACACGCAATGACCTTGCGAACTAGGTTGTCAGACAGGAGGAATCATCACGACAGGTCAACACACCCGCCGTCGAATTGATAGCGACCACGACGCCGTATGCCGGGAAACGTGGTTTTTGACGTCGCAGCAGGCGACGCACACAATCAAGGGATAGGAATTGAGAGCTTGCCCATGCAAGCTGCAGTCGGGCCGAGCAAAAACTGTATTGGGCTGGCTATACGACGCTACGGCGACTGCGCGGGAGATGGAAGTACCCCACCAATGCCGCCATCCCGACCAGAAGCAAACCGAACGTGTTCGTGCTTTCGGGAACTGCGCCGGGCTCGAAATCGTAGGTGGTCGTTCCTCCACCCGTCGTCCCAATGGTCACACCATCGACGTAACCGTTGAAACCCATATTTCCCGGATTCGTTTCACAAGTCAATGTTAGTGACATAATACTGGGGCCGCATAAACAAAGGTCCGGGTCGATGTTGAAGCGACAAAAAGCGGAGGATTCAATGGGTGCAACTAACAAATCGGCTCTGCGGGTAACTTTTGATAGTCGTGTGAAGCTGGAGTTTCACGGTTCCAAGGTCACCTCCGATGCGGGCCTACTGGCGTACCGGGAACTTGATGAGGCGCTGGAACTGACCGCAAGAAGCGGTGGCCTGTTGGATGATTGTCCAGTCACGACTTTGCGGACAACCAAGTGCGGTTGCAGCTAGTTTGTGCTGACGTACAATCTGGGTAACTTTCTGCGTCAGGCCGTGTTGCCCCGAGCGGTGCGCCACTGGACGCTGACGACGTTGCGGGAGAAACTGATCAAGATCGGAGCGAAGGTTGTGCGCCATGCGCGGCAGGTGATCTTCCAGATGGCGGAGGCGGCGGTCTCGCGGGAACTGTTCCGAGCCATCTTGGAAAGGATTGGGTGGCTGAGGTTGCCCACACAGCTGCCCGGCTGATGCTCGCTGGGCGACAAATGCGGGAAAGCAAAATGGCTAGCGGCGATGCTTTGTCTCCGTTCGGTCGAAAACCGGTGCGGAACGCGACGGAGGACAGAAACCGTCTCCCCTGGGGTCAGCAAAGGGGTCTTGGAGCCGAGAAAAGGCTTGAAAGCACTGTGAGAAAGGACATTATGTCGGTCAACGAGGCTGTATAAGCCACGATGGCCCGGAAGCGTATGTCATAATGGGAAATGTCGGGTTATCGCGGAATGACTTGCGTTTATTCCTCCGGGTATTGTATAAACGGCAATCGCGTCACCTTATTTGTAGGGTAAGGAGAGTACGTTTGAGCCGTTGCGAGCGATTCCTATGGGATACTGGAAGTTATCCAGCGTGCCAACTCAGCTTGCGAACAATCAGACTAATCGCATGACGGAAGGATTTGTGGCTTGGACATCGTGCCAGAAGTCGCCTTCCGCGATGGTCAAAAACGAAAAGGAATCATGAAAAACACATTAGTAGTACTTGCGATCCTCCTGGCTGCTGGTTTATCGAGCAGGACTTTCGGTTCGGTCGTGGTCTTGGGACCCTCTGATGCCGCTAACGGCCCCCTCAGCAACGGCAGCGCTTCCATTAATACCACATCCAGTCAGGCCGCCATCGGCACCGGAGCCTGGCAAGCCAACGGGACCGCCGCGTCTCAGTTCTATCTTTATGCCAATGTCAACGGTGCTACCGAACAGGGTCTTGGTCAGCTCACGGTCAGCCAGTTGAGCTCGCTCAGCCTCTCTACTTATAACACCACGGCCGGTGCGCTGCCCGACTGGTATCTGATCGTTTACACTGCTCCTCACGCTGGCGGCGAAGCATCGTGGTACGGCAATCGCCTGATACTGGAACCTTACGTGGGGAACAATCTTACCCTGCCGAGCACAGCGGCCAACCAGTGGAATACATTTTCCACCGCCGCAGGCGTTAATCAACTGACTATCAATGATAGCGCTCTGGCAGGAAACTTGGGGTTCTTTGGTCAGCCGACGTTGGCAAACATCCAAAGTGGCTCGATTACCTGGAGTGCCTTTACCGCCGGCGGAAGTTCTACGCCCATTACTTACGGGAACCAGAACATCGAGGGCATTGTTTTATCAACGGGGTCAGGGTGGGCTGCCGGGTTCACTGGCTTGGTCGATAACGCTAACATCAACACGACTCAGGGAAATGTGCAATTCGATCTCGAAGCCGTACCCGAACCCACGACACTGGCGCTGCTTGGCTTCGGCCTGGCCGGTCTGGCGTTGATTCGGAAACGGAAGTAAGCGACGATCTTTTGAACGGACAAAACGGGCGGGCCTTCGGGTCCGCCCGTTCTTTTGTCGGGATACCGCTGCTGGACCGCCTGTCGATTAAAACCAGGCGAACTTTTCCGGGACGTAAATAATGTCGGACGGCTTCAAATAAAAGGGCTCGCTTCCCTTCCCTTCGAGCGCGAGTTTCAGGTTTAAGGTGTAATTCTTGACATGGCCTTCCTCCGTCCGAACCACTACGACGGCCTTGAGATTCGCTTTCGTATAGTCAAATCCCTCTGCCTCCATGATCGCCTCCAAAGCTGTGATCGGATGGTCGGAGGAGATCTTTCCCGGGTGAATAACTGCTCCGGTCACAAATACCAGAAAGGAGGAAGAGACCACCGTCACCGTCACTTCCTTCGAAATCAGTTGCGCGGAATACAGCTTGAGTACTTCCTTCTCCAATTCAGCAGGTGTCATCCCGACCACGGCTATTTCCCCGACCGGAGACAAGCCTATCTTGCCGTCTCTCCTGATCTGTTGGGTGGTATCAAGGCTGGGAGCTCCCGGAAAGGCTATCTTCACCACATCACCTTCCCGCAAACTAATCGCCTCGGAATGATCCGGGGCTTGTTCGATAGGCTCCACGACCTGGGCCGTCTGGCAGCCAATGACCACTGTAATGACTACAAGTCCCATCACGGCGAGACCCACCAATCGAAGTCGATGGGCGACATCGGTTTCCTTTGCCAGCAGATTCTGTCCGCCAATTCCGGCACTTGGACTCTTTGTCATCTGGTACCTTGCCCGTCTGTGACGCATTTTGAGTGGCGCTTATGTCTATCGCACGCGATAAGGAGTGTCAAGGTTGGGGGTCAGGGTGTCACGAATAACTGCTCACTGTCACACTGTCCCTTGGTCAATCTGACACAAATCAGTTTCATCGCCTTTTCCCCGCCATGCAAAACTCATTGGCGTCGTGCTGGTTGTCGATGTGCGCGAAACATAGGCACGTGCGCTGCTAAAGCTACCTGCGGAAAGAACGCAAATGAGAATGGAGGTGTTTAACATGGCACTCATACGCTGGAATCCGAGACGGGAAGTTTGGGATCCATTCACGGGTCTTGCCGAGCTTCACAATGAAGTGAATCGGTTGTTTGACGCGTCGCTACGGCGTCCGGATGGTTTCGACGCGGTATTCAGCCCCGCGATGGACGTGACCCTCGAAAAGGACAACGTCATCGTCACCGCTGATCTGCCAGGGCTGACCAAGGACGACGTTACCGTGACACTGCAGGACAACCATCTCACTATTCGCGGTGAAAAGAAGCATGAAACCGGGAAGAAGGACGCCAATTACTTCCTGACTGAGCGCGTTTACGGCTCCTTCATGCGGGCCATCGAATTGCCGGTGGCCGTCGATGCGAAGAAGATTGAAGCGCGCTTCAAGGACGGCGTGCTGCAGGTCACGCTGCCGAAGAACGAAGACGCCAAGCCGAAGCAGATCGATGTAAAGGTCAGCTAACGGCCATAGGCCTACCCGCTGGGGCTGGGCCCGCTCACGGGCTCAGCCTTTGCGCTTTCTGCGGCCGGATGCAGTAGCGCCGTCACTTCTTGCTGCACTTGCACCAATTGATCCAGTCGCAAATGAGGATCGGGCAGCGTGAAAGACTCCCCCGTCCTCGCGTGCTCGTAAACCAGTAGTTCGTCGCCGTTCTCTCCACGCACTGTGTCCCGATGTTTCAGAATCCGCTTCCGTTCCAGCATTACTGCCAGGATGTATCGCGTTGCCGCGTGGGACGGATCGGTTGATTCGACCAGCTTTCGCAACAGTGTCTCCGCGTTCTCCTTCTGGATCGGCTCTGGCGGAGGAGGCGCCGGCACCTTGTATTCACCCTGCCAGTATGAAATGACCCCGTCACGCGGTGCGCTGGCAAAGCACGTGCCGCACAGGTCGCGACGGGTATACCCCGCCGCTTCCATGCTCAACAGCGTCTGATACGCCTCCTTGTCCGCGAACGGCCGCCGACAGCCGGTGCACGCGTCGGAACGAGATTGGATGTCCCACTCGGTCATTTTAGTTGCGAAATCTACATACGATTATAAGATGCACGCCAGTGTTTGTCACGTTTCGTATGGACTTCTCGACGAGAAAACTTCTCGGTCTGGTGTTGGTCGCCGCCCTGGCTTCGGGTTGCGGTCGCAAGTCCACCGGTCAAGAGCACTTCGCCACAGGGCTCGCTTACTTCAAGGAGGGCAAGTACGACAAAGCCCTCCCCCAATTTGAAGATGCCCTGACCTCCATGCAAACGAATGCGCTCGCCCTCAATTTTCTCGGCGTCTGCCGCCTCCAAGAAGGCGAGACGGAAGCCGGACTGCAGAACTTGCAGGCTGCCGTACGGCTGGATTCCAATTACATTCCCGCGCGCTACAACCTTGCACTCGCCCAGTTGGAGCATGGTCAGGCTGACGATGCCGTTGCCAACCTCCGACAGGTCGTGCAGAGTAGTGTCGCGCCCGCCGACTCCCAATACCAACTCGGCCTCGCCTACATGCGTGTTTCCGCGTGGGGCCAGGCCGAGGAAGCACTCAAGCGGCAGTTGCAGTCCAATCCTGATTCCGCCGACACCCTCAACTGCCTTGGCATTGTCGCCGCCCACAAACGCGAGTTCCCACAAGCCAAACATTGGTTGGAGCAATCCATTGCTACGAATCCCAAATCTCCCACCGCCTATCTAAACCTGGCGTCCCTCGAAAACCATCAACTCGGCCAGAAGAAGGAAGCGCTCGCACTTTACGAAACCTATATCGAATTACTACCGAAATCCCAACCCCATGAGGACGTCCGACTGGCGATGCTTCAAATCCAGCAGGACCTGGCCACGGCCGCCAAGCAGCCCGTGCACGCTGTCGAGCCGGTGAAACCAGCCAAGGCCCCTGAGCCACCTCAATCTTCACCAGTCGAAGTCACGCAACCACCGAAGCCGGTTACCCCGCCACCAGAACCCGTCGTCTCGAAACCGACCAGTCCCCCGCCATCGACCGTCGTCACCGCGCCAGCGGTTACAACGGCACCGTCTCCCCCGCCGCCTCAACCACCAGTCAGGAAAGTCCGCACACCTATCGCTGCGAAAGCGCTCAAGCCGGGCAACCGCACCCAGGCACAGGCTTATTTCAATGAAGGCGTCACCTATCAATTACAGAACAAACCTGCCAATGCGGTCGCTGATTATACCAAGGCCATCACCGCCGACCCGACATTCGCCAAGGCGTACTACAACCTCGCGATCACTTATCGCAATGCTGCCCGGACCGATCGCGCGCTGGAGTACTATGAACTCGCCCTGATCGCCGATCCCAACTACGCGGACGCCCGTTTCAACTATGCAGTCCTTCTGCAGGAGCAAGGCTACTTCGACGACGCTATCGCGCAATTCGAAAGAATTCTTGCGGGAAATCCCAATGATGCGTCCACGCACTTGTCGCTCGGCGGCCTTTACGCCCGTGATCGCGCCACTTACGCGAGGGCGCGCGAACACTATGAGACGTTCTTGAGGCTTTCGCCGAATTCGCCTCTGGTCCGCGACATCCGCCGTTGGCTCGACCAGAATCGCTGAAATGCTGCACCGCGCTTCTTAGCGGAATGTCTCAGCTAAAGCGATGGCTTTAACCATCGCCTTCGATTTGTTGACTGTCTCTCGAAACTCGTAGCTAGCGTCGCTGTCCGCCACGATACCTCCGCCTGCCTGCACGTATGCCATGCCGTCTTTAAGTAACGCCGTGCGCAACGTGATACAGCTATCGACGTTTCCATTGAAACTGAAGTAGCCCACCGCACCGGCATACGGCCCACGCTGTGTTTGCTCCAGCTCGCTGATGATCTGCATTGCGCGAATCTTCGGCGCGCCGCTCACAGTCCCCGCAGGGAATGTCGCCCGCATGAGATCGTACGACGAACGCCCTGCCTGCAGGCGTCCCTCGACCCCGCTGACAATGTGCATCACATGCGAGTACTTCTCGATCACCATGAACTCCGGCACCCGCACGCTCCCAAAATCGCACACGCGCCCGATATCATTGCGCGCGAGATCGACAAGCATCAAGTGCTCCGCGCGTTCCTTTTCGTCAGCCAGCAATTCCTTCTCGAGCCGCGCGTCTTCTTCGGGCGTCTTCCCTCGCCATCGCGTGCCTGCAATGGGACGGATTTCCACGCTTCCTTCTTCACAACGCACGTGTACCTCGGGTGACGCCCCAACAAGCTGGAATCCACCAAAATCCAGCAAGAACATGTACGGCGACGGGTTGACCGAGCGTAGCGCACGATAAATGTCGAGAGCTGACGCCTTGATCTTCGCCTGGAACCGCTGCGCCAACACTACCTGGATGATATCGCCCGCACGGATAAACTCCTTGGCTTTCCCAATCATGTCGGCATACCGCTCGGGCGTCATGTTCGACGTGACATGGATTTCCGGCACGTCCTTACGGAATTCCAAAGCGCGGGATGCAAGCGGCTGTTGTAATTCATGTACGATCTCATCCACCCGAGCACAGGCGGAGGCATACGCAGCTTCTGGTTTGCCGTCGATACGTGCGTTGGCGACAATTTTTATCGTCTGGCTGACGCGATCGAAAATCAGAATCGTGTCCGTAATCATGAAACACAGGACGGGCGTGTGTAGGTCGTCGCTCGCGGGCTTGGGAACGCTACGCTCAATCTCATGAATGTATTCATAGCCGAGAAAACCTACGGCGCCGCCCGTAAACCGCGGCAGGCCTGGTACCGCGACGGGTTTGAACTGGGCCATTTCCTTCTCAACAGCTTGCAGGGGGTCACCACCACCGGCCTTGTCAACGCGTATCACCTTGCGCGGATGCGAACCGAGAAACGAGTAGCGCCCAATGTGCTCGCCGCCTTCCACGGACTCGAACAGAAATGAGCCCCCGCTCTTCTGCATCTTCTGGTATGCCGAGACCGGTGTCTCGACGTCCGCCACGATCTCGCGATACACGGGAATCAGGTTCCCGTGCTTCGCCAGTTCCAGAAACTCCGCTTTCGACGGCGTGAACATTCGTCCTACTTCTTTCCGTACACCTTTTCAGGGTCCACAATTCGTACCTCGGTCACCTTGACTTCGCCATTCACAATACTGCGGAAGAAACACGAGTGGTACCCCTCGTGACAGGCCGCGCCGCTTTGCTCGACTTGAATCAACAGGGCGTCCTTGTCGCAATCGAATGCCACGTCCTTCACCTTTTGCGTGTGCCCGCTCGTTCCACCCTTATGCCAGAATTCCTTGCGCGACCGGCTCCAGAACACCGTCTCGCCGATTTCCAGTGTCCGCTTCAACGACTCCTTGTTCATCCACGCCACCATCACCACACGCCCCGTCGATTGCTCCTGCACAATCGCGGGGATCAGTCCGTTCGCATCGTATTTGAGCTCATCGAGTATCTTCATAGCCGCACACAAATGCCCTTCTCTTCCAAAAACTGTTTCACATCACCCACCGCGTACTCGCCAAAATGAAAAATCGACGCGGCCAATACCGCATCCGCTTTCCCCTCGGTAAGCACCTCGACCATGTGATCGAGCGTACCAGCACCGCCGCTGGCGATCACCGGTATATGCACCGCCTCGCTAATCGCCCGTGTCAACGCTACGTCGTACCCTGCCTTTGTCCCATCGGCGTCCATGCTGGTCAATAGGATTTCACCGGCGCCGAGTACTTCGACACGCCGTGCCCACTCGACTGCATCCAACCCGGTCGGCTTCCGCCCACCGTGCGTAAACACCTCCCATCCCCCTGATTGCAAACGCTTTGCATCCATCGCCACAACGATGCATTGGGAGCCGAATCGCTCCGCTCCCGCGCGCACCACGTCGGGGTTCTGCACCGCCGCCGTGTTCAAGCTCGTCTTGTCCGCTCCCGCCTTGAGCATCGAGCGAATATCTTCGACCGTCCGAATCCCGCCGCCGACCGTTAGCGGCATGAAACACTCGCTGGCGGTGCGCTCCACCACGTCGATCATCGTTGCGCGATTATCGGAGCTGGCCGTGATGTCGAGAAACACCAACTCATCCGCACCCTGGCGGTCGTATTCCTTGGCGCACTCGACAGGATCACCCGCATCGCGCAGGTTGAGGAACTTGGTTCCTTTCACCACGCGACCACGGTCCACGTCCAGACACGGGATGATGCGTTTCGCAAGCATGAGGCGCGTATAATACACCAATTGAAAGCCAGAATCCAGAATGAAGGCCGCCTCGTCGCGACTCGCGAAAGTCACCTCACTTTGATTTTCGATAAATCAAACGCTGGCTTCGGAAACTTCGGGTTCATCCGTTCAAGGGTCTCGACAATGATTTGTGAGACTGCCAGGTTGCGAAACCACTTCTTGTTCGACGGAATGACATACCATGGGGCCGCAGACAAACTGCATCGGCTGAGCGCGGCCTCGTAAGCCTTTCGGTATTCACTCCAATACTGACGTTCCTTGAAATCAGCGGGGCTGATTTTCCAATTTCTGGTTGAGTCCCCGAGCCGCTGCTCGAATCGCTGCTTCTGCTCGTCCTTGCTGATGTGCAGGAAGAACTTGAGGATGGTCACGCCGTTATCACTCATCAGTTTTTCGAATGCGTTGATCTGGTCATAACGCGCCGACCACACGGACTTCGGCACCAACTGATGCACGCGAACCACCAAAACATCCTCGTAGTGCGAGCGGTTAAAGATGCCAATCTCCCCGTGGGCGGGCATCGCCTTGTGGACGCGCCAAAGAAAATCATGGCCGGCCTCTTCGACGGAAGGCACCTTGAATGACGTCACGCGGCAACCCTGGGGATTCAGCCCCGACATCACATGGCGCACCGTCCCATCCTTGCCACTCGCATCGATCCCCTGCAAAACAATCAACAGCGCGCGCCGACCTTCCGCGTACAATCGATACTGTAGATCCTCCATGCGCAAAACGTTCTTCTCCAAGCGGGCGTGAGCCTTGTCGCCCTTGTCGAAACCCGCCGTGTCATCTGGGTCGAAGTCGTTGAGTCTCACACTCTTATGCGGCGCAATCACAAATCGTTTGTTCAATTTCATAAAGGAGGCCTCCGTCTTGTCAACTCTCACCCTTCCACGTCGCCGACGATTTCTTCGACGATGTCTTCGATGGTGAGGATGCCGATATGTTTACCTTCGGGGTTCACGACAATGCTGAGGGGATGACGCCCCGCGCGTAGCACAGGCAACACGCGATTGATACGCTCGGTCGACGCCACGAATTGTGGTTTTCGCATGAGTTGCCCCACCGTCTTGCCATCGTGACTCGCGCCCTCAAAGAGAATCTCATAGACATTGACGATCCCGACGATCTTGTCGCCATCGGCCACCGGGAAACGAGCGAATCCGGTCCGCTGTGATAGCTCAAAGAGATCCGTCACGGGTGTGTCACGACGGACGGTGGCGGTACGCGAGATCGGCAGCATGGCATCATCCACTGTCTTGTAGGGAAAGTCGAAAACGCCATCGATCATCTTGCGCTCTTCGGCGGTAAGCGCCCCGCCCACCTCCCCTTCTTTCGCCAGATGCTTCAGTTCTTCGCGGGTGACAAAAAAGCTTCTCGGCGTTTCGACCCCGCCACTCAGGCGGACCACCGCGCGCATCACAAACCCGAGTAACGACACGAGCGGCGCCAGTACCCAGGCAGTCGCGTTGAGCGCGTCGGCAATACCCATGCATAGCCGGTATGGGTAATGCCGAAACAGTGTCTTCGGGACGATTTCACCAAGGATCAGCAGGACCGTCGAGGCGACGATGGTTACGGCCAGATTGATCCAAAAATCATCACGATGAAGGAGATTCACTGCCAATGCCGAGGCATAGACACCGACGAGCACGTTGGCCAGGCTGTTGCCGAGCAGGGTCGCACCGAAAAGGCGTTCCGTGTTCTCCACAAACCCACTGATGATAAGCGCCCGCCGGTTCTTGCGCTCGACCTCGTGCCGCAACCGAACACGGTTCAGTGAGACCAACCCCATCTCCGTGCCCGAGAAGAATGCCGAGCCGGCGAGACCCGCAAGGATAAGGAATAGATCTTTGAGGATGACATCCATTCTAGCGTTCCTCATCCTCGAGCGCTTCGGGTTGAATCTCCAGCAGGACTTCGCCGATACGGTTCTTGAGGACCTTGCGGGCAGTGGCTCGGACATTCGCGACGTGGACCTGCTCGCCTTCCTTCGGTAATGCGCCGAGTTGAGCGATCACCCAGCCGGCGATCGTCTCGACATCGGGCGCCTGGAGTCCGAGCCCACACTGTTCGTTAACCAGCTCCAGCCGTGCCTTGCCGTTGATGAGATAGCGATACTGATCGAGCTTTTGCACCATGATTTCGCTCTGATCAAACTCGTCTTCGATTTCACCGACGATTTCCTCGAGAATGTCTTCGAGCGTGACCATCCCTTGCGTACCACCGTACTCATCAACCACAATGGCCACCGGGTGTTCCTGTTTCCGAAAGGTCTTCAACAACTTCGCCACTGGCATCGTCTCCGGGACGAAATTCGGCAACTCCACAACCTCGTCGAGTTCACGCGTGGGATCCGCGAGAAAGTCCTTCACCTTGAGGATACCTTCTACGGTGTCAGGCGTTTCGTGAATAATGGGCACACGGCGGTGCTTGATCCGCCGCAACGTCGCGGCCATTTCTTGTGCACTGAGTCCGTCCTCCACGCATTGCATGTCCACACGTGGGGTCATGATTTCCTTCACCTGCATCTCTTCGAGTGCGAGGATCTTGTTGACCATGTAGCGCTCTTCCTTGCGAACAACACCCGCGCGCTCGCTCACAGTGAGGAGCGTACGATATTCATCCTCGGTCGGCGCGGCGGAACGCACCTTGTGCGCCGCGAAGAACGGCAGCCGTTCAATGCGCTGGACGATTCCCGCCGACAAGCCCTCGGCCGCGCGGCGGATGAAAGATGTCGAGGCAACCGTCCATTGGATGGGCCGCGCGAGATAGAGCGCAAAAAAACCGGCGCTCCGGATGACCAGCGTCTTCGGTGTAATCTCGCCCCCGAGAAGGATGATCACCGTGATCACGGGCACTGCCAGGGCCTCAGCGTGCAACGGACTAAGCGTCTGCAGAATCGCATATCCCAGGATCGCGGCAGCGACGGTGACAATCGTGTTTCCGAAGAGGATCGTCGAAAGAAGCCGGTGTGGCTGGTCGAGAAGCTCACTGATGATCTGGCCTTGCGCGGGATGTTCCTGTCGCAAACGCCGAAGCTGCAGTTTGCTGAGGGAAAACAGGGCGATCTCTGTTCCCGAAAAAAATGCAGACAGGATCAGCAGCCCCGCCAACGCGAGCAGTTCTAGAATCAGCGTGATCGTGAACATGAGCGCCGCCGCAAGTCTATGAAACTTCTGCGGGCGGCGTCAATGGCCCGCCAAAGCAACACCTGCGGGCACACGGCCCTCGTCACTTGCCCGGCGCTGACGTGGGCGGGGTCACGACGGACAACGCGGGTGGCGGTCCGGGCAGGAGAACCTCGACTTTGGCCGTCTGGCGCAGGGCGGCTATGTGATTGCGAGTTACTTCGGCGCCCTTCTGCTGCTTCAGGTATTGGGTGAGATCTTCCTTCACTTCGTCAAAGGGGACTGTCCGCGCGGGTTTGCGATCGGTGATGATCAATATGTGATAACCGTATTCGGTGGTGATAACGTCGCTTACTTCATTCGTTTTCAGCGAAAACGCCGCCGTTTCAAACTCCGGCACCATCCGCCCACGGGAGAAATAACCGAGATCGCCACCGCTTTGGGCGCTACCCGGATCTTCGGAGACTTTCTTGGCAACATCCGCAAATTTCTCGCCCCCCTTGACAAGAGAACGCGCTGCCTCGATCTGCGCCCGCTTCGCTTTCTTCACGTCATCACTCGCATCAGGCGCGCTCCGAATGAGAATGTGGCTGGCGCGAGCAAGCTCGGGTTGCTTGAACTTGTCGGGATTTTTGTCGTAGAACGCCTTGGCCTCCTCGGGTGTGACCTGGACTTCCTTGTCGATGGCAGACTGAATTGCCGCACGCACAATGAGACTATCACGCACATTGTGGGTGTACTCTTCCATCGTGAGCCCGGACTCCGCCAATTTCGTTTTGAACTCTGCTTCGCCGCCGAGTTGGGCTTCCGCTTGATCAACCTGCTGCTGCACCTTCTTATCGGTGTCGGCGGGAACGTGTTTGGTGCCCTCCTGAAGGAGGAGTTCGCGTCCAATCAACTGTTCCAAGACATCGTGGTCCAGCATCGCGGTCTGGCCCAGCGGGACAGAACGATTCTGCCGCGCCATCTGCATCGTATATGCCTGCACGGCGACGTCGAGGTCCTTGCGTTTGATTTCCGTGCCGTTGACGCGCGCCACAACTTCGTTGGCAGTGGGAACCGGGGCCGCGACAGTGGCGGTCTTGTTGGTGGAAGACGTCGCATTCTTCGGCTGGTCAGCAGCGAAAATCTGGCTGATAAGAGCTACCGCAGCGGCAAGAGTGGCAAAAACGACACGGATCTTCATGAGTCCCTCTTAGGTAATGTGATTTGACTTCTGGGCAAAGCGGGGGCGACGCTAACACGCGATTCGCAACCACGTCAAGAAGCATTGGACCTCAAAACGGCTCAAAAAAACATGCATAAACCCACAGGACTGCTAAGGTACGAGTGCGCGTGTCAAAAACGTCCGTCTTAATGACGAAAATGGCTTACGTTACGAAATTGCGCCAGATTCCGAGGGGTGATTTGTCGCTCCGCGCGTGTAAAGAGCGCTTCAATAGCTTCGTGCGCAATGAGGTCAATCTGTTCATCCGTCGCCCCGGCTTTGGATGCGATCATCACTAGCTTTTCGTACTGCCACGTGGCCCCCTCCAGGATCGCCTCCTTCAACGCGTGCAATGCCAAGCTCAGCGGCGGGGGTTGGTTGCACTTGACGATCTTCATTCCGCTCACCCGCAACAGCAATGTCCGCGCCAAGTCTGCTCAAACGCGTGAAAAAGAATGTGGCCCGCAGCACTTTACGGCATCCGAAATCGCGCTTACTTTAGCTCTGGGAAGCAGGTTTACTCATGGGCAACATGATCTGCGGGGCAGGTCTTCAATTGCGGCGAATTGCGCGATTCGCCTCACCAACCGCTTTCCTCACCGCAATTCTTGTGGTGCCTTTCGCCGAAGCCCAAGAGGCCAACCGGCAACTTTTGATCGAATACATTACCCCTTCCCCACTCTGTGAACCATGGCCTGCAACGAATTCGCTTTCGCTGAATCAGAGGTCGGACACGACGAATGACGAGGCTGCCGCCCTCAAAGTCCAATCGCCACGCAAGTCGTTAACGTCGGGCGAGCGTTGGGAAAACTTCGAATGTGAATTCGGAATACCGCACAAGGATCCTTCGCGGTTTAAGGCCTCCATCGAAACCGTCAAGTACCGGCTGGATCGCACCCTGTTTGGAGTGCAGGAGATCGTGCAGGGCTTCCAAAACGTCGCTTCATTCGACTATGAGTTGCGCAGCGTCGGCCGTTCTTCGTCTTCGACCAATCGCCTCATGGCATCATCGGTTCCCATTCCGCTTTGGGACACCATGGAAAGAGCGAGGTTCCGATCCGACATCGATGTGAACATGGGCGCCGGCCGCGCGTTTGTGGGCGTGCAACTGGTGCTCCCGATCGGCAACTAGCGACTCACCCCGATATCACGCCGTCAATCACTGTCACGCATCAGTCTTCCGCAGGGTGCGCGGCTTTCGTCGAAATCCGTGCGACAACGCCAGCACCCAGACCATCCACAGCGCTTCCAGAACAATATGACCGGACATCTTGGATTTACCGGCGTACCGGTCTGCGAACGTAATCGGGATCTCGCGAACCCGGAAGCCCTCTAACCAGGCTTTGTAGGACATCTCGATCTGGAACGTATAGCCATTGCTGCGGACCTTGTTGAGTTCGATGGTTTCCAGCACACAACGGCGGAAACACTTGAAGCCACCCGTCGGGTCGCACACCGGCAGCCCGGTAATGATGCGCACATAATAGGAGGCGCCTTTGCTCAGGAAGAGACGGGAGAGCGGCCAGTTGACAACGCGTACCCCGTCAATGTAGCGCGAACCGAGAACGAGATCCGCTGTCTGAATGGCCTTCAGCATGTTGGGAATCTCACGTGGATCGTGTGAAAAATCCGCGTCCATTTCGATGAGATACGCATACCCCCGGGGCAGACCCCATTTGAATCCCGCAATGTACGCGGTACCCAAACCCATCTTGCCCGGCCGGCTCATCAGGTTGATGCGTGGATCCGCTTTTGCCATCTCGCTGACGATGGCCGGGGTGCCGTCTGGTGAATTGTCATCGACGATGAGCACGTCAATATTGGGCGCCTGGGACAATACCAACTCAACCACCGAGCGGACGTTTTCCTTCTCGTTGTACGTGGGAATAATGACCAGCGCTCGTTCGTTCGCTGCCACGCTATTTCGTCTCCTTCACAAACTGCGGATTCGCCAGCACAATGTATGCGCCCCGTTGGAATACGGGCGGCCACTTCTCGGCTCGGCCGAGAACCTCCCGCACACCCCGTAACCCGATGGTATACACTGCATCAATGCCGATTGGCAACTGCACGCGCCGACCATCGGGGAGCATCTGTTGCTCTATGGAATACTCCAGGACAAGGAACTTTGCCTGCTCCAATCGGCAATCAAACCAGAATAACTCGCGCGGGATGTGTGCCGGCACCGGCATATCGTTGTCCACCCCTTCGTAACGGGCACAAAACGTCAACATGCTGCGGCGGTCGCACTGCGCCAACCAGTAAATCTGTTTCGGCAGGATTACGAAGTCATCCTTCGCCGTATGCGCGTTGACGAAGGCCATCGCCGCCTCGGCATCAGCAACCGAGTGCTGCGCCCACATGTCGATTCGAGTCTGGAAATGTCCCCACGCCCCGTCCACCGACTGCCACCCGAATAGGGCCAGCACCGCGACCGCGATGGTCGTCGCCGCCGCTTCGCCGGACTGTAGCGCCAGGCGTTTGGCCAATTCCCCGGCCCACGTCAGCACCCCCGCAACGCCCACCGCCATGAGCGGCAGGAAGATGGTGGCGGGATAAAAAAACATTGGAACGTTGTTGAGTTTCTTGAACACACCGTACATCAACACCAGTAACCAGAATGGCACCCACAAGCGCATCCGCCAGTCCCGCGTTGGCAAGAACGCGAACCCGACGGTTGCCAACGTCAGCCACCAATCGTGCCCCGACCACGGCATCGGCGGCCCTTGCGTTGGTGTCTTGAAACCCAGGTTCCAGATGTTTTCGATGAACCGACCGACCTCGCCGCTGAATGTCGGGCGCGCCTCGTTGTTGGCCACACTGGTCAAGCGGCCCACTTGCGTCATCAATTGCCCCCACCCGTGCGCGGCGCAATACCACAACACAAACAGTCCGGCGTACGCGCATGCCGCCATTCCCGCGATGATCACGTCACGCCATGCCCGCGGCGACTTCCACTCGCGCCAACGCACCACCGCCACCGTTGCCACCACGCCCCCAATCAACGGATACGTGAAGTAGTTCGTAGCTGTCGCCAGCGAACAGAACACCCCCGCCCACACGACATCGCGCACACGCTTCTCCTGCACGTACCGAACCAGAAACCCGACCGACGCCAATGCGAACGTCCCCGCCATCGGGTGCGACCGCACCCAACGAAAGTTGACGTTTGCCTCGGAGTAGACCAGAAATGCGGCGGCGCAAAGAAAACCGAACATTTTGTCGCGCAGTCGTGTCCCGATCCAGAAGAGCAGCGCCCCTGCTCCCAATGCGGTCACCGCACCCAGGGCGCGTCCCACTACAATATCTTCGCCAAACACCCGGAGTAATGCGCCGTTGATCAGCATGTACAGCGGCGGATACGGATACGGAAAAACGAAATCAATCACGATAGGGCCGGCACGCGGCGTCCCGTGGATAAACGTCCAGGATTTCTCCATCCACTCGCCCTCGTCGCCGTACCAGTTCGGGTTTGTCCGCAGGTTCGGCAGAAATGCCAGCGCCCAAAATATTATGAGCGCCGCCACCAGTATTTTTTCGCGGTTCATTTTCAAAGGAAAATCCGCCTCAGCGCTTCGTAAAAAATAGCCGGATCGGTCCAAAGTTTGTCTGCGGCAGACTGGTGAGTTGTCCCCATTGTTCGGGCGTGAAGTAGCTCCGGTTGTCGTCCACGAGCACCACCACCGTGTTCGTCGGGATCGTGGCGTTGCTATGTGCGACGCGATGCGACTCCAACCGTAACAAGTACGGGAGATCCTCCTGGGGCGGCTCCAACCGCCCGAATTGGTCCATCTGCCCAAGTCGTTGTTCCGCCTGCAATTGTTTCACGTCTGTGTTTTCCAGCAGAAAACGGGCGGCCTGTGCCTTGTAGCCCAGCCCCGAACCGTACGTTCCAAACGCGCCTCCGTGAACGGTCAGAAACCGATACATATCCTGCAGGTAGACAAGGTTGCCTGCCAGAATCAAGATCAGTCCTCCCACAATCAGCGAGCGAACACCCACCGCCTTGGCCTTGCGCAGCGCGTCACGGAACAAAATGCCCAGTACCCAGAAATGTGTCGGGTACAAAATCACGTAGTACAACAGTAGCGTCCATAGTTTTGTCACATAGAACACCGCCAGTGTTCCCGCCACCCACGCCACCAGGATCAATCCAATCCGCGCTTCCGCGTCCTCCTCGACTTCGAAATACGGAAAGGTCTTTGTCCGTCGAACCGCGCGCGCGGCTCGCACGCTCAAATAAACGATCCCCACCACGTACAGCAGACGCTCCAGAACCAGCAACCAGTCCCCCCAGGTAAGGTTCTCGTCGAAATAGGGCTGGCTGCCGCCAATTTTCTTCTGCCAAATTTTATATGGATCCACTGTTGACGACGTGCTCAATCCCAGCACGTCTTCCGGTTCCCCCGCATTCATGATAGCCAACGCGTGCACCCAATGCTCTTGCCGCGGTAATCGATGGCCGCTCATGGGATGGATCGTGATGCCGGGTGGAATCTGAAACTTCTGTCCCCCTACAGTGTGCAGTATTTGCTGGAAATCCTTCCAATTGTTCTCCTGCTGGAACTGCAAATAAGGGATTCCCGCCACCACCGAGATCGCTACCCCCGCCGCCGCCCAGCGCCAATCACACCGTGGCCGCAAAATCACCAGCATCCCCACAATTGCCCCTGTCAATGCGCAGCCGGCATAGTGATTCTGGCATAGGCACAAGCACAGGAGCGCCACCCAAAAAATCGCCTTCGCCTTCTTGTCGATGACCAGGCTCAACACCGACCACAAGAGCAGCACCATCCACAACGGCTCGACGTCGATCGCCCAAATCTTCCGCGAATAGAAGACCGCCCAGGGTGAAAACGAGAACAACGCCGCCGCCGTCAAACCAGCCACCGGCCCGATGTACTTTCGTCCGACATGCCAGCAGAGAACCACCGCGGCCAGTCCTTGGAGCACCAGCAGGCACGTGATCACCTGCGGATCGCTACTGATCGCGAACATCGGGATCAACAGGTAGATGAACATCGGTGGATTCGTCACCCCGACGCTGGACATCAGACCGGCCTTGGGCAACACCCCGTCGCGCACAAATCGCAGCGCCAACTCGGCCGCCGTTGCTTCGTCACCCTTGAATTCGATCAACCCCAGGTTGGAAAACCGCAGCCACGCGCCCACCGCCGCAATCAGGACCAAACCAGCCCATTCCCACAATGCCACGCCCAGCCATTTCGATTCCCAGGCTCGCGTCCCCGTGCCTGGCTGCGCTGTCATCGGTGTCTTCGCCACTGCTGTGTTCCGTTCCCGCCTCCGGCCTTACCGCTCCGCCGTGGCCCACATATTGAGCATGCACTCGAAATATCCGAACCGTATCTTGTCCATCGGGAAGTTTGCCATCCCGAAATACCAGCCCAAGAGTGGCAGCGTGTACGCGTACTTGTGCTCGAAAATCTCCTCGGCGCTCAGGACGCCAGTCCGCGCCAGGAGTTTCAATAACCCATCCGACCATGAGGCTGGTGTCGTGGCGACCAATATCCCTCCCGGAGCCAGCACCCGGTGAATCTCGCGGAACAATTGTACCAGGATACTTGGATTCAGGTGCTCGACCACCGCCAGCATCGTTACCACATGAAAGAAACCATCTTCATAGGGTAGTTTCTGGTCCACATTCAGGTCCAACGTATGCCAGGAGATACTCTCCGCCATGCCGGCCGGCGTAAGCTGATCGATGGCGTATTTCTCTCGAAACGAGGTGTGCGACAAGAAATATGGCTGAGAGCCGCAGCCGACGTCCAGAATCCGACCCGTCCGCAAACGAACTGGAATCAGGCGATTGGCCTGCGCGGCCCGAAGTTTGGCCACCAACGGCTCCAATAACCCGTGCCCGCGTGTGGTCATTCTGCTTTCATTTGCCATTTGTGTTGTCCCTCACGCTGCAATTAACCTGTCATTCGGAACCCACCGGCGGCAAGCAAAATGTGAAGTCGCCACTCGGATACGCTCGGTTGCGCCTAGGTCCGGGCTCGAAGCGGCCACATCAATCGTTGGGCGCGGCGGATGCGAAACAGTTCAGCCCAGATGTGGAGCGCGCGCCCCAGGTTGTAGGGTATACGCGTATCGGGATCATGCACCCATTTCACCGCGACTTCCGCGACCCGAAAACCTTCCCGCGTCGCCACCACGAGCATCTCGATGTCGAAGATCGCCGAGTTCGAGGTGACCTGCTGGAAAACTTTTTGCGCCACGTCGTGTTTCATCGCCTTGAATCCGCATTGCGTGTCGTGGATGCCGCGGATGCAAAAAAGCTTGGTCC
>Ga0265338_10002312_pt1 | contig 28912 bp, 23 predicted proteins | sample 42126metaG_FD_193579 | JGI IMG/M metagenome (GOLD analysis project Ga0265338, IMG submission 193579) | Rhizosphere microbial communities from Carex aquatilis grown in University of Washington, Seatle, WA, United States - 4-21-26 metaG | ecosystem: Host-associated > Plants > Roots > Rhizosphere...
CGGGGTGGATTTCTCCATCACCGGATCGTGGTCGAGGCCGGGATAGGTGCGGAGGGTGAGGCCGATGCCATGCCCGCAGGCCGAGACGGCCGTGGCCCGCACCGCCCAGAGCGGCACCGTCTGGTCCGCCTCACCGGCGACGACCAGCAGCGGCCCGGCGATCGGCGCCTCGCCGATGCGCGCCTGATCGAAGAAGCGCCGCGCCGCCGGCGTCGTGTTCCAGCCCGGCTTGAGCTCGGGCGCCGCCTGGTCGTTCTGGAAGGCCGCGTAGGCGTAGGCGAAGCAGCCCTTGGTGGTCACGTCGGCGTAGCGGTCCAGCGCCACGCCCTGCAGCACGTCGGCGGCGGCGAAGCTGGGCGTGAGCGCGTGCAGCGCCTCGGCCATGTACTCGATGTAGAAGCTCGCGGCCGCGCCGCCGCGGTCGGCCGGCAGGATCTCGTCCAGATGCGATGGCGGCGCGACGGCGACCGCCCCGAGATAGCCCGGATCGTGGCGCTGGGTCTCGAGCTCGGCGACGCCCCAGGCGGCCAGGCCGCCCTGGCTGTGGCCGTCCACCACCCAGCGGGACCCGAGCGCCGCCGCCGCCGCCCGGGCGGCCGGGACCGCGAAGATCACGTCCTGGGCCTGGGCGGTCTTGGCGACGTACTGGTGCTCACCCTCGGTCCCCAGGCCTGCGTAGTCGGGGGCGACCACGGCGTAGCCGGCGCGCAGCATGGGGAAGAGGCCTTCCTCGCCGTAGTAGACGTCCTTCATCAGCGAGGGCGCGCAGGCGCGGGCGACGCCGCTGGTGCCGTGCGCCCAGACGATCACCGGCCAGCCGCCGGCTGGCGCCGGGCCGGGCGGGATCAACACCACGGCGCTGGCGGCGACGCCGCGGCCCTCGGCGCTGAGGGAGTGATAGAGGATGCGCACCGCCCGCACCCCAGCCGGCAGGGCGTAGCCGTCGAAGGTTTCCTGGCGCAGCAGGTCGCCCGGATGGCTCGCGCCGAGGTTCGCCGGCGTCGCGTAGAAGTCGGTCATCGGCAGCGCGTCGTCGGCCTCCGCCTTGACCGCCTGGTCGAGGGCCGTCGGCGGCGTCTGCGCCGACGCCAGAGTGGCCCCAAAGCCCAGCGCGGCGACCAGCGCCAGAACCGTGCAGCCGCGTCTCATCCGCCTGTCCCCTGCCCGGCGACACTGGAAGCGCTCGGGCGCCGCCGGTCAATCGGAAGGCTCGCCGCACATCGGCCGTTTCGGGCGGTCGCGCGGGACCCGGTCCTTGTCGTTCGTGGGACAGGGTCTAAAGTTCGCGGCAGCGTGAGGATGGAAGCTTTGAGCGACGCCGTCGGCCCTGGCGATCTGGTTCTATGCGTTAATGCAGCCCCGAACCACGGCACGGGTCGGCCGGTGCCGCTGGTCGCAGGCGAGACCTATCGCGTCGTCGCCATCATGGAATTTGCCTGCCCCTGCGGGCGATCCGACTCCCTGCTGGATGTCGGCGTCGATTTCGCCTGGTGCCAGACGCGCTTCCGCCTCCTGCCCAAGCCCAAGCTCGAAGCCAGGACGCGCCGCGTTTCAGCGCCTAGGGAAAAGGAGACGGTTCGCTAAGCGGCTGCCGGCCTCGCGACGCGCCGTCCTCGCTGAGCTTGGAAACCGACTTGTCAGCCACACCCGCAGCGTCCAGGTTGTTTCGGGTCGCTGTTCCAGGGGGGGCTCAAGCTATGGCGCATGTGCCTGGCTTTGAATACGACGTCTTCGTCAGTTACGCTCACTCGGACAATCTCGCGGTTCGGCGGGAGAGCGGCTGGGTAAGTCGTTTTGTGGATATTCTGCACGCGGCGCTTCGGCAACGTCTTGGCGGAGCCGCTGATCTGCGAATCTTCTTTGACAAGCCAGAGGCGCGCGCGAATTTCGAGCTCACAGAACTGCCCGAGGTGGTTCGAAGGTCGGCGATCTTTTTGGCCGTTGGCTCAGCGAGCTACGTCACGCACGACTGGACGCGACGAGAACTGGAAAGCTTTAACGAAGCAGCGGGCGACGGGTCGAGGATTTTCGTAGTCGAGTGCTTGCCTCCAAACGACGGCGACTCCTATCCACCGGCAATTGGCCGCCACGTGCGCCAGATGTTCTGGCGCCGTAACGAGCCGGAGAGCCGGGTTCCAATTCCCCTATCTCCCGACGCAGACGAAACGCTATTTCTCAATCGCATTCACGACCTTGCCGACGCAATGAAGACGCGCCTTCTAGCGATGAAGGCGGGGGCCGTCGGGGTGAAGGGGGCGAATGCGTCGAAGCCAAGCGCATCACTGAAGCACCAGGCGGGCCGCGCCCCCGCCGTGCTTGTTGCTCAGACAACTGACGATTTGGAGCAGGAGGCTGATACCCTGCGGCGATATCTGAGTCAGTTCTGTGGCGAGATCGAGATCTTGCCAGAGAACGGGTACTCGCAAGGCGGCGCCGAATTTCGGGCCGAAATCGCCGCCGACTTGGCCCGGGCGGACATATTTGTACAGCTTCTCGGGGCGAGAGCCGGCAGGGCGCCACGCGACCTGCCCGAGGGTTACACGCGCTATCAATCTGAGGCGGCCAAGTCGGCAGGCGTGCACATCATGCAATGGCGGCACGCGAGCCTGAGCAGGGATGATGTCGCTGACTTAGACCATCGCAGCGTCCTATTCGGCGAGAAGGTCATCGCCTCAACGTTCGAAGCCTTCAAAGCGTCCGTTCTCTCGAAGGCTCGATCGCTCGCGGTTCCCGCTAAGCCTACCCGCTCATCTCTGATATTCGTCGATGCGGACACCAGCGATCTTGATGTCGCGCGACAGGTGCAACGGGAGCTTGCGAAACATTCCTTGTCTACGATCCTTCCGGTCAGGGGCGCCTCGGCCGAAGAGAACCGGTCTGACCTTGAGGAGAATCTGATCGACTGTGACGCATTGATCCTCGTCTACGGCAATGCCGCGCCGGTTTGGGTGCGAGGACAACTGAAACTTTACAACAAAGTCCGGGCTCGCCGCGAGTCCGATCCCAAGTTGATTGCTATCTACGTCGGACCGCCGGCGGAAAAGCCGGATCACGGCTTTTCCCTTCCTGAAGCTCGCGAAGTGGTCTGCGGGGACAGCTGGAACCTCGAAGCGCTGGGCCCCCTGATATCCGAGTTGGAGAACTAGTGGCGCAGCGCCTGCCCTACCCGGGCCTGCGCGCTTTCGGACCTGAAGAAGCCGACCTCTTCTTCGGACGCGAGGGCTGTGTCGACTCGATGGTCAACCGTCTCGCTTCCCAACGGTTCCTGACGGTGCTGGGGCCATCGGGAAGCGGAAAGTCCTCGCTCGTCCGAACCGGCCTCTTCGACGCCCTCGAGATCGGCCTCTACGCCAGCGCGGGCTCTCGCTGGCAGATCGCGGACTTCCATCCAGGGGGACGCGTGATGGGCAACCTCGCTTCGGCCCTGCTCGCAAGCCGCGGGTCCGTCGACGGCGAGACTTTGGAGGCCGATCTTCTCACCACCTACCTGCGGCGCGGTCCGCGTGCGATCGCTGAGTGGGCGGCCGACGGCAACCTTGAACCGGCTACGAACCTATTGATCCTTGTCGATCAGTTCGAGGAGCTGTTTCGGTACAGCGACTATGCCCAGCGCGAGGAGGCAGAGGCGTTCGGAGCCCTCCTAATTGAAACTGCGCGGACGCCCGATCGACGTCTCCATGTCGTTCTCACCATGCGCTCAGAATACCTGGGTGCGTGCGCGCTCATCCCCGGCCTGGCTGAGCGTATCAACGACGGCATCTACCTGACGCCCCGCATGAGCCGGGAGGAATGCAGACTCGCTATCGAGGGCCCAGCCGGCGTGATTGGTTTCACCGTCGAGCCAGCACTCGTTACGCGCCTCTTGAATGATCTGGCCGCTTTCGCGCCCTGGGAGGAGGAGGATGGGTCGAGCCTTGCTGAAAGGCTCTCGCGCCGTGCTGACCAACTGCCGTTGATGCAGCACGTTCTCAATCGGCTTTGGGCCCGCGCTTCGATGGCGACATCCATCGACCGAATTACGCTCAGACTTGAGGAATACGAGGCCATCGGCGGTCTGCAAGGCGCACTGAACGCGCACGGCGCCGAGATCATTGCATCACTGGCGCCGGAGGAAGTGGCGATCGCGGAGACGATCTTCCGCGCACTCGTCAGCGGCGATTCACCTTCGGCGGCTGTCCGGCGGCCCGCGCGCCTCGGCGAGCTTGTCGAGCTGGCAGGCGGTGCGCGTGAAGCGACGCTCAACGTCATCCGTGCCTTCGCTGCGGAAGATTGCAACTTTCTTCGCGTCTCCGGAGCGTCACTCGCGAACGACGAGACCATCGTGGATATCAGCCATGAGAGCCTGATCCGGCAATGGACTTCGCTCTCGAATTGGCTCGAGAAGGAGGCTCAGGCCGCCAGGAACTGGCGACGCCTTTCCTCAGCCGCAGACCTATGCGCCCGCCGTGAAGGCGGATTGCTGATGGGACTCGATTTGGCCGTTTCTTCGGCGTGGTGGGCCGGCGAGAACCCAACCGCGAAATGGGCGGCTCGGCACGGCGGCGACTATGAGGCCACCGAGGCTTTCCTGCGCCGAAGCCAGCGAGAGGAGGCCGCTCGCGATTTGGCCGAGAAGAAGCGGCAGTTGCGGGAGCGCAACCTGCTCCGCATCGGGGTAGCTGGGCTGACGGTATCGCTGGTTATCGTCGGATCGCTAGGGATGTTTGCGTACTCGCTCAAGGACGAAAATGCGCGGGATCTGACTCGAATCGAGCAAGAGAAAAATCACGCGGCGTTAGAGCTCGCCGACGCTGGTCTGGCGGCCTTTGAGGCGGGAAACCTCACCGATGCCTATCGCGAGCGTGTCAGCCTACTTGGGCTCCCGGAAGCAGAGCGCGCTCAGCCCGCTGTCGACTTTGCCATTCAACGACTTGGCTCTCTGAGCCTGACCACGGTGCACCCGCCGTCTGGTGCTCCGGGGATCTCGCTGGTTGCGGGACCTAGCGGCCAGGTTTTCGTCCAGGACAGCAGGGGCGACGTTTATCAGTTCGACCCTGTCCGGAACCTTCTCAACCGACGCTCTGCGCCGATCGGACGGCTGCTTTTTACCAAACAGGAGAGCGGCAAGGTTGTCGGCTATACCAGTTCGGGCGCGCGCGGCTCGGTGGGCGGCCCGGCTGTCAGCGCGGCCCTCGCGAATTGGTCGTCTCAACCGTTGACTTCGCTGGCCGACGCGCCCGCCGGACCGATTTCGACTGAAGCGGTTCAGAGAGCGCTACCCCTTCTTGCGGCGCCTGGACAGGACCCCGTGGCGCAAGTCATCGTGGACTCTCGCTCAAATTGGCTGTTGGCGCGCTCGGCAGGGGGCGTTGCAAACGTCATCGACTTGACCGCGTCTGAACCGGTGATGACCGTGGCAGCGAACCTTGGCGCGTCCGGCGTTTGTGCGCCGGCGCCCCCCCGTTTGGCCGCTTGCCTCAGCCAGGAAGGCGGGCTTGTCTGGCTCGGTGTTGGCGGGAACGGACAGATTGTCGCGCAACCAACCTCTGGCAAATTCTCTCACGTTTACAACGTCGGCCCCGTCATCGTCGCCGAACGATCCGATGGACAGCTTCTCGTACTGAACCCAGGCGATGGGCGGACCGAAATGTCGCTCGGTGTGTTCCGCACTGACCTCCAGCAACCCCTCGCACTCTCGCCGTCCGTCTGGATACTGCCGTTTCGCGGGGGGCAAATCCTCTCCTTGGAGATCCAGCCCAACGATGTAGCGGTCGCTGGCGCAGGACTCTCCGTGGCCATACCATCGGGCATTGAGGCGGCCGCCTTAGTAGGTTCGCCGCGCACTCTCCTCCTGCTCGATAGCGTTGGGGCGGTGAAGAGTCTGGACCTGTCGGCGCTCTGGTTCCAGGACGACCCGCCCGGCGGCACGCCATCCCCCGCCGGTCCGGCCGCTACGAACGCTGCGACAATGACCCTACGTCTGTTGCCGGGAGTTCCATCTGGTAGCTCAGTTGCAATGCTCGGGTCGCGGGGACCGTTGGCAGCGGTCCGCCGTTATGGCGACGGCGAGGTCGTCGCGACGATAAGGGGCAGATACTGGTTGCTGCCTGAATTCAGCCGCGGCGTAGCGGCCTCGACGGGACAGGCGCAAACTGGCGCCCGCGACGAGAGGTTGCGCGCTCCCGACGAGGCCCTGCTCGCGGAATTTGCTCAGCTTACACCGGACACTCAGCTACCGCTGGTGACGAGCAAGCAAGGATCCGACCTCGAGTTGGCGCAGTGCGGGACCGGCCTGGTCGCGGTGGGGTTTGGGGGCGGTTTGTTCGCGGAGAATGGACAGCGCGTGTCGTTGGCGGGCTGGCGGTACAGCCATTTGCCAAATCTATTCGCGGAAAATGCATCCCGACCAGAAATGGCCGTTGAAGATCCCGAGGGCCACGTTCGTCTGATTCACCTTCGCACGGGAAGAGAGATCAGCGCTCCCTTCGGCGCGCTGCTTGGCGCGCAGAGTCTGCAATTCGAGGACGGATTGCTGGTCGAGCGCGCCCGCGATCGTTCCGCGTCTATTAGACTTCCGTAACGTGTCAACGAGCCACCCATCCCGGGGAACGCGGACGGAAGCGGCCCCGCGCCCCCCGGCCTTCCGCGCGACGGGTGCGGAGGGGCCTCCTAGGCGTCGTAGCCGGGGCTTTCGCGTTCCAGCAGGCGCAGGGCGCCGGGCCAGGCGAGGCCGCCGCCGATGCCGCGGCTGACTTGGCCCTGCACTTCGGCGCGGGCGGGCCGGGGGGATTCGAGGACGCCGTCACGGCCGGCGGAGAGCGCCATCACCTGCATCTTGCAGGCGCGCTCCAGGTAGAACATCCCGGTCCAGCAGTCGGCGGCGGTCTTGCCCAGCGACAGGGTGCCGTGATTGCGCAGCAGCATCAGGGTGTTGTCGGGGCCAAGGTCGTTCACCAGCCGCTCGCGCTCATCGAGGTTGAGGGCGATGCCTTCGTAGTCGTGGTAGCTGAGCCGGGGCAGCACGATCAACGCGTGCTGGGTCAGCGGCAGCAGGCCGTCCTTCTGGGCGGCCACGGCTGCGCCCTGGTCGGTGTGCAGGTGCATGACGAAGTGGGCGTCGTCGCGGTTCATGTGCACCGCGGAGTGGATGGTGAAGCCCGCCGGATTGATGAAGTACGGGGTCTCCTGGAGGATGTTCCCCTCGGTATCGATCTTGACCAGCGCCGAGGCGGTCATCTCGCCGAACCACATGCCGTAGGGATTGATCAGGAAGTGGTGGTCGGGCCCGGGAATGCGGGCGGAGATGTGAGTGTAGATCATGTCGTCCCAACCGTAGAGGGCGACCAGCCGGTAGAGGGCCGCGAGTTCGACGCGGGCCTTCCATTCATCCTCGGACACCTTGCCCTTCAGCGAGGTCGAGCCCGCCAGCGATCCATCAGCCATCGTCTTCACTCCCGATCGAGCCTTTTGTCGGCCAAAGACTCCGCCTTCGCGTCTGTGGCGTCAAGCGTCGCGCCGCGCGACGCCAGATGCGGCGAGATGGTACAGCTAAGCCTAAGCCTCTTTTTTAACCGAGCTTGTGCACCATCGGGGGTGTGAGCGGGTGGTTGGGAGTCGGACGGGCGTGAGCGACGTGTTGCAGGCAGAGCCGCTGATGGCCCTGGCGAAGAGCCGCGATCCCACCGATCGCGAGCAACTGCTCGCCCGGCTTGTGGACCTGTGCGAGATGAACGCTGCGGCCTTCGCCCCCACCGCGGCCCTGGAGATCGAAGCGCTGTTTCTGGCGCTGGTGCGCGAGGCCGAGACCGACATCCGCGCCCGCCTCGCCGACCGGCTGGCCAGCGCCGATTGGGCGCCGTCGAAACTGATCGAATTCCTGGCCCGGGACGACGTCTCGGTGGCGCGGGCCGTGATCGCCGCCAGTCCGCTGCTGAAGGACGAGGCGCTGATTCGGCTACTGACCGAGGCTTCCCTCGCCCATCGCCTGGAAGTGGCGCAGCGACCGCGGCTGAGCGCGACGGTGGTGGAGGCGGTGATCGACCAGGCCGAGCCGGCGGTGCTGACCGCGCTGGCCGGCAATGTGACGGCCGAGATCACCCCGGTCGCCATGTCCCGCCTGGTGGAACACGCCCGCACCATTTCGGCGCTTGGCGCGCCGCTGGCCGCGCATCCCAGGTTGAATTCCGAGCTGGCCGAGGCGCTCTACCTCTGGGTCGGCCAAGCGCTGCGCGGCGCCATCGTCGCGCGCTTCGACGTCGACGCGGCGGCCCTCGATGCGGCCATCGCCTCAGCCATGTCCGAACCCGCCCCGCCCCGCCACACCGGCCCGGACGTCGCCGAGGTGAAGCTGGTGGACAAGCTGGCCAGCGCCGGTCAGCTCAAGGCCGGCTACCTGCTGCGGGTGCTGAAAGACCATCAGCTGGGCCTCTTCGAAGCGGCGCTGGCCAAGCTGGGCGCCTTCCAGGTGAGCGACATCCACAAGGCGGTGGTCAGCCAGGACCGGCCAGAGCTGCTCGCCCTGGCCTGCGCCGCCGTGGGCATCGATCGCAGCGCGTTTCCGTCGATCCTGGAAATGGTCCGCCAGTGCAACGACGGGCTGCCGGGCGGCGGCGGCGAAGGCGCCCGGCGCGCCATCAGCGCCTTTGGTCCGTTCTCGGCCGATATCGCCGCCAGCGCCTTCCGCCAGGCCATTTCCGCGGTTTGACAAAGCCAGGCCGTTCCGGCCTTGGTTAGCGATGGCCGACCCCGTGCGCCTCGCCTTTCTGGCCAGCGATCGACCCGAGGCCCAGGCCGCGCGCCAGGCGCTTTCGAGGCGCTATGGCGAGGTGTCCGAGGAGGAAGCCGACGCGGTGATCGCTCTGGGCGGCGACGGCTTCATGCTCGAGACGCTGCATCGCCGCCTGGCCAGCCGCACCCCGGTCTACGGCATGAACCGCGGCTCGGTCGGCTTCCTGATGAACGACTACGATGAGGAAAACCTGCTCGGCCGAATCGCGACCGCCGAAAAGGCGGTGATCCATCCCCTGGTGATGCGGGTGCGCGACGCGAGCGGCGCGGCGCACGAGGCGCTGGCGATCAACGAAGTCTCGCTGTTTCGCCAGACCTTCCAGAGCGCCAAGCTGCGCATCCAGATCGACGGCAAGGTGCGGCTGGCAGAGTTGATCTGCGACGGGATCCTGGTCTCAACTCCCGCTGGATCGACCGCCTACAACTTCTCGGCCCACGGCCCGATCATCCCCTTGAGCGGCGAGGTGCTGGCCCTCACCCCGATCAGCGCGTTCCGGCCCCGGCGGTGGCGCGGGGCGCTTTTGTCGCACAAGGCGCAGGTGACCTTCGAGGTGCTGGAGATCGACAAACGCCCGGTCAGCGCGGTCGCCGATAATGTCGAAGTCCGCGATGTGATCGAGGTGAACGTCAGCGAAGACAGAACGATAGATCTGACGTTGCTGTTCGACGCGGGGCGCAGTCTTGAAGAACGGGTGCTGGCCGAGCAGTTCGCGGTCTGACCTACCCAATTTGTCGCTCGTTAAGCCTTTTTCGTTAGCGTGACTGCAGTTAGCGCGCGTCGGAGGATGCCTTGAGCGACAACAATCCGGGCCAGATGATCCAGGTCCCCAATACCCTGCGCCTCAAGGTCGGGGGTCGTTTGGGCGCCATCGACCCGGCCGCGATCGCCAAGGCCGAGGCGGCTTTGAAGAGCCTGTCCGGCAATTTCGCCGAGTGGCTGCAGGACGAAGTCACCAAGCTGGAAGCCGCGCGCCAGCGCGTCCGCGCTGAGGGCCTGACCACCGAGGCGTCGGAAAATCTCTACCTCCGCGCGCACGATCTGAAGGGTCTGGGGGCCACCTACGAATTCCCACTGATCACCCGCATCGCCGGCTCGCTGTGCAAGTTGATCGACGACCAGGAAAAGCGCGCCGACGCGCCGCTGAAGCTGGTGGACGCCCACATCGACGCCATCAAGGCGGCAGTGAAGGGCGGCATTCAGACCGACAGCCACCCCACTGGCCGCATCCTGGTGCAGGAACTCGAGCAGCAGGTGCGGGACTTCGCCGGCTAACTAGCCGGGGCCCATCGCCCGCGACATCGGCTCTTCCACGTCCCCATAGCCCGCGTTCGGCGGCAGCACGAGCACGCGTCCGCCTGGGCGATCGACGATCTGCGGCTCGACGGTCACCACCTCGCGCGCCTCGGCGCGGCGCACCGCATCTTCGGCGGACGACGCTTCGGCCAGCAGCTGCAGGTTCATCCGCGTCGGGAAGATGACCGTGCGTTGACCGGTCTCGCCTAGCCGGATCGCTTCCGCTGGCTCGATCCACTCGGCGTCCACCGTTTCCGAGCCATCGCACAGCGCCAGCTGGTCCTCCGGCGCGCGGGCCACATAGAACCAGGTGTCGAAGCGGCGCGGCCCCATCTTCGGTGTGATCCAGTGCGCGAACACGGTGAGCGCTTCCAGATCCAGATAGAGATCGAGCTCATCGATCAGATCGATGAATGGACGCTCGTCCTTGCCGATAGCTTCGCGGGCTGCTGCGGCGCGGTCGTCGCCGCGGAACGGCGTCCCGTCCAGGCTGCGCGCCAGCAGGATTCCAGCCTCCTCGTAGGCCTCCCGGATGGCGGCGATGCGCAGCGGCCGCTTGTGCGGCAGCGCCCCGCCCCAACCCAGCGTCCGGTCCTCCCAGCGCGGATCGGCGTCGCCGGCGTGGGTCTTGCCGCCGGGAAACACGATCGCGCCAGCCGCGAAGTCGATCTGGTGGTGCCGCTTCACCATCAGCACCTCGAAACTGGGCTGATCGCGCAGCATCAGGATAGTGGCCGCCGGCAGGATCGGAATCTCGGGCTTGTCGCTCATGGGGCCACCCTAGACCCGGGTGGGCGCGGCCTGGAAGCGTGCCGCTAGGTCAGACGCGTCGGCCTCACGCCGCGCTGGCCTGATCCTCGAGCACCGAGTTGGCGGGGGTGACGGTCTCGGAGAGCTGGTCGATCTTGTCGAGCAGGTAGTCGACGTCGTCGCGCGACATCGAGTGCGGCTGGCTGAGGAACCGTTCCAACAGCCGGCGCTGGAAGCGGGGCACATCGTCGGCGCTGCCGTCGAACTCCAGCGAATGGAAGGCGTCGACGGCTGCGCGGAACGCCGGCATCAGCCGGGCTGGCAAGCCGGCGCGCTCGTAGATCGCGGCCAGGCCCAGGTCGCCGGCGTCGTGCACCATCAGCCAGGTGCGGTGATGCGGCACGCCGGAGAGTTCGGCCAGTCCCCATTCGAAGAAGCTCATGTGTGCGTTGACCAGACCTCGCAGCAGTAGCGAGGGCGTCAGTCGCTGGGCGCGGCGCAGGTGGGCGACGAAGGCCGGCAAGTCCGCGGCGCGGGCGGCCTGTTCGACCAGATCGAGGCTGGCTCGTTCGCGCGACCCGATGGCCACCGCCAGCGCGGTCTGCGCCGAGACGCCATGGCCGGACAGCAGCCGCTCGCGCAGCTCGCCGGTGACCAGGGTCACCAGCCGCTCGCTCACTGAGGCCGGCAGCGCGCTGCGCAGCGCGATAGAGGCCAGCACCACTTCCGAGGCTTCAAACCGATCGATGGCGCTCTGCAGGCCGGCTTCGGAAAAGGCCGCGCCCTTGTTCTCGCTCGCCGTGCGCACCGCCTCGGCCTCGGCGCTCTCGGCGATCACCGTGGTGACCTTTTCCGACAGCACTGGACGGCGCGCGACCGCGACCTGGCGGACGGGTCCGCCGATGCGGACGATCTCGGCGAGGTCCTCGTCGCTGAACACGGGCGAGAAATTCAGCACCGGCACGGCAATGCTTTCGATGTCGCGGGCCAGGCGATTGGCCACGTCACGCGGCACCAGCGGCGATGATTTGAGCGTGACGGCCAGCGCCCGGCGCACTTGCTCGGCCGCGTCGTGGGCCATCACCCGCAGGATCTGGTGCGCCTCGGCGCGCTCGGCGTCGGTCAGGTCGGCGCGATCCATGTGACGGCATAGCCGGTGCGCGACCAGGGCGCGTTCCTCCGGCTCCGAGCCTTTGACCAGCATCCGGATATCGGCGTCGGTCAGTGCGGATCGGGTGGTGGTCACGGTCGGCGGCGCCCCGTCGTCGGCTGGAATCTGCTGAGTCGGAGTGTGCGACAGCTATGCTTAATGTTTGGTTTGGATTTGCGGCGGGAACCCAACCTTGCACACCGCGCCAGACGGTTTCCGCGTGCTCATCCCTCGTTAAGCTAGAATCGTAACCAGCCCACAACCGCGCTCGCTCTAAAGTCCGCCATCCCGTGTTCACCAGGATGCGCTTTATGACGACCGACACGAACGCCGCGGCCCCGGAAGGCGTCTCGATCGTCGAACAGTCCCTCATCGCCCAGGCGGCCCTGTTGCCGCAGGCGCTGGGTGTGTTCGCGGTGTGCTTGCCGATCTACGTCTGGGCAGGCTCCTTCGCCCGCGATGCGCAATGGATGTCCGCCAGTTTCGCGGTCTTTGCCATCAACTGGGGTGCGTTCTACTTCGCTCTGCAGCAGCTGCGCCGCCCGGATTTCGGCAGCCTGACCCGCCGCACCGGCCTGCACGTGCTCTGCGGCCTGCTCTGGTCGGTGGCGGTCTGGCAGATGGCGGCGTTCGCCAACCAGGCTGGGCCGGCGCGCGACACCCTGCTGCTGCTGTCGGCGGGCGCCGCCGTGATCTGCCTGTTCTTCACCACCCCCTCCCTGCCCTCGCTGCTCATTGTCGGGCCAACGGCGATGGCTGGCCCGCTGATCGCGCTGCTGTCGCGTCCTCAGAGCTCGGGGCTCGCCCTGACCGCCTGGGGCGCGTTCGCGCTGGCCTCGATGCTGTCGCTGGTCCTGAACCAGAACCTGCGCCGTCAATTCGCCCTGTCGGCGGAGCGCGAGAAGCTGGCCGGCGAGCGCGCCGCCTCGCTGGAAGAGGCCGAGCGCCTGGCCCGCTCCAAATCATCGCTGATCGCCACCCTGTCGCACGAAATCCGCAACGGCCTGACCGGCGTCGCTCACGTGCTGGCGGCCGCGGCCGGCCAGGGCGGCCGCGCCCAGCCGTCGCGCGAGCAGTGCGCCGCGGCGCTGGCCGCCGCCAATGACCTGATCGCGGTGCTGAACGCCACGCTCGACACCGAGACTGCGGAAGCCGGTCGCCTGATGGTGGATAGCGCGCCGTTTGATCCGGTGCGCATGGTGCGCGAGTTGGCGGCCCAGTTGCGCCCGCAGGCGGCGTCCAAGGGGCTGGAGCTGCAGGTGTTCGTCGACGCCGAGCTGGAGGGCCGCAGCGCCGGCTCCGCCCTCGCCGACGCCACCCGCGTGCGCCAGGTGCTGACCAACCTGATGGCCAACGCGGTGAAGTACACCGTCCGCGGCCGGGTCGAGGCTCGCATCGAGCGCCGCAACGAAGGCCAGGTGAGCATCGCCATCGCCGACACCGGTCCGGGCCTTTCCGCGGACGAGATGATCGAGGCGTTCGAGCCGTTCCGGCGCATCGCCCGGACTGGCGCCGGCCTGCCGGGAGCCGGGCTCGGCCTGTCGCTCTCCAAGCAACTGGTCAACCTGATGGGGGCTAACCTGAAGGCGGAATCGGCCGTCGGCGTCGGCAGCTGCTTCACCCTGGAACTGCCCTACGACGAAGGGGCGCTGATCGACCTGTCGGAACCGATCAGCGACGACGCGCCCGTCGCCGAGACCGGCGCCCTACGCGTGCTGATGGCCGAGGACGACGGGCTCAACGCGGCCATGCTGCGCACCATCCTCGAACAGCTGGGCCACCAGGTGGTGCACGCCCAGAACGGTCGCCGCGCCGTGGATCTGGCCCGCGCCGTTGGTTTCGACCTGGTGATGCTCGACGCCCGCATGCCGGTGATGGACGCCCGCGAGGCCATCGGCGCGATCCGTGGTCTGGCCGAGCCGGTGGGCCAGGTGCCGATCATCGTGGTCATCGGCGGTGACGCCGGCGAAGCCAGCGTCTGCCTGGAGGCCGGCGCCGATGCGGTCATGCGTAAGCCCTGCACTGTGGCCGGCGTCGCCCGCGCCATCGCTGAAGCCGGCGCCTCGCGCAAACGCGCCGCCGCGGCCTGATACGGCCTCAGAGAGGGCTGATCGCCTACTCAATGTCCAAGCCGAAGCGGGCCGCGCGCTAGCTGTTGCCCCGCGCGTCTGCATCTGTCTCACTGGCCTCTGTTGGGGGCCGAGGGCGCAGCGTGTCGGAACAATCGCTGGAGATCGCGACGGGCGCGGCGTTGATCGTCGAGGCCGCGCCGCCGGCGCTGAAGCGCCGCTATATCGCCGCCGCCACCATCGGCAACGCCCTCGAGTTCTACGACTTCGTCACTTACACTTTCTTCTCGATCCAGATCGGCCACGCCTTCTTCCCGTCGCACAGTGGCTACCTCAGCCTGATGCTGTCTTTGGCCACCTTCGGCGTCGGTTTCATCCCCAGGCCGATCGGCGGGATTCTCATCGGCCTCTACGCCGACCGCGCGGGCCGTCGCCCGGCGATGATGCTGAGCTTCACCCTCATGGGCCTGGCCATCGTCGGCCTGGCGCTGATCCCGACCTACGCCCAGATCGGCATCGCCGCGCCGATCCTGGCGGTGGTGGCCCGCATGATCCAGGGCTTCTCGCTGGGCGGCGAGGTCGGCCCCACCACCGCCTATCTGATGGAGGCGGCCGCGCCGCGCCGACGAGGCTTCGCCATCTCGTGGCAGGGCGCCAGCCAGGGCATCTCGGCGACGATCGGCGGTCTGGTGGGGCTGGGACTTTCGGCGGCGCTGACGCCGGCCGCGCTCGACGCCTACGGCTGGCGTATCGCCTTCCTGCTGGGCGCGGTGACCCTGCCGTTCGGCCTTTGGATCCGTCGCAACCTGCCGGAAACGCTGCACGCGCCGGAGCCCGCCAAGCCGGACGCCGGCGAGCGCTCGCGCCTGGGCCTGGCCCTCGACAGCCGGCGCATCATCGGCCTCTCGGTGGCTGTGCTCGCCGCCGGCACCATCGGCACCTACGTGATGAACTACATGACCACCTTCGCGCAGCACACGCTGCACATGTCGCCGACGGTGTCGTTCCTGGCCAGTTCGCTGGCCAGCTTCTCCGGGGTGGGCGCCGGCCTGTTCGGCGGCTGGCTGTCCGACCGCATCGGCCGCCGCCCGGTGATGAACTGGCCGGCGCTCGGCGCCGTGCTGCTGATCCTGCCGGTGTTCTTCTGGATCACCCAGACCCGCACCACGCTGGCCCTGCTGGCGGGCACGATGACTCTGTCGACCCTGTCTGGCATCAGTGGCGGCGCTTTCTACGCGGCCATGGCGGAGTCGCTACCCAAGGCGATCCGCGGCAGCGCCTTCGGAACCACCTACGCCGTCTCCATCGCCACCTTCGGCGGCACCACGCAACTGGTCATCACCTGGCTGATCCAGGTCACCGGCAGCGCCATGGCGCCGGCCTGGTATCTGTTCAGCGCCGCCTGCGTTGGCCTCGTCGCCCGCTGGATGATCCTGGAAAGCGCGCCGGTGAAGACCCAGACGCCCGCCGAGGCGTTCAGCTAGCGGCGGCCAGGGTCGCGCCAGCCGGCGCCGCGGTCGGCGAAGAGACGCCGCGCTTCACGACCAGCCAGAGCAGCGCCCCCATCACCAGCGGCGCCAGCGGCAGCCGCGCCTCCATCGCCAGCATCCGCGACACGGCCGGCAGGACGAACGCCGCCGCCAGCACGGTCTTCTCCCAGTCGAGGAAGCGGGTGCGGGCGCCCTCGCGCAGCATCCAGGCCAGCGGCACAGCCAGGATCACCAGGTCGTAGTCGAGCAGGAACGGGCTGGCGATCAGCGCCGCGACGATCATCGCCGGTCCCTCCGCGCCGCTGTTCGGCGCTCGCCGCTGCAGCCAGATCAGCGCGCCAACCACGACCGCCACAAGCACCGCCTGGGCGCCATAGGCCAGCCACAGCGGCCCGCCCCACAGCCGCACGGCCGCGAACAGGCTCTGCATCTTGCCGTCGCCCACCAGCCCCTGTTCCAGCGTGGCGCGGGCCAGCGCGGAGTCGGCAGCGAACGCCTGCCAGGTCCCGACGCCGAACAGCGCCACCGATGCCAAAACCGCCACCGCAACTGTCACCGCAGCGGCAGCGAAGGTCTTCCAGCGCCCGGCCACGATCAGCGCCACCGGCAGCATCAGACCGAGGTGCGGCTTGTAGGCCAGCGCGCCCAGGCAGACGCCGGCCAGGATCGGCCGCCGCTGCAGCCAGAGCGCGCCGGTTCCGAACAGCGCGGCGCTCAGGAAGCCGTTCTGCCCGTGGCCAGCGTTCACCAGCACGGCGGGGAAGGCAAAGATCGGCATCACGCCGAACCCGTCGCCCAGCCACGCCTTGACTGTCCGCCAATAGGCCGCGCCGGTGGCCACCAGCCAGGCCGCAAGCGCCGCGAGATAGGGCAAGAGCCCAAGCGGCAGGCAGATCAGCAGGAAGACCGGCGGATAGAAGAAGGCCGCGTAGCCGGTGTCCCGCCCGAAGATGGCGTTCTCCTGTGCGTGGTGGACGGCCACGTCGTAGGCGCCGGCCGACGAGCCTTGCAGCGCCAGGCGCGAGGCCGACCAGAAGCTGGTGAAGTCGGTGCCGATCGGCCTGCCGGCCGGGTCGATCCCGTGCGGCGCCAGTGCGATCCAGGCCACGCCCACCGCGAGGCTGATCACGAGCAGGATCCATCCGTAAGCCCGCGCCCGGCTTTCGGTCAGCCACGAACCCGAGCGCAGCGCGCCCAGGCTGTCGCGCGTCCGGGCGGGTGAAATCGGCGTGGCGAGAGTCATGAGCCCCAGGTCGTGTCTCGAACCGGCGCCAAGCTAAGGGTGAAGTGCTTAAGCAGGCCGAAATGACGCCTGGTCTTCTCGGCGAGGCGTTTCCTCTGCCATATGCCGGCAGAGCCGAAGGAGAGCCCCGTGCTGGAAGGCCTGAAGATCGTCGAGTTCGCCACCTATGTGGCCGCGCCCAGCGCCGCGGCGGTGATGAGCGACTGGGGCGCGGACGTGATCAAGGTGGAGAGCGGCCGGGGCGATCCCACCCGCCGCACCTTCGTGGCCACGCCCCACCTAGAGGGCAACCCGGTCTATGAGTTCGAGAACCACGGCAAACGCGGCATCGTGCTCGACATCGCCAAGCCCGCCGGCCGCGAGGCCCTGCTGCGCCTGCTGAAGGACGCGGACGTCTTCCTCACCAACGTGCGACCGGCGGCCCTGAAGCGCGCCCGGCTCGACTACGAGAGCCTGAAGGCCGACTTCCCGCGTCTGATCTACACCATCGTCACCGGCTATGGCCTGCAGGGCGAGGGGGCGGACCTGCCGGCCTTTGACGCGGCCGCGTTCTGGTCGCGGGCGGGGGTAGCAGGCGCCTTCACCCCGCGCGGGGCCGAGCCGCCGGCCTGCCGGCCCGGCTTCGGCGACGCCTTCTGCTCGCTCTCGACCGTCTCGGCGACGCTGGCGGCGGTGGTCGAGCGCCAAGCCACCGGTCGCGGGCGGCTGGTGGAAACCTCGCTGGTGCGCGCCGGCGCCTACGCCTTGGGCTGGGACCTCTCGATCCAGCTGAAATGGGGTCGGCTGGCCTCGCAGCGAGAGCGCAAATCGGCGCTCAATCCGCTCTCCAACTATTTCAAGACTAGTGACGACCGCTGGGTCGGCGTCTTTGCCCGCGACGGCCGCGACGACTTCGGCCTCGTGCTGAAGGCGCTGGAGGCGGAGGAGCTGGCCGTCGATCCTCGCTTCGCCACCGGCTCGGCCCGCACCAAGAACGTCGCCGACCTGGTCACCGCCCTCGATGAGGTGTTCGCCCGCTTCACCCTGGCCGAGATCACCCCGCGACTCACCCACACCGACATCGTCTGGTCGCCGGTGAACGCGCCGCGCGATGCGGTGGATGACCCCATCGCCATCGCCGCTGGTTGCTTCGTGGATACGGTGGATGGCCAAGGCGTCGCCATGCGCCAACCCGCCTCTCCAGCGAGATTCCCCGGCGCCGACGACGGCCCGCGCCGCCCCGCGCCGAACCTCGGGGAGCACACGCGCGAGGTGCTGGCCGAGGCTGGGTATTCGTCGGCGGAGATCGACGCGCTGATCGCGGAGGGCGCGGCGACTTAGCTCTTGGCCGCGGTCGACAGCGTCCGCAACATTTCGGTTGAGAACAGGCTGTTGGTGGCCTGGGTGGCCATGCCGACGTCGTCGGTGCTTTCTGGGCCGCGAAGCACCAGGTCGATCACCATCTGCTCGGCTTGCCGCTGATCCTGGCGCCGAGCATCGGCGTACTGGACGAAGCCGAGGTCGGTCTGGTCGGGCGTCTGAGGCGCCACCGGAACGGATACGCCGCCGGGATTGGACGTCAGATTGGCGTAGACCTCGGAGACGCTGGCCGGCCGGCCGCTGCGATAGAAGATGCCGCGGTTGGCGCCCGCCGCCTCGGGAAACAGCGACGCGGCGTTAGCCGCCGGCGACGTGCGCACCGCATCGATCAGCTTGGCCGATCCGGCGGGACCCAGCACGTGCGCCACATAGAGCTCACCGGCCGTCGGCTCGCGCCCCACCCGGCCGCGCAGGTAGGCGGCGTGGTCGGAGGCCAGTTCGCCGGCCATCAGGGCCGAGGCGTGCGGATCCAGACGCAGGTCCATCACCGTCGCTCGCGCCTCGCCGCCAGGCACATAGAGCCGCCCACCGGGTCCCTGCTGGATCAGGTCGGCGTAGCGGGCGTAGCCATACTTGGCGCCGTGTTGCTTGAGCGTGGAGAGCCAGGTCTGGTCGGTGAATTGGAAGAGGCCGGTGGCGGACGAGGTGCGCGCCTTGGCGCTGGGATTGTAGCCGCTCTCGCGCCGCGCCGTGCCCATCAGGAAGCCGAAATCGACCCCCGTCGCATTGGACGCGCGCTGAATCGCGGCCTCCACGACTCCCCGGATCTCTGCCACCGACATGGGGCCAGTTGGTGGGGTTATGGTTAACCAGGACTTAATCCGCCCTGCGACGGAAAGGCGGACGCTAAGATCGGGAAGAAGTCCCATACCGCAGGCTTGGCCGTGGGCCTACAACAGGTGACGCAACGTAAAGGTCGGGGCTGGAACCCCGGCCGGGAGCCAACGTCATGGTCATCGCCCCGCCGCTTGAACCGGCCCTCGTTCACGCCATCCCGTCCGCCAACCCGGACCACAAGCGCATCTCGCGCACCTTCGCCATCGCCATCGCCGGCTCGATCGCCGCCCACGTCATCGTGGGGATCTATCTCTACGAGATGCGCTACGGCGCCGCCGCGCCGCCGACGACCGTCGACACACCGCCGATCAAGGGTGAGGTGCTCCCCGACATCAAGGTCAAGCATGTGCCCGTCGTCAAACCCATCGCCAAGCCCACCATGGCAATCCACCAGACCCTCAGCCAGGTCGCACCCACCCAGACGACGCTGCCCATCGCACCCACGCCGACCAAGGTCGCCATCGCCGAGCTGCAGCCGCCACTGCTCCCAGGCGACTTCCAAGCCCAAACCACCGCGCCGGCAGGCCCCCCGAAGATCACCTCGCCGGACTGGATCTCAATGCCAGGGCCAAAAGAGTTCTCGCGGTTTTATCCGCAGCGCGCGTCGGATGGGGACGCCTCGGGCCAGGTGACGCTGAATTGTCTGGTCGCCGCCACCGGTCTGGTTCGCGACTGCCAGGTTTCCGCCGAAACGCCGAAGGGCATGGGCTTTGGCGGCGCGGCCAAGCAGCTGGCCCCCTACTTCCGCATGAAGCCGCAAACCCGAGACGGCGCGCCGGTGGACGGGGCCAGCGTCACCATCCCGATCCGCTTCAGCCTGGGCTGAGGGGGCGTCTCGGGTCGAAGAGTTCGGCCTCAAGTGAGCGCGGGCGGCCTTCGATGAGGTCGGCGACGACCTCGGCGATCATCGGCGCCAGCAGCCAACCGTTGCGCCGGGCGCCCACCGCGAGGATGACGCCGGGCGCCGTCCCCTCGCCCACCAGGGGCAGGCCGTCGGCCGTCGCGGCGCGGACGCCGACCCTCGCCGTCCAGTCCAGTTCGGCCAGGCGCGGCGACACCCGCGCGGTGCGGGCGATAAGGTCGGCAACCACGGCCGCGTCGATCTCCAGGTCGTCGCGCCCTGGCTCCATCGAGGCGCCAAGGATGAGGCCGTCCGCACTGGCGCACAGATAGACGCCAGCGCCGCGGATGACGGGTCTCGGCGCGACGACGCCCGACGCCCGCAGGATCTGGCCCTTGAATGGCGTCAGCTTCGCCAGTTCGGGCGCCAGACCGACCAAGCTGCGGCTGGCGCCCGTGGCGATGACCACCAGGTCGGCCCGCGCCCAGTCAGCCTCGGTGAACGGCGCGGAGATCAATGTCGCGCCCGCCGCCTCGGCGGCCGCGTGCAGCGCCGTCAGCGCCGCGAGCGGCTCCAGGCGCCAGTCGTCGGGCGAGAAAGCGCTGTTCAGACCGCCGGCGAGCCCCGGCGCCAGCGCGGCGGCCTTTGCCGGCCCCAGCACCGACGCTGTCGCCCCGAGAGCGGCTAGCTGGTCCGCCCAATGCGCGACTTCTTCGGATGAGCCAAGGGCCATGGCGCCAGCGCGGTCGAGCGGCAGGCCGATGGACTTGGCGAGGTCCAGCCAAAGATCCCGTGCGGCGCGGAACAGCTCGAAGCGGCCGTGCGAGGCCTCGTCGAACAACGCCTCGAAGGCCGGCGCCAGCATCCCGGCCGCGACGCCCGAGGCGCCGGCGTCCGGCGGCGCGGGGTCGAACACCCTCACTCGATGCCCGGCGCGCGCCAGGGTCAGCGCGATCGTCGAGCCGATCGCGCCGGCGCCCGCCACGGCGATGTCGGCCTTGCCACGCATGACGCCATGCAGCCGCTTGCGGCCGCCCGGTCAAGGACCGGTCAGCTCATCCGGTAGCGGATCGGCAGTCGCTTTGGCCCGCCGACGAAGCTGGCCACGGCCAGTTTCGGCTCGCCGGCCAGTTCCAGGCTCTCGAGGCGCGGGATCAGCTCCTCCCAGAGGATACGCATTTCCATCTTGGCCAGGTGCTGGCCGAGGCACAGGTGCGCGCCGTAGCCGAACGCCAGGTGCCGGTTGGGGCTGCGATCGACCCGGAAGCTGTTCGGGTCCTCGAACACCTCCTCGTCGCGGTTGCCGGAGGGATAGGCCAGCCACAGCCAGTCGCCGGCGGCAATCTTGCGGCCGCGCAGCTCGTAGTCCGCGGTGGCCGAGCGCATGAAATGCTTCACTGGCGTCACCCAGCGGATCGACTCGTCCACGAGGCCAGGGATCAGCGACGGATCGGCCTTCAGCTTGGCAAACTGGTCGGGCGCCTCGCACAGTCCCCAGATCGCGCCGGCGGTGGAGGACGAGGTGGTGTCGTGGCCGGCGGTGGCGACGATGACGTAGTAGCTCATCGCCTCGAAGTCGCTGATCGGCGCGCCATCGATCTTGCCGTTGGCGATCACACTGGCCAGATCCTCCTTCGGATTGGCCTTACGGTCGTCGGTCAGACGTTTGAAGTACATGAAGAAATCGGCGATGATCGCTTGCAGGTCGCCCAGCGGATTGTTGTTGCCTTCCACCTGCGACCCGGACCGGTTGAGATCAGGGTCCGAGGCGCCGAACAGCTCCTGGGTCAGCTGCAGCATGCGCGGCTCGTCCTGCGGCGGCACGCCCATCACCTCCATGATCACCCGTAAAGGATAGGTGACGGCGATATCTCGGGCGAAATCGCACTCGCCGCCCAGCTCCACCATCCGCGCCACGTGCTCGCGAGCGATCTGGCGGATGCGATCCTCCAGGTGGCGGATGTTCTGCGGCAGGAACCAGGCCTGGGTGAGCAGGCGGTGTTTGGCGTGGTCCGGCGCGTCCATCTGCACCAGGGTGCGCAGCAGGTGCGGGCTGCCGCCGGTCATCTTGCGGACCATGGCGTCGCCCTCGACTGTGGTGAAGGTCGTGGACTTCTCGCCCGACTTGAACTGCTCGTTCTGGCGCGAAATCTCCAGGATGTCGGCGTGTTTGGTGACGATCCAGAACGGGAACAGCCCCTCGCCCTCCGCCATCCCCAGCGGATTGTTGGCGCGCAGCCAGGCCATGGCTTCCAAAGCCGTATGGCCATCCGCGTAGGCGCTCGGATCGATCACCGCGCGAACTTTATCTTCCGGTATTGCGACTTGGGCGGGCATCGCGCTCTCCTGAACCTGTCCCGCTAGAGCCGACACCGGTCCCAAGGGCAGTCAAGGCCGATCGGCGGCTCCAAGCGCCGAGTAGACATTTGCAACCACCTCGCAACTGCTTAGAATTCAGCCGGCGCCCCTGCCTACCGCAAAGTAAAGCAGCTCGATCCGCCAATGCACTGACGTAGAGCGCGTATAAGTAAGGCAACATGCGCCTAACTCGCGCCGTGGGCGAGCCAAAAATCTGCCCCGCGCGGCGCAGCGAATGTTCGCGAGCTTGACCTACAGACTAGCGTCATAGCTCGTTAGGCGTTAGTACCCGTGCAAAGTTCAGCCTCAGGAGACTCAATCAGATGGCCATGACGCGCCAAGGTCCCGATCCGATCGACGTCGCCGTTGGCGCGCGCGTCCGCATTCGCCGCCGTTGGCTGGGCTTTTCCCAGACCCAGCTTGCCAATGCGCTCGGGATCACGTTCCAGCAGGTGCAGAAGTACGAGCGCGGCGCGAACCGCGTCTCCGCCTCGATGCTGGTGAAGATCGCCGCCAAACTGGAAACCACGGTCGCCGCCCTGGTGGGCGAGGACGGCCAGGCGCCGGTGGAAGCAATCATCTACGCCCAACTGGCGACGCCGGGCGCCACCGAATTGCTGGCCGCGTTCGCCTCGATCCAGGACGGCGAAGCCCGCCGCGCCTTGCTCACCGTGGCCCAGGGCCTGCTCGCGCCGCGCAAAGCCAAGGCCGCTTGAGAGCCTAGCGCTCTACCCCAGCGCCGATTGCAGCAGTTCCAGCGCCGCCGTCGCGAACGCCTCCATATTGGCGGGCCGATCGCCGCTGGCCGTCTCCAAGGTGAACGCCATTTCCACCGGACCCGCGACCGCCACGCAGGTATGGCCCGCCGCGTCGCCATAGGGATTGCCGGTGGGACCGGCCGCGCCGGTTTCCGAGAGGCCCCAGGTGGTTCCCAGGTTCTCGCGCACGGTGCGGTCCAGCAGCAACGCGTAGGGCTCGCTGGAGGATCGCATCCCCGCCACGTCCTCACGCCGCAGGCCCAGCAGCGCCATTCGCGCCTTGCCGGTGTAGATCACCCCGCCGCCCATGAAGTAGGCCGAGGCCCCCGGCACGGCGAGCAGCGCCGCCGAGATCAAGCCGCCGGAGGAAGACTCCGCGACACCAACGGTTTCGCCGCGCGCCTTCAGCTTCTCGGCCAGGGCGTCGGCCAGCGGGGCGAGCATGGCGCTCATTGGCCAAGCTCCGCACTGGCGCTGATCTCGATCCGGCGATAGTCAGGGGCGCACATGGCGGTCCGGTTCCTTCTTGGCCTCGCGGCGATCTTCGGCGTCGCACTTAGCCTGACGGCCTGCCACCCGCAAACCGTCGCCTGCCCCGCCGGCCAGCGCTGCCTCGAGTACGGCAACAGCGGCGATCCGCTGACGCTCGACCCTGATAAGGCGACCACGGTCAGCGACGCCTCGATTATCTCGGAGATGATTGAGGGCCTCACCGACAGCGGCCCGGATGGGCAGCCGGTGCCCGGCATCGCCCAGAGTTGGGAGAGCAGCGCCGACGGCCTGACCTGGACCTTTCATCTGCGCAACGCCGTCTGGTCGGATGGCGTCCCGGTGACCGCGGACGACTTCGTTTACGCCTATCACCGCATCCTCGATCCGAAGACGGCGTCGCCGTACGCTTACATGCTGTACGTGCTGAAGAACGGGCAGGAGATCGCGGAGAAAGGCAAAGACCCCGACAGCCTTGGCGCCAAGGCGCTGGACGACCGCACTCTGCAACTCACCCTGGCGCACCCGGCGCCCTATCTGCTGCAGATTACCAAGCACCAGACCTTCTTCCCGGTGCCGGCTCACGTGGTGCGGAAGCTGGGCGACGCGTGGCTGCTGCCCGGCAACTACGTCGCCGACGGCCCCTACAAGCTGGAGTCGGAGCGGCTCGGCGACATGGTCCGCCTTGAGAAGAACCCGCGCTACTGGAACGCCAAGGCCGTCTGCTTCGACCGTGTCGACTACTATCCAACCATCGATGTTGAGTCGGCCGAGCGGCGGGTCAAGCGCGGCGAACTCGACCTCAACAACACCTTCGCCTCCAACCGCATCGACTTCCTGCGCGGCGCGGGGGGCATGAAGGACTACGTCCACACGCATCCGTACCTGGCGACAGTCTATCTCACCTTCAACGTCAGCAAGGTGAAGGTCTTCCAGGACGTGCGAGTGCGTCAGGCTATCTCGATGTCGATCGACCGGGACTTTCTGACCCACAAGTTGATGCGCGCCGGACAAACGCCGACGACGTCGTTCGTGCCGCCCGCCATCGCCAACTACCAAGCTGGCGCGAAGCCCTACTGGTCGGGCTGGAGCTTCCCCGCCCGTCAGACTGAGGCGCGACGCCTGTTGGCGGCGGCGGGCTACGGGCCGAAAAATCACCTGAAGATCGACCTGCTGGTCAGTATCGGCAGCGACTCGTTGCTCATCCCTCAGGCGTTGCAGGAGGACTGGAAGACCGTCGGCATCGACATCACCATCCGCCAGGAGGAAGGCCAGCTGACCTTTCAGTCGATGCAGGACCGCGACTTCCAGATGAGCATCATCGCTTGGATCGCCGACTTCGACGACCCGAAGACGTTCCTGGATCTGCTGAAAACCGGCACCGGCGCGCAGAACTACGGCGACTACAGCAACCCCGCCTACGACAGCCTGCTCAATCAAGCCGACGAAGAGCCAGACGTTCGCAAACGGGCGGCGCTCATGTCCCGCGCTGAACAGATCATCCTCGATGATGCGGCCGTGGCGCCGATCTATAATTCGGTCGGCCGCAACCTGGTGAGCCCGGATATCAGCGGCTGGGTCGACAACGAGGCCAACATCCACCCCGTGCGCTACCTGTGTCGCCGTGCCGCACCGCCCGGCGCATCGAATCAGGCTCGCTGACCGTTCCCCGATAGGTTTCACTCATTACTTGTCGCTAAGGCCAAGCTTTTGCGATTCGGGGCGACGCAAGATGGTTTCCACCGCCGAGATCCTCGATCTCGAGGACGACGTGCGGCGGGGCGAGCCGCCCGCCGCGCTCGCCCCGGTCCCTAGAGCGTTGCCGTTCCAGCCTGAGGTCTATTTTCTCGGCCGCACCCAGGGCGCCGGCGTGGTGCGCGATCCGTTCGGCCGCGTGGTGCGCCGCTGCGTCGTCACCACCGAAGGCTCGCTCAGCGCCGGCCACGGCGCGATCCGGTTCGAGGAAGTGTTCGCCTACGACGACGGCGAGGTCGACGTCTGGCGCTGGGCGATGAGCCCCAGCCGCGACGGCCGCTATATCGCGGCAGAGGCCAAGGCCGGCGCCGGCATCACCGGCGAGCGGCGGGGCGCAGACTATGTGCTGTCGTTCCGCCGCCCGGTTGGTCGCGCCACCGGCCCGCTGGCGCCCCGCTTCGAGACCCGCTTCACCCAGCTGACGGCGGAGCTGGCGCTGAAGCGCGCCTCCGTGAGCCTGTTCGGCGTGCCGCTGGGCCAACTGACCGCGGTGCATCGCCGGGTCTGAGCGCTTCGATCTAGCCGCTGAATTTACTACGTTTTTCAGTCAACGGTTAAGGTTTCGGGTCGCAAGCTTGACGCCATGTCGTAGGTTTGACCCCCGAGGCCCAACATGGGTGCGTTCGGCGAATTCTTCGGTTTCGACGGTCGGATCGACCGCCTGGGCTACCTGGGGCGATCTATTGTCATGGTGGTGGTGCTGGGGGCGCTGACCGGCGTCGCCCTTTGGGTCACCACCTTCATCCTCGATCCCTACGGCCTTACCGGCGCCACCGGCGCGGATGGGGACATCATTACCGGCGCATTCCTATTGGGCCTGTGGTCGAGTTTCGCCCTCGCCACCCGGCGCTTGCGCGACATCGGCCTGGAGCCGGTGCACATCGTGCCGCTGTATGCGGCGCTCTGGGTGGTCAACGCGGTGCTGCTGGAGCCGCTCAGCCGGCTGCAGCCGCGCGAGTTCGGGATGCTGGAGGGCGGGTGGATCGCCCTGCAGTGGCTGGGCGCCGCGCCGCTGCTGTTCTGGCCGGCCAGCACGCGCCAGCTGGTCGGCCCCGGCGAATACAGTCACGCCGAGCCCACCGCCTACCTGAACTGGCGCGGCAGCGACGCGCCTCTGGCCTGACCTCAGGGTCTACCCGAACTCAGACCTCTGGCTTGACCTCACGGCCGTTCGCCCGCAACAGGGCTCCGCCATGACCCAAGACACCCCGCCAGAGCTGCTGGAGATCCGCGGTTCAATCGACAACATCGACGCCGCGATGATCCATCTGCTGGCCGAGCGCTTCAAGCAGACCCGCAAGGTCGGCGAGCTGAAGGCGCGGATCGGCCTGCCGCCCGCCGATCCCGCCCGCGAGGCCCGGATGATCACCCGCCTGCGCGCCCTGGCCGCCGAAGCCGATCTCGATCCAGAGTTCGCCGAGCGATTCCTGAATTTCCTGGTGAAGGAAGTGATCCGCCACCACGAGATCATCGCCGGCGGCGGCCAGCCCTAGACGTCGTCACGCGAAGGTCTGGGCGACACCGGCGTCGCCGCGCTTGGCGCGATAGACGTAGATTTGCATACCCGCGACCAGCGGTCCGTTGATCGAGACAGCGACGATCTGGCCAGCGACCCCTCCCCACAAACCGCCTTGCGGCCCCTGGCCGAGCGCGCCGGCAAGCACGCCGGCAATGAAGGCCACAGCCTGGACCACGGCGGTCTGCGCCAGGAAAACGACCACGGTGGTGACGATCAGCGGCCCGAGCGCGCCCTTGGTCAGCGCCCAGGCCTCGCCGAACGCCAGCTTGCCGGTATCCGCGACCGTGACGGCGAAAAGCGCCAGCTTCGCCCCCAAAAACAACAGGCCGATGAGGAACGGGATGGCGATTATCACGGACACCACACCGGCCGGCCCCAGCATCAGGTGGTAGAAGGCCGCCATCTGCGCGGCGCTGCCCGGCGCGGCCTCCAAGCCCTGCGCGGTCGCGCCGGACGCCGCGGCGGAGACCCCGAACACCACCGCCCAGATAAGAATCGCAAAAAACAGCAGCACACCGATGATCACGGCGACGACGATGTTGGCGAGGAGCACCCGCCACTCCAGGTTTCCCCAGTTGAAACCGGACGGTCCCACTGCGTAGGCCGAATCTCCCGGATGGTCCGATTCGACCCCCACGCGATAAAACGCGCCGATGGCGGCCGTGCTGACGAAGATGGCCAGAATGTCGATCAGCCAGGTCAGCGGCGTCAGCTCGGGCCGGGCCAATTGAATCGCCTGCACGATCGCCGCCAGCCAGACCCATAACAACAGAATGCCCCAGGCTCGCGTCCAAGCGACCCCCACGAACCTGAAGCTCGCGCTGATGGTTGCGCCGATGGACACGGGGTTCATGAACGCCCTCCCTCACAGGCCGGCAGCGTGCCTTGTCCCAGCGACGGTTTCAATCCGAGCGGCGGCCCCGATCCACCTCAGGTCTGGGACTCGAAGAAGGCGTCGGGATCGTCGACTTCCACCAGCTTGCCGCGGCGGATTTCCACGAAGCGGGTGGCGGCGGTGCGAGTGAAGTAGCGGTCGTGGGAGACGAACAGGCAGGAAATGTCCGCCTCGGCCAGCTGGCTTTCCAGATCCTCCTGGCCCTCGATGTCCAGGTGGTTGGTGGGTTCGTCCAGCAGGTAGAAGTTCGGCCGCTCGGCCTTCAGGCGCAGGAACATCAGCCGCGCCCGCTCGCCGAAGCTCAGCAGGCCGATCGCCTGCGAGAGCCGGGGGAACGGAAACCCGGCCTTGATCAGCGACTGGATCGCCTCCCGCTCGGTGACGCCGTCGATGGCGGTCATGTACTCGATAAGGCTGTCGTGCAGCGGCAGCTCGGCCATGGCCTGGTCGAACACCGCCAGCCGGCAGGCCGGATTGAACCGCACCTTGGCCTTGCCGTCGTAGTGGCCGTCGCGGGCCGCGAAGGCCCGCGCCAGCGCCTCCAGCATGGTGGACTTGCCGGCGCCGTTGACCCCCAGCAGCGCCACCCGGTCGCCGGTGCGCACCAGGAAGCGCTCGATGTTGATCAGCGGCCGCCCGTCCGGGGTGGCCACGGTCAGGCCCTCCAGGCGCAGCGCTGCCTTGGCCTCGATATCGCCGTCGGCCAGCTCCAGCCGCCGCTCGCGGGCGACGTAGGTCTGGGTCTTGGCCGCCTCCATGCGCTGGATGCGCCCCTCCATGATCTTACGGCGCTTGTCGAACTCATCGTTCTTCTGGGCCCAGACCTTGTAGCGGGCGCAGGCCTCCTCCAGCCGGCGGATCTCCTTTTCCTCCAGCGAGCGGCGGCGCGCGTCGTGGGCGTCGCGCTCCAGTAGGGTCTGGCGCGCCTCGGAGAAGCGGGTCTTGAAGGAATGGGCGCCGTCGCTGCGCAGGAAGATGGTGCGGTCGGTGACCCGGTTGAGGAACTCCCGGTCGTGGGAGACGATCAGCATCGGCAGCTTGATGGTCTCGGTCAGCCACCGCTCCAGGGTGGCGATGTTGCCGAGATCGAGGTGATTGGTGGGCTCGTCCAGCACCAGGATGTCAGGGTCTTCCAGCAGCGCCGCGCAGGCCACCAGCACCAGCCGCTGCCAACCGCCGGAGAGCGCGTCGTAGCGCCCCTCGGCCACCACCGGGTCCATCTCGATCTCGGCCAGCATCACATCGATGCGCCAGTCCTCGCCCTCGGACCCGCCGCGGGCCAGCGCCTTTTCCATCACCTCGCGCACGGTGAGCTTAGTGTAGGCGGCCGGGACCTCCT